>Ga0190275_10000367_pt1 | contig 41957 bp, 75 predicted proteins | sample Popmic550T_FD_133745 | JGI IMG/M metagenome (GOLD analysis project Ga0190275, IMG submission 133745) | Populus adjacent soil microbial communities from riparian zone of Yellowstone River, Montana, USA - 550 T | ecosystem: Environmental > Terrestrial > Soil > Riparian zone > Trees stand | place... | reverse complement strand
TGTCTTGCAGTCGGGCGCGCAGCTTGGAGATGAGAGTGCTCATCTGTTGCTCCTGAGTAAGGCTTGCGCCTCTCGATATCATCCAGACGGGGGATGACGCCCGTTCGGCTACGCGCCGAGCTATGCTGCGAGGTTCTTCGCAGTCCGTGCTTTAAGAGCCTCAGCGCGGGCCAGGACGGCCTGCTGCTGCTCCTTACGCTCCTTCATGCCCCTGAGGGCTGCAACGACCTTCTCGGCCTCTGCAGAAGGATCCTTGGCGGCTTCATCGTCGAGGGCTTTGATCATGTCCTCGCCCATGAAGATGTTGAGGGCGCGACGGAAGAGCGTTGGCGTGTCGGACGTCGCCACCGGCTGGGGGGCAGGGGGAGCAACGACGACCGTCGTCTTCTCTCCCGTCGCCTCTTTGTGCGCAGCCAGGAATGCGTCCTTGTCGACGCAAGCAGCGAACGCAACATCTGTCGCGAATGTCTCGAGCACCCACTCGATCGTCTCCTTGGCGAGACGGTCGCCGCCAGACGCAGCCTTGGCGAGTGCGGCAGGGTTCGCAGGGATCGTGACCGGCGAGCATTCCATCAGCTCTGCCTCGTCGATCTCGTAGCCCGGCCAGAAGTAGGGCTCATCCTTCTTGTCGTCAGGCACGTCGCGGCGCTTGATGGCGCGCGGGATGAAGCCGATCGAGCAGGCCTTGATGGTGCCCTCGCTCAGGTGGAACGCGAGACGGTCAGCGACCTCGTCGCCGCCCTCCTTCACGAGCTTCAAGGTGCCTTCCAGCCGCTTCGGGCGCCCGGTCAGGATCTTCTCGATGTCCGTCCACGAGCCTACAGGCATCTCGCGAGCGCGGTGGCCGAACGGCGCGATCGGGTTCTTCAGGAACTCCTGAATGTCGATGCCCGCCGTCTTGATGATGTCGCGGTCACGATCCTCGACCTCGGCCGACATGATGAAGCGCACGGTGCGCTGCTCAGGGTTCCACGACGACGGCGAACCGTTGCGGCCCTTGAGCACCATCGTGCCGTGGTCGCTTTCCTTCGTGAAGGCCTTGTTCTTCGACAGATACTCGTCGAGGGATACGTTCTCAGACATTGCTGTCTCCTTAAGCTGCGACTGCGAGAGCTTGCAGGTTGGAGTTGGCCAGGCGCTCGGGCGAGATGCCGACGAAGTCGTAGTAGCCGTCAGCATACGGAGTGGAGGCACCGATGCTGCTGCCGCGGCCGAGATGGATGGCAGCCTTGGAGCCCATCGCGAGAGCGTCGACGCCAACTGTGCCGCCGTTCATCACAATGCTGCGCCCGGCGGCGTCAAAGCCCATTGCGGCCCCAAATGGAGACAGAACACCTGTCGTTGGGGATGTTGCACCAAAGCTGGTTGTTCCGTTGTATGTGCCGATAGCACCAGCGGCCGTATCGACCGACGAGTGTATGATCGATGGCGATGTATCGGAGCCAATGATCCGACGACCGTTGTTGGTGGTCGTCGCCGTTAGTTGAGCGCGCACCACCACACTGCTCTGCGTCCGGCCCAGGATCGCCTCGTTGAGCGGGGAGAAGCGAGCCGCCTCGGCCGCGCGAGTTGCAACGAGGCCAGCAGTGCGGATGGGATTGGAGGTGTAGGCTCCTGCCTCCAGAACCGGCCAGCCGATGCGGACGGTGAAGTCAATCACGGACCCGTTGACAGCGCCCAGACGCAGGCCTGAGGCAACGCCAGTCGTGCTCGCGCCGAGAGTGACGGTGCTGTTGAAGCGAGTGAGGCTTGATCCCGCAGTCATAACAGACGCGAGCGTCTGGCGCAGGAAGGCAGGGGTGGCATCGTTCTCTCGAAGCGCCAAGTCGAGGCTGCCGACGTTCGCAAAGCTGCCGCCGACGAGCGACATGAAGACACTGTGAGAGACAAGGGCTCCAGTGACTGCCGCCAGGACGTTGTATCCGTTGCTGGCGGGGCCGACGTCGAAATACAGGACGTTCGCGGCTGTGCCCGACACGGTCCCGAAGCAGCGGATTTCGATATACTCGATTCCTCTCTCGGTGCCCGTGCCAATGACGGTTTGGTTCAGCCCGGTTCCGGCAAATCCATTCGTCGTCCAATACGTCGGCATAGTGCCAGCGCCGCCACCGCGGCCAGCACTGTTGCGTATGGAGTTCGTCCGCGCATCTTCCAAGCGCAACTGCTGCTTGCTGTTGGCGTAGGCGCGGCGACGGAGATTGACACCGCCTGTGATGACGGCTCCGATGGTGCGCGTGTAAGGCGTCGCCGCAGTCGCAAGCTCTGTCTGCGGCTCAGAGATGGCGAGTGTGTAATCAACAGCGGTGGCAGCCGTGTGAGCCGAGCGAATAATCAACTCTTCAGCGGTCGCGGTCAGCGTCCGCGTGTTGCTGTAGCGCGTCAGCGTAGAGGTGATTCCGGTCAGCGATGTGCCACCGCCTTCAGCGCCTGCGCGAAGCGTTAAGCCAGCGGCCGCCACAGAACCCGAAATGAGAGCGATGTTGACCGAATTAGTCCACGTCTCGCCGATAGACGCGGACGGGCCATTGTCCGGCGTGATCGTCTGAGGATTGGTGTTAAGAGCCCAGCCCGACCAGCGCAGCGTGATAACTTCGTTGGCGAGCGCGACGACCGACAGGCCCACACCAATCGTGGAAGTCGCGCCTGCAACCCAATACGTCGGAAGTTTACCGCTGTCCGAGATGACGACGTTGTCGATGGTTACGAGTGCTGCCGTTCCCTTGTAGAACCGCACCCAAGTGGTCGTGGTCGTGGCCTGGAAGGTGATGGAAATACCGGCGCCATTCCCCGACAAGTTCGCATGGGTAGTAGCGCCTTGCGTAACGCCAATCGCACACGCAACGCCGTTGGCGGTCGTGTCGTATTTGACGGTGTAAAGACGGCCTACAACGGTTGTGAAAAACTGGTCGACGTAAGCCTGGTTCGTCCCATCGCCCGTCAGGTTCAACACGCCACTAGCGATCGAGCGCGCCTGAGCACCATTCGTGGGGCCTAGTATCCAGCCCTGCGTGGCGTAGTTCGTGACCTCTTTTACCGAGACAGTGTTGAAGCTGACATAGGTGGTCGTGTCGGCCGAAGCGTCTGCAACCCACTCGAGCCGAATGACGTGGTTGGTTGCCTCGGCGATGAACTGTACGGTGAACGTGCGGCCGGTAGAGGTCACTGCAAATGGAGCCGTGACGAGGTTGCCGTTGTTGGCAGCGTTGCGGACGCGAATGCTGGCCTGCTGGGTTGCTCCACTCGTCCCACCGCCCGCCGTCGTCGTAGCGGTGAACTCATAGAGCTTGCCGATTGTGAGAGTGCTCCCGACCCCCTGATCGGCCACATAGGTCTTTACGCCAGCCGCGTTGGCTGTAAGCCGCAAGCTTGTGCCGTCCGAACTAAGGGCCGCACCTGTGCCGGTCGTGCTCCAACCGGCGGTGGCACTTGTGACAACTCCAGGCGCGACATTGGCTCCGAGGGCCTGATCAATAGCGAAGTCGCCGTTGATGGCCATCTGCGTCTTGGTCGGATCCGCGACCTCGGCAGCCTGCATCGACGAGTTGCGGACGTAGTTCGTGCGGCCATAGGCCATGTCACGATAGACGCCGTCTGAATCGACCGAGATTCGCTCCTTGTCGCTCGCAGCCGTGAAGGCGAACCACTCGTCGAACGTCGCTTCGCGCTTCGGGTAGGTGCCGATCGCCGTGAGGTTGCGGATGGAGACGTTGTCAACCGTGCAAGTGCCTGTTGATGTCCGACTAAAACGAGCCCACGTTGTTGCACCTGCAGCCACAAACTTAAACGTATGGGTGGTTGCAGCAGCGTAGCCAGAAGCCGGGCTAGCAAGAACGTTGTTGTTGCCCTGCGTAGTGCCAAAAAACAGGCCCGCCGCGTTCGTAGCTCCTACGGTAAACGCAACTTCGTAAACCTGCCCATTGACCGTCGTGAACGACTGGTCAGCATAAGCACTGTTCGTCCCGTCGCCAGTCAGGTTGAGCACTCCGCCCGAGATCGTGGCAGGCGCGTTGACGCTACCCAAGCTATACATCCAACCCAGCGCGGCCTGATTGCTGACAGGCTTGATGCTGATGTTGTCGAGCGTGGCGTTAGTGTTGGTCGCGCGATTGGGGCGTATCCAAGTCGTGGTCGAGATGGCGACAAAATAGGTTGTGTGCGTACCGGCGTTATTGTTCCAGACCTGCTTGATGGCCGTGCTACCGGCTGCCGTTCCAAGATTGATCGGAAACGAGCCTGACGTTGTGTATGTCAGCGCGTAGAGTTGGCCGATGACCGTAGCGAACGACTGATCGGCATACGCGAAGTTGGTGCCGTCACCCTTCAGGTTGAGGACGCCGCTAGCTATCTCGGCGAGTTCATAACCAGAGTTCTGCGTCTTCAGGGTCCAGCCTGTCGGCTGCGTCAGCTTCTTGACGGTGAAGTTGTCAACCGTCGCCTCGATGGCGGTGATGTTATGCAAGCGGAAGAACGTGGTGGTCGCAGTCGCCACGAAGCGATACGTCCAAGTGCCTATGGGGGCCGCTACCTGAAAGATCTGGGTAGACCCCAAGGAGGTCCCGACGTTGATCCCAATCGGATCACCGCCAACCGTCAGCGTGAACTCGTAGACTGCTCCGATTTCGGTATCGATGCTCTGATCAGCATTGGCATACGCCGCACCGTCGCCCGTCAGCTTGAGATTGCCGCCAGAGATGCTTGAGCTTGCGGCACCGCCGGTAAGAAGGACCCAGCCGGTTCCGTAATTCGGAGCGGAAACCCCGGCACCCGAGAAGTCACCATTGTCGATCAGTTCAGGACCGTAGGTGGCGCCGGTCGCGAAGTCGCCGTTGACGATCAGTTCGCTGCCAAGCGTCGGTTCTGTCGCGAAGCCGCCGTTGACGATTAGCTCGGCCCCGTAAGTGCGGCCCTCGGGGGTGAGAATGACCTCTTTGACGGAGACGTTGTCGAATTCTCCATAGTGGCCAGACGTAACAGCAGGGGTGCGCAAATGCACATAGCTTGTCGTGGTGGTGGCCGTGAAATAGATCGTGATCCCGGTTGCTGGGGTTATGGACGACGTTGATGTAATGGCTTGGGCAAAACTGGTCGTTGTGCTGATAAAAGCAACAACGCTGGTAGCCCCACCGCCTGCCGCGCCGTCGAAACGTAGCGCATACAGTTTTCCGACAACGGTCGTAATCGCCTGATTAACCTGCCCCTGCGTTCCATTGGATGTGACGCGCATCGCGCCTGCGGACCACGTACCGCCGAGCGTGTTCGACCAGCCTGTAATATCGGCGTCAAATGTGCCGTTGGTGATTAGCTCGGGGCCGAACGCTGGCAGGAAAAACCGGTCGTTGTTCAGATCCGCCCCAGCGCAGAGATGTGCATACGCCGTCGCCTCATACCAAGGTGCGCTCATGAACGTCGACGACAGCAGGCGTATGGGCCCGCCGCCGCGACGATCGCGACGACCGAGTGGCTGGCTATATTCGAGGGCGACAGGAGGAGACATGCTTTACCACTCGCGAGCCGCGAACTTCTGACCAGTCGTAGCGCCGATGATACTTATCGCGCTGTCAGGACAATCGACGCCGACCATCGTGAAAAACCCACCGGCAGCGATCTTGATGCTCGGCGAGTCGGCGGTGGCCGTCCCGAGCTCGTAGATCCATAGATCACCGGCAGATAGGTTCTGGATCCAGAAACCATTGCGGTTCGCCGGATAGTCCTTGGCGGCCATCAGCGATTGCGCTGTGCCACCGGCAGCAATCGTGCTGGAACGGTTTACCATCGTGGGCATGGCGGTCCTCGTCAGTTCTCGGAGACAAGACGTAAGGAGCGCGCAGGCTCCGGCTTCACTTCAGTCGTGCCGTCGTTGTTCGGCTGGCCGGTCGCGGCCTGCTGGATGATCTCTCCGCTGCGATCGACGATGGCCATGTTCACCGGCACGTATCGGACGTCTCCGCCCTCGATCGGGTTGAGGCCGAGCGGCAGCAGCGCGCGATATTCGTTGATCTCGATCGCGCCGTTCTTGATGGCCTTGTCGAGCACCTCCGACAGCGTCTTGGGATCGCCAGCGACCATCGCCTGACGATCGAACTCGGGCCACAGGTCGTCCTGCTCGTTGTCGGCGAGAAGCTCGTTGCGGAACTTCTCCTCGATGTTCTTGGCGATCGGGACGAGGCAGTCGTTCGCGTATTGGTTGTCGGCCGCCGCCTGATTGTCGTACTTGATCGACTCGTAGTGGTAGATCTTGTGCGGGGGGACCTCCATCAACCGGCAGATGGCGAGCACCTGCTGATTGTAGGCGGCCGAGATCTCGGCGTCCTTGGAGTTGATCGCGACCGGCTTCGCCTTCAGCCCGGCCTCGAGCAGGATCGGCTCACCCGTGGCGCGCATCTTCCGCGAGGCCTCGGCGAGCTGCTGCTTCAACCGACGGAATGCATTCTCGGCGTGGTCGCCTTGGAACACCGAATCCGTCTCGAACACCATCGGCTGGCGGCCGTCCGACCCGAACAGGTTCGTCTGGTAGCGGGAGATCGCTGCCACGATGTCGAACACCGGGCTGCCGAGCACCGCGTTGGAGAGGCCGTTGAGGCCATCCCACATCCGGCCGCGGAGATGGATCACGTTGTCGGCCGGTAGGATGACATTAGAGCGGCCCATACGGGCTTGCTCGAATTCCGTGACACTGGCGATCTCGTAGAAGAGTTCGCCGTTCTGGGCCACCCTAGCCCTCACACGGGCAGGCATCCACGGGATCAACTCAAGCACGTCACCTTTGCGGTCGGTGACCTTCACGATGTAGGCGTTCTGGGCGAGTTCCAGATGGGTGATGACCATCCGCCAGAACTCGATCCACGAATGATACTCATTCGGCCGACGCGAGAGGAGCTTCGCCAGCCAGTGGCGACCAGGGCTGACCTCCTCCCACTTCTTCGACTTCTTCCGCCACAGCATCATGTCGCATTTGGCGATGTCCCGAGCCTTCACTCCGGCGCACTGAATCGCGATGGCGAGGCCTGCGCGGCTGTCTGCGGTAAGCGAGCGGACGTAGCCATCCAGGCCGAGTGACATTTCCTCCCACTGATACTCCTGTCCATACAAGTTGGCGGGCAGTGAATAATCCATGGTGCTCCCTGCATAAACAGGGGGCAGATCTGCATCTTTGGTCGTTGGATCCGTCATGCTGCGTATCCTGCCAGACCACGGTTGAGGTAGGGGTTCGGAGGCAGCGCGCCCTTATCGTCGAGGAGCAGCCCAGCCTCAAAGTGCATGCGCACGGCGTTCGCGTTGATCAATGCGTCCATGCCGTCGATCGAGGCGCCGGTCATGCGCTTCTCTTTCTTCGGCAGCACGTTGTCGTTCGCATCTCGGTGACCGACGACATTGCCAGCGCACCACTCAGACACCGGATTGGCGTCATGCTGTAGCAGTTCGGCGTTCTTCGTGCGAGCCACCACGTCGTCGGTCGGCCTGGTGATGTACTTCGCCGTCTTCGGGATGGCGAAGCACTGGTAGCCCTCGGTCGAGAGTGCACCGCTGAGGAACACATGCTGGTAGGTGTCAGAGCCGATCGCCGTGACGTGGTGCCCCTTCATCTCCAGCTTCACAGCCTCCAAGATCTTCTCTTGGTCCGCGTAGTTTCCTGGCGTCAACACTAGGTTTCCGTTGCGCGCCCACTCGCCGAACTGGTCGGCGTAGCGATCATCTCGGAACCGCGGGCTCTCCTGCGGGAGCCAGTACTTGATCACCGCGTAGAGCGTCGTCCCCACACGAACCAAGAAGCACACCGCATTAAGGTCGCTGTGGCTCGCGAGATCCATCCCGACGTACATCGGGTATCCGCGGAAAGCGTCGAGCGTGAGGAGCCGATCTCCACATGCGCGCCATTCCTCGACGTTGATGAGGTTGCCAGCCGCACGGGACCAGACGTTGATCCTAGTCCTGCGATACTCATTGAGGCGTTCCTCGCTCTGCCGCGCCTTGTGGATCTCCTCGTCCAGTGCTTCTGGGTTGAGCGAGATCCCGTAGAGCGGGTTTAGCTTCTCAATGACGCTCGGGCTAAAGCGGTTCTCGTCATCTTCCTTGTCCGCGGCGTACATTGCGGTGAAGAGGCGAGGAGCCTTGAGACGGCCATCGAGAACCGCGAGACACGTCTTCCAATCATCATACGCTGGCGCATTGACATCACGACCTGCGGTCGAGATGCTGAATACAAGCGGATTCCTGCGAGCGGCCTGTGCCGTCTCAAGAACATTGATAACCTCGATGGACTGCGCATGAAGCTCTTCCTCAAAGACAAGATGGGGGTTCAAGCCGTCGAGGTTTTTTGCTCGCGCGGTGGCGAGTTTGATCGATCCGCCTGTCTTCAGGAAATCCGTAAAATCATTCGTGTCGTAAGCCCCGAACTGTTTCTTGAGATCGGGCTCAGCCTCAAGCATCGCGCGGATGGTGTCGTATGGAATGTGAGCTTGGCTCTCAGAGCCAGCGGAGATCACACACTCGGCGCCGACCTCCCCCTCGCAATTTGCGCAGAACAGGATAACCGCCGCGCCAAACGCCGTCTTCCCGTTCTTCCTCGGAGCCCAGATTGACGCCTTGCGCGTCCAGCGCAGGTGCGTCTCGCGCTCCCTGAAGCCGAACACCGCGGCCGCCCAGAAGCACTGCACCGGCTCGATCGTGAACGAGCCCTCAAAGCCCTTCGTGTGCGGCAGGCCCTCAAAGAACGAGCAGAAGTCGACGACGTGCGCGTCGGAGAAGTAGAACGGCGACTTAGCGCTGTTCGCCTCCTTGCGCATGTCGAGGAAGCGCCGACACGCGGCAACCTCCTCCTTGCAGGCTAGAACCTTCCCGGCCGTGATCTGCTCGCAATACCACGAGGCCATCCTCGGGTAGTCAGGGAACGTCTCTCCGGCGAGCTCGGGGAATTCGGCCGGGTCGAACTCAATCTCGTCGAATAGCTTGTCGGCGGCGAGCCGAGAAACCAGCACCCGAGAATTTGTTGACCGGCGCGTCTTCCGGCGCCGCGATTGGCGTGTCGAGGTCATCGAGTTTCAACCGGACTCGGGATCTGTCCATCTGGACAAAGGAATGCGCTCGGATCGGCTTCCCAGCCTCGCTGTTGCGCGTGATGACGTCGAACTGCATCGCGTAGCTGCAGAGATCGCGATGGGTCGCGAGCGTAAGTCGACCTGCGTTGAATAGCAGACGCGAGATGGAAGCGTATTCCGTCCGCGCCTTCTCGTGGACCAAGGGGAATAGACACTCCGGCACCCGCCGAAATGCCGGGTGAGCCACGACACCGGGGTTTCCACCGACCGCCTCAGTTGGCTTGCGCTTGGCTGTCGCTGGCATTTTCCTGCTCTACCGGCTGGTTTTCCTCGGCGACGATCACCGCATCCGGCGCGAACAGAAGCTGGAAGCTCGAGCCAGCAGGAGAGGCGTTCCAAACGATCTGGACGCAGCCCTCAAGCAGGCTTTCGATTTCGGTCCCCGCCAGGGAGTCGATTGTTGAGATCCTCACTTGTCCCTGAGGCAGCTTCGTCAGCTTGATGCGCGCCATGTGCTCGACTCGCTAGTTCTGCCTGCACTTTCGCAACGCTGGGTCCCACCTTCTCGACCGCCTCGCGCAGCTCGCGCCGGGTGACGTTGAATTTGCGAGCCCAGTGTCGGATCTCGTACGGCTGGTTGATGTTGATGCGCTGTCTGTCGGCGGCGCCGCGCGCATTCGGATCGTCTGCCATCAGAATACCCTCGGCCTCACTTGGGGCTCATCGCACCAGCGCACAAGTTGTTCCATCTGTCCGGTGGACCTCGCCAGCTGCTCGAGCGCGCTCTTCACGCCGTGGCACGGAACACACAAGCTCCACAGACCGCGGTGGCCGGGGAACATGTCGCCACCGTCTTGGACCGGATACTTGTGGTCGACGAGGTCTGCGAACGTCATGCGTCCGCTCTGGTGGCACATGGCGCAGAAGGGGTACTTCTTCCGATACTTGCGCGAGAAGGCGTCCCAGCGGGCGTTGTAGCCCCGCAGACGTGGCGATTCACGCGGTGGAACAGCTAATCTCGGCCGAGGTGAAGTGAGGCGGCGGACCTGAGGCATGACTTGGTAGCGGGTACCGGAGTTGCGCCGGTTTGGTTCTGGTTATGAGCCAGATGAGATGACTACCACCTCCCACCCGCGTCAGAAGCATGTCTCGCCAGTTAGCACACCACGACCAATGATGACGGGCTATGTCAACACAGCATGGGCATAACTCTGTGCGCTAACTGTGTGCGCACAGGGTATGACTGGTCATTTTTGCGGCAACCTTACTGTCGTATCTCCCATGCGCACGACAGATTGTCGCAGAGCGCGCTCAGTATGGTGGAGAGGAGGCTTTCGGGGCCGCGGGAACCGGTAGACCCAGAACGGAAGGCGTCCATCGGGCCCGTTGTAATTCATTCGCTCCACCCACTCGAGCCAGACCATGATGTCCGTATCCGCGATCTGGACCGGCTTCCATGCAAAGTGCCGATGCCAATCACACAGGTTCGGCCCCGGCCGACGCATCCACTTCATGGCGTCACTCCGTGCCGGGGCGGGCCCACCGATCGAGAAGACGCTCGTTCCGATGGATCATGATGAAGAGCGTCTTGTCGTCGACAAACTGGTGCGCGTCCCGCAACATCGCCTCAAGGCTCGTGAAAGCGTAGCGGTCAGATCGCTGAGGGCTGACGATCGTGATCGACCATCTTGGCGGGCCAGACGGCTGCTCGACCTGCGGCGGCCGAGGCGGCTGCTGCTCATGCTGGTGCGGCTTCTCAGCGTCATGCGGCTGCGCATTGGCGACCGCAACGAGCAGAACGGACAGTGCGAGGAGTGTGGTTCGCATCATATGGCGTGACCTCTGGTGAAGCGCGGGACCTCGCGCAGGATCGGCTCTTGCGGCGGCAGACGCAACGCATTGAAGTCCTGATACGTGCGCGGGCGCTCGTGTCGATTGGGAACGCCGATGCCCTGGCCCGTCGTCGACAACTCGGTGATCGTGCACAGGTTGAGATTGCGCCGGTTGACGGAGTGCCCGCCATAGAAGGTGATCAACACGTCGAACATGCAGCCGCGGTTGTCGACCGGATTCACCCACTTCGTAGAGCCTGACGGGATCGTGCCCTTGCCGAGCAGGTCGAAGCCGAAGCTGCGGTTGACGACCGACGTCGCGTAGACCTGCAGGATGGCGACAGGCGAGCGATTGACGAGAGCGAAGGACGTGTGATCGGCGAGAGCCGGGTAAGCGAACAGAACGGCGAGCAGAGCAAGAACAAACCTCATCGCGACCTCCTGGGTGGCGATGTATCTTGTCAGGCTAAGCCGTATTCGCGTCAAGCGGCTATCGCCAGCGGTGTAGCTCTTTGCACCGTCGTGCTGGCTTGTCCTGCTCCACTACGCAGACCTTCATGAAGGCGCGCAGGTCAGGATCGGAGTGCTTCCACTCGTAGTAGGCGGACCTCGTCCCGAAGAAGATCAGGATCGGGACGACCAGCATCGTCGCGCCCGCAAGTAGAAGCCAAAGAGCGTCACACGCCCTAAGGAAAATGCTCCGCTGGCCTACCGTGGTGTTCTGACTGTCTGACACCAATCTCTCCTCTTGGGGCAGCCCTTTGATCCGCATGCGAACGGATCGGCATACTGCTCCCTCACAAGAGTGATGGCTACGTCTACACCCTTTACCTTGATGACACCACACCGTCGGCCGAAATTCGAGCCGTAGCACAGGACCTCGGTGAGCTTCGCCTGCGGATCAGACGCGATCAACGCACGGAGCCGATTGCGAGAGAGGCGCGCCAGGCGCTTCTCCGCTTCGCACTTACCGGCGATCTCGGCCGTGTCGAGCCCGACGAGACGGAAGTTCGGCGGGTTGTTCGTCAGGCTGATCGTGTCGCCGTCGTAGACGTAGAACGGCACAGTCGCGAGCAGGACCTCGATCATTGGAAACTCTTCTTCGGTTCGAGATCGTCGTCCTCGCCGAGCATGGCAGCGCGGACCTCAGCCATGTCGCGCGTGATGTGGTTGAGCGTGTCGCCGATGCGGATGTTGATGCAGGACACGATCGCGGTTGCGATCTCTTGGGCCGTCCCGCTACCGTCACGAGCGGCCTCGATCGCCTCGACGATCAGATCCTTCGCATACTTGGTGCGCTCGTCCTCGGTCATGGCCTCCAACATGGCCACGCCTCTCTTCACGTCTCTCTGGTGATCGTTCATGGGCTTTAGTCTCCTCCGGTGATGGTCGCAGTTGGCCCAGCGCCCACTATGCCACCACACCCGCTTCAGGTTGCGATCGAGGGAGCAATACCCCCTCGTCGCGAATACCAAGCCGCTCCGGCGCATCAGCCCTTGACGGCGTTCTTCAATTCGGTCGAGGGCTTGAACCGCACGACGGTCGAGGCCGGGATCTTGATCTTCTCGCCCGTGCGTGGATTTCGGCCGTCACGCGCTTCGTTGCGCTTCGGCTGGAAGGCGCCGAACCCGGCGATGCGGACGTCGTCGCCGACCTTCAGCGATGCACCGACTTGGCCAGCGAGTGCATCGAGCACACTGCGCACTTGTGTCTTGCCGAGGCCTGTCTCCTGCGCGAGAGCGGCGATGAGGTCATTCATGGTCATGGAATTGCGTCTCCTGAGTGGGATGCGCAGAAGGCCGTGAAAAATCCCATTGGTCAAGCGGGTTTTCTCGTCGTCGGGATCCGATGCACGACGCAGCAGACCTCAAGGCACTTGATGGCAAGCTCGTTACCGGCTTTAGCCTCTTCTTTCAGGACCTCGTACATGCTCGTCGGTATCACGAACCGACTCCCATTCTGCCGGGCCCGCGCTACCAGCATCCTCAACTGGACGTCCGATGTTGCCGATGTGATCTCTGAATTCACGGATCTGTCGGTTCGTTTCCGCCGGGTCATGGCCGAACCAATAGCCGAGAATGAAGGAAGCGACGACCAGCGCCATCGAGAACATGCCGAAGCTGATCAGCGAGACGGCGACGTGAGGGTTCATCCGGTGTCTCCCTGCGAGGCTCGAGCCGCAGTGTAGAGCCTGCGGACCTCACATGCTCGCACATATTGCTCGGCGAGCTCGACATAAACCAGCACGGCTCGATCGAGAGCGCGGATGCCGAGCGCGTCCATGTTGGCCTCGTGCCGGATCCCATCGCAGATATCTCTCTCAAGGTTCACCATTGCCCCGCTCAGGGTCCGGATCCTTTGATCGATCGGGTTCCAGCACCACCAATCCAGCATTCAAGGCCTCCTGCTCAAGAATGAACAATTCATCGCGTAAATCGGTCAAAATGCTCATGATTCCGGCCATTTCGAGCTTCCAAGCCCATTCTGGGACGTGATCGGGCCGTTTTTGGGCTTCGTGGGCCGAAAAAGCCGCTTCAAAGCGCCGAATCGCGTCTTTTGTGACGTTAATTCGCGTTTCGACGTCGGAAATCGTCATTTTTTCACTCTCTGCGGGCCGTAAATCCGTCTTTTCCGATAGGGGTAGAAATGCTCCAAAACGTCGACGTAGAGGTAGTTTCCGGCTTGGAGCGGGCCTGAGTAGGAATTCTTGATCGCGAACCGCAATTCCCACTCTTCGCCGAATTCTTCCTCGTGGATCTGCTTGACCTTGTTTTTCACCATGCCGAAGACGCGCGCAGTGAACTTGCCGGTCATGATCGCTTCCACATGTCGACGATCTCGTCGTGCGAGGGAGCGCATCGCTCCCATTGGTTCGCGAGCTGCACGAAGCGGAGCGCCAGGGCACCGAAGATCACAGCCACGCAGATGATCATGATCACGAACCTGCGCATCCAGACCTCACGGTTGGTCACCGACGTGCCTTAGGGAAGAGCGTGGCGTCGATGAAGCCAAGCAATAGCATGGCCGGTCCACCGACTTGGAACGGGACCTCAAGGATCGCGAACGAGACGCTGAGGATCGCCACCCGGCCGGTCCATCCTGGCTCAGTGGCCAGCCATCGAATGATATCCATCACATGGCCTCGTCGGGTGTGAACAGACAGCGCGTCCGCGACGTCGGGGTGAACTTGTAGCCAGAACCGACCTGATCGCAAGCGCAGCGATAATAGCGATCGTTCGGCGACGGACCATTGCGCGGGATAACCTCGCCGGTCGGCTCCACGCGCCACACAGGCTTGTTGTCGGCCGCGCGACGTCCCTGGCCGATCACGCTTGAGCGCGGCACCTCAAAGCAGCACTGGTTCGTCCAGCAGCAATGCTCAGGCGCGAAGGACTTGAAGAATTCGGCGTATTCGGAAGAGGAGGCTGAGACTGAGAACACGAGCAGGGCAAGCAGCATGGGGAGAACCCCCAGAATGATCCAAGCGAAAAACCGCATCATCAGACCTCGCAGAGATGGAACACGGAAACGAGCAGGATGCCCCACACAAGGCCGACGAGGACCTCGGCCACCTCGATCGGCCGCTTGTCCGTGATCCGCCAGCCGATCTCGTAACAGCCTACCGCGGCGACCGCGAAGGCAGGAATGACCTGCAGCCATGCGGGACCGCAGAACCAGCCCAAGAGCAGCCCTGCAGGCACCATGCCCCACGCATGGCGGATGAACAGCGCAAGGTAGTCATTGCCGAGGCCAAGCGTATTGATGATCATGTCGAAGGTGCTGATATCGCCGTCCGTGCGGTTCCAGTCCTCAGGCAACCGCTCAAGGTCGAACCATCGCCCCCAGCCCCAGATCGCCCAGAACAGGTAGCAGATCCCGGCCGCGACCGCCCACGGCCAGTTCGGCCAGAACAGCCACAGCGCGAGCCCGCCGAACATGATCGCGGCGCCGCCCTTCCCGAAGCCCTCGACGAGGCCAGAGCCGCGAAAGCGATTTACGGCACCAGAGGCCGCAATAATGACTGCCTCGATGATCATGGCCTACCCTTCTTGGCTCGCGACAAGCTCGCGCCTGAGCGCGCCGCATCGGCTGCACGCTGTCCACTCGTACCACCACCCGTTCGGGGCCTCGTCATATCGAACCGCCCAAGGGTGCCATCGGTGGCCGAGCAGCTTACAGCGCCAAGTCATGGCTTACGTGCTCCTGATGTCGGGCCCGTTAGACTCGTCCATCTTGTCGGACTTGTCCTCGCTGATGCCGCTCGGCGAGGTGGGATCCACCTTCGCCTTCACGTCAGACTGCTGCGTCGGCTGAGAGACGACGGCGTCAAGGCGAGCCTTCCTCGTCGCCCTCAGCTTCCGTGCATGGTAGCTCGGCGCTTCGTTCGTCATCATCTTCTCCCACCACAGCCAGAGCCAGTTCATCAGGCTGCCCGTCGCATGTTCTTCTGCTTAAGCGCAGACAGGTCGCCTGTCGCATACTTTCGCCGCCATTCGGCCAGTTCTTCAGGACTTACGTGGTAGCGCGTGTAGACCAGACCCTCGGTGATCACACCGGCCTCGATCGCGCGGATCAGCATTGCCTTGCGGGTGGCCGTCCAGCGCCAGGTCTTGGTCGGATCCGGCAGATCGTGCGCCGTCTTGATTTCGCCCGTCAGCGGGCAGCGGAAGGTCGGCAAAGGCTTAAACACATTGGACATGGTTGGTGCTCTCCAGTGAGGGGTGACGGCTCTTCCCCGTGAGTTACCCAAGCCCAATCCTAGATTGCCGGTGCATTGTCTGGGCTGCACCATTGGGCCTGACCGTCGCGAGCAGCCTGCCAGAATTCGACCGAGATACAAGCCTTTTCTTATCGCCTCGTCCTGCGCGCCGCAGCTCGGGCCTTGGCCTTCCGCCAAGTCACCACGTTGAACCAAGCCGCGCCAAAAGCCGCTCGCGTCGGTAGGCCCAGCGCCCGCATGCTGCGGTAGACGATCCAGAACCGCTTCAGATCCCTGATCATGATACCAGCCACCACACCGTATAACCCAGCATCGCGGTCATGCCGAAGAAGATCAGCATCGACGTCACGATGATGAGCAAAGCCGTCAGCGTCTCAACAACCGCCTCGGCAAAATCTCGAAACATCACTTGCTCCATTCCTTCGGCTGCGGGCAGATCCCGGCCACCTGACAGCCGTCACAATATTCGGTCTGCCAAGTGGGCCCACGAGGATCCTTAACGTGAATGCAGCCGTGCGGGAAATTGCTCGCACCACGCCCGTTAACATTCACCGTCTGGATCATCGTCGTCGCCACATGCCGCACCACATTCACCAGCCCTTCGCTGCTCGGCATCTTCTCAAGCCGCAACCGGTCGATGCGGACATCCTCCATCTCGTTTTCGCTCAGAATGTATTGCATTTCGCGCTCTCCACGAATCACCCGAATACCATAGCCGGAATTTTTCGTCTTTGCGCGCGAATGCTGACCCCCCGCGCGGTCCTGGCCCCCAGGGGCGATTCGCTTAACCCGACGGGGGCACCCGGCCGCCCTCGACGACGACGAAAGCCTTGTGGCATAAGGCTTTGCGCTTGATTGCATAGCATGCACTCGAGGCCTTGCCTCATATCCTAATGAATGGTGAAGAGCTGCTAGAAGCCTTACAGCATAAGGCTTTGCGCTATGTGCTGCGCATTGTGTGGTTTGCCTTAGGGCAGTGCTAACCCTGTCAATAGGCAAGGGGCAACAGGTAAGGAATTGTTCAAACCCATGGCGCAGATTCGCCCCTGTCAAACGACACACAACAGGGGGCAACAATGCGCACCACAACAAAGCTTACTATCGGCCTGAATCTGCTGCTTATGGGCGGATGCACTGTAATCACTGCAAATCACGTCGTGACCAATGCGGAAGCCTATGCAAGGGCGGAAGCACGGCGCACCTATTGCGAGCGCTCTGGCATGGTGCCAGCGGCCTTGCGTTGCATCCTGGCAGATAATGCCGGAACGATGCGCCCGGCCGTTCTAGCTGCCGTGGCACGGCAGGAAAGCGGGTTTAAGCTGGACGTCTGTTCTAAGGCGGGAGCATGCGGCCTTTTCCAGTTTATGCCGGGAACGGCCGTTGCGTATGCTGTCGACAGGACAAGCGCGGAATCTTCGACTCGTGGCGCAGCGAAATACCTTGGTCAGCTAGAGTCACGCTTTGGCAATCTAGGCCTTGCACTTGCGGCCTATAATTGGGGGCAGGGCAACTTGTCCAAGTGGCTGGCGACGAAGGGGGCAAAGACGTCCAGCATTCCGGCCGAGACGCGCGCTTATGTGCTGGCCATTACGGGCCATCCGATTGAATCGTTCCTAGGCAAGAATCCGCCGAAGGCGTTCGGGGGCCATATCGCAAAGTTAGAAGCGGAAATGACGAAACCTGGCGCGCGTTAACCGTTTCGCAAGGAATCGCTGGCATTGTGGTGCCACTGAAAACAAGGGGCACCACAATGACTCTCTCTCCCGAAATTCTCTCTTTCCTGACCATTTACGCGGGATTCCTTTGCATCGCTTGTGCCCTCGCCTTTGGCGTTTGGGCAGTGCGCGAAACGCTGGAATCGGCGAGGGCGGCAAAGCGTCGACGCGCGTTCCATTGCCGCTTGCGTCGCGCCAACGTCCTAACGCGCGCTCTGGTCAGGACCTGTCGCTAATGAGTAACAGTGAATTAGCTTCCGCAGTCGCGGCAATGATTGCGGAAATTCAAGCCTTGACTGGCGAAACGACTCGCCATACGGAATCAGAAACCGGGCGCGATTGTGCGCAAAAGGAGAACGAATCCCATGACAACGATTGAAACCGCGCGACTCGCATTTTGGCGCGATGTTAACGCCCTCCTAGTCGCGGCTGGGCATCGCGAGGCCGATTTTGGCGAGATTCGGCAGGCTATAGCGTGGGGGCATTGGGTGCCGCGCGTTGTGGCGGATTTCATCGTCAAGCGCCGTTAGCCTTTTTCCGCAGGGCGGGTTTCGACCTGCCCTAAGGAAAGTGGCGTTAACGTTTTGTTAGGGAATCGCTGCTATAACGGTTTGTGTCGGGCGCGATTGGTGCGCACTAGACGGGGGCCAAAATGACCAAGCTTGACGTTCTCCACTTGAAGGCGATTGCACGGGCGCACCGTGGCATTGCGCGCGCTGCTAATCAGCTGACGCATCGCGACCTAGATGCGGCCGAGGCGGCTTTCTGGGAACGCAAGCTTTCACACTGGCAGGGGCAACTTGCCTATTGGCAGTCGCCATTAACGTTTCGCTAGGGAATCAGCCTTAAAACCAAACGACCAACGCGGCGCGATTGTGCGCAAATAGGAGAGTCTGCCGTGACAGCTATTTTGTGGAATCCCAAATCCAGCAACGTAAAGACGGGTCCAATGCCAGTGTCGACGACGGCAAAAGAAACCTGCGCACCGTCCTGCCCCTTTGCGGGAAATGGGTGCTATGCGGAATCCGGCCCGCTTGCCTTCCTTTGGTCCAGCATGTCGAAAGCTGGACCGAACGCGGAATTTAAAAACGGCCGCGCCACTATGCGCACAACGGATTGGAACGGCCTTTGCGGCTCTGTCGCGGCGCTCCCGGCCGATACGTTGTGGCGTCACAATCAAGCTGGCGATTTGCCCCACAACGGGGGCAAGCTGGACGCTGGCATGATTGGCCAGCTTGTCGACGCAAACGACGGAAAGCGCGGCTTTACCTATACGCACCACAACGTGACACAATCGGCCGAGAATCGCGCCGTCGTGTCGGATGCTAATTCGGCCGGTTTCACGATCAACCTAAGCGGAAACAATCTGCCCCACGCCGACGCATTGGCCGATTTGAACGCTGGACCCGTTGTTGTCGTCCTGCCGTCCAGCGTCCAGGGCAAGGCCGATATTGCAACGCCCAAAGGCCGAAAGGTTGTGGTTTGCCCTGCCACTTACAAAGACGATGTTTCGTGCGCCACTTGCGGCCTTTGCGCAGTGCGCGACCGTAAAGTGATCGTTGGGTTTCCTGCGCACGGCACTGGCAAGAAAAAGGCCGATGCCGCGCATATGAAAGCCTAAGCGCTCTGGACGTTTCCACCATGGCGCGCCGTCCAGTGTGGCGCGCCATAAGGAAGCGACTCGATGCTTCAAGATAGGAGAGTCAGGCTATGGGCATCGTTCTAGAAATTGACGACGAAGAGTCGTTGCAAACGCTTTGGACGGATTTAGACGGACGTTGGGAATGCTACCGCGACGACGACATGAGCGGATGCGCCAACGCCTTAGATATTGACGCGGCGCAGGCTTGGCTTGCGACAGTGACGGAATCCGCTTCCTTTCCGATGCGGCTCGCGTTCGACGACAGCAACGCCTTGCGCGCTATTCGCGAGACGATTGCCAACGTTGAATCGTATCTGGACGGCGAGGCGTTCAACGTCCGTCTAACCGAGGGGGCTTGACCAATGGGCAGACACTTATCGGCCGGGATGTTTTCCGCTCGCATGCATGCCCTGCGAAAGGAAGCACGATTGAAACGCGAGGCCGCGCGGGTCGCGACGCTGGACAATTCGCCAGAGCCGGAAACGGACGCGGAACGGAACGCGCGCCTTGCAATCGAAAAGCACTTTTCGGCCATACGCTACAAACGGCCCTAGGACGCGCGCCAGCGGCTTTGCGACTCTGCCCCGTCTATCCATGCGGGGCAGCACGGAACGCCACTAACGGCCTTCTAATGCAATCTGAAAGGGGATTCACATGTCAGGCCATTACCTAGTGGAGAAAAGCGGAAAGCTTTGGCAAGTGCGCCGCTTGGATATGCCCTGCCGTATCGGTGTGGTGCGCGAGCGAAAAGAGGCCGTTGCGATTGCGCGGATGCTGGCAGGATGGCGCGGGTCCGTTGTCGTGAACAGGGGCAAGGCTAGCAAGGCGCGGCCTGAGCACTATGGCCTAGGATCGCCAGAAACGGCCTAGGACAGGCAAAGAATGGTTTCGGCCGGTTAGCTAGCTAATCCGCCGGGACCGCCCTCAGAAGCGATTTATGGGCGTTCTAGGGGCATCCTGACAGGTTTCGGCCGCGCTTTCGTCGCGTTCCGTGCCGCCTTGGGTGTCGCCCCGGCTCAAAAATCGGTGTTTTTTGAGTGAAAAAAACGCGGTGGGCTCTAACAGCTCAGGCGCGCGCCAGGTTTTGGCTGCCCCGGTGTAGGGGCGGTGTAGGGGTGCCGTGTAGGGGTGCCGTGTAGTGGCAACATAGGAGAGCGGAATCATGAAAGCCTATACCGTCGTTTTAGCTGACTGCGATCATCTTTTTCCCGTCTGCCATGTCTCGGCCGATAGCGTTGACGCTGCCATCGCAGCCGCGCGGCGGGAGATGGAGCCTCAGGGGCTGGACGATGAACCGGCCCTGACGGACGCGGAATTGGCCAGCTTCTTTGAGATGGTCGCAGTTTTCGAGGGGCATCACGTCGCCATCGCGTAACGCCCTGTAGGGGCATCGCAGCCCCGTATAGGGGCAACATAGGAGAGCGGGACAATGAGATTCATCGTGGATGGAAACGTGCCAGAGCCGTTTGAGGTTTATGCCGTTGTGCGGCATGGCCACGGGCGTCATTCGGTGCGGCGTGTCGTGCGCATCGGTGATGATGTGTTTTCGGTGAAATGGGAAACGCTCGGCGATTTGACCCTGCGCGAGGCTGACCAGTTTATCGGCCATCATACGAGGCTGGAGGGCGTTTGGCAGGAGCCTGTAGGGGTGCGCCTCGCGAATACAATCGTGCCCCTGTAGGGGCGGTGTAGCGGCAGCATAGGAGAGCGGGACAATGAGCCTTCAAGGTATGACGCAACAGCGCTGGAATTCGCTTTCATCGGCCGAACGCGACCGACTGCGCAGCGATGCCGGTTTGACGCCTCAGCTTATCGGGCTGGAAGGCTGGCGGGTCGAGGTGGTCGACAAGTATGGCGACAAGCGGCGATTCATCGTGTCGCGTTCGTCCGGCTGGGTGCCGTGCCATATCGAATTGCAGAAGCGGACGTCCAGCGGCGGCGGTGCCGTATATGGCGCGCCGTTCCAGAGCATCCGCAAGCTTTATCTGGTGCCGTGCCGCGCCCGTATAGTGGCGCGCTAGGGGAGGGTGTAGCGACATGGCGAAAGCATTCTATTCTGTGACTGTGACGCGAGTCGTTTGCGAGACGATCACGGTCGAGGACGTCGAGGCCGAGAACGCAGACGACGCGGAATGGTTGGCAATCGAAATTGCCAAAGACGAGAGCCCGCGCCGCTGGCGAGTGATGGACGACGAATACACCATCGACTCGGTCGAGCAGACTGGCGAGGTCGAGGAGGAGGAGAACGACCCGATGGAAGATTTTAACTACGTCGGGTCGCGGCATCACTACTAACCCGCCCCTGTGGGGGCATCTTGGAGAGCACAACAATGATCGAGAGAACCGAGAATCCATTTGGGCATCGTCCGCTGTGTGTGATCGCGGCCGAGATCCGACGCGACTGGCACAACGTCTACTTCGGCGCGGTCCCCTATCTGCGCGCGCTCGGAGAGATGAATCAGGTTGTGGACGGTTATCATCACGACTCGGGTAAATCCGTGATCCTCTATTTCCTCAGCAATGCCACATCCTGGCGCGGCGCGACGGCAAAGCGGATCAAGGCGGAGCTAAAGCAGATCGCAGGCGTGAAGCTGACGAAGGCGGAGCGCGACGCGCTGGCCCCTGTAGGGGCGGTGTAGTGGCAATCCTGTTCGGCTGGGCGCTCGTCGCGCTCGTCATAGCTTGCACAATCCTGCCGCTTGGACGGCGGCGATAGGTCGACAGCACGGGGCCCGTGTAGCGGCGGGCCCTATGGTGGCAACCTGACTGACCACCTTGGAGAGCACACATGCGCAATATCATTCTCGCTTCCCTTCTCGCTTCCACTGTTGCCGCTTGCGGCCATTCGCAGTCCTACCAGACCGCGGTGTCCGGTGTGGTGGTGTCCAGCCGCGTCGTGCAAAAGGCACCCTTGGGTAGGGCTGTGGTGGCGCGCACGGTTGCAGTGCATGACCATGGCCGGGTCGACGTGGCCTATCCTCACTGGGATGCCCGCGACCCCTATACGGGCCTGAGCAACTATGCCCCGAACCTTCACGAGTCGGGCAACTCGGACGGCGGGCACTCGTCCTCGTCGAACGGCACTAGCAGCTCTTCGTCGTCGAACGGGAACAACGGCACTTACTAAGCATTGACACACGGGAGCGACTCGTCCAGGGTCGCTCCTGTCACCCGGCTCGCTTATGAGCAATGGAGAATTCCCAATGACCTTCAATCTCACCCCCTGCCGCTTTACCTTCGACGGCTCCCCTGAATTCGACGGCTTCAGCTACGGCACAACGTGGAACGGTTTCGACAACGTGTGCGTCCTGCCTCAGGTGCGCGACAAGATCGTGGCCTATTTCGAGTTGGACGGCTGCGATTCTGATACGATTGCGAGCCTGCGCGACCTCCCTGTGAGGGAAGAGGGTGTGGTGTCGTTGGCGGGTGGCTGGGCAACGCAGATCGTGCGCAAGGCGCTTCCCTTCACGGTCGGTCAGCGCGTCATCACGACCGACTTCGTCGACAATTTCCCGACTGTCCTCTGCAACGCAGGCGAGACGGGCACGGTCGAGGAGATCACCGACGAGCGCATCATGGTGCGCATGGATCGGCATTTCCCTGAGCTAAACGAGTGGACGAACAGCCTTGAGATTTGGCTGTGGGATGACGTTGAGGTCCCGCTCGCCCCGCTCGACCCGGTCGCCCGTGTAGGGTTGTCGGCCGACGCCCCCTCCTGCGCTGTGGCCATTGCGGAGGCCATCCACGCCGTTGCTGGCAAGGCGACGAGGGCAGCGGGCACGAAGGAAGGCGACCGCCTCCTGGCCGTTGTAGCGACGCTGCAGGCCATCCTCATGCAGCGCGGCTGCGGCGCGGACGAGAACCAGAACCTGACCCAGATCATGGACGAGGCCATTTTCGGCTGATGGAGAGCAGACACATGAGCGACATTCGCAACCTCCCAGTGGCGCGGACCATCTTCGAGCAACTCGGTGGCTACAATTTCAGAATGCTGACCGGGGCGACGCATTTCAGGGGAGGCGATGACTTCGTGCAGTTCGATCTCCCATCGGACCTGACGCATCGCAAGATCAGCAAGGTGCGCATCACGCTCACCCCTGCGGACGTGTATCGGGTCGAGTTCTATGCGGGCCTCGCCCTCGTCGACACGCACGACGACATCTACTGCGACACGCTGCGCGACATGTTCGAGCGGGTGACTGGCCTCTATACGAGCCTGATGCCGCGCCGGAAGGTGCATCACTTCGTCGACAAGAAGGTCTGAGCGTAGCGCCAGGGAGCCCCGTTGTAGGGGCTCCTCACGGTGCGCTTGAGCCACCATGGAGAGCACAATGACGACCATCACCAGCTTCGACAAGAAGAACACCCGCGCCGTGCAGGACGCCGCTGTAGTGGCCTTGCAGGAGCTTGCGAAGGCTTACGGACTGACTGTGTCGGCCGCAGGCGGGAGCCTCGACAACGGTCAGGCCACGTTAAAATTCCGGTTCAAGGTCGCGGACCCGGCCGCGAAGGAAGCGCACGAGCGCCATGAGTTCGGGCTGTATGCACCCATGTTCGGCCTGAAGGCTGAGCACTACGGTGCGAAGATCATCCACAAGGGACGGACGCACCTCCTCGTCGGCTTTGCGCCTCGCCGTAGCAAGTTCCCCTATCGCGTGCGGAGTGTAGACGACGGTCGCGAGTTGCTGCTTACCGAGATGTCGCTCGTCGCCCTCAAGGGGCGCAACACTGGCCCTCGTCTCGTCGCCGTCAGCTAACCTCGTCCCCATGGTGGCCGCTGTAGTGGTGGCCACCATCAGGGTGCGGTTAAGCGCATCATTGGAGAGCATCATGCAAGAATTCATCACTGGCCAGAACATGGTCGACGCCGCTCGCAACGGCCGCATCTTCACCGTGGAATTCATCAAGCGCACGAACGGCGAGTTCCGCACGATGGTGTGCCGTAGGGGTGTCCGGAAGGGCATCACCGGCCGAGGCATGAATTACGATCCGCTGAGCAAGGCTCTGCTCACGGTGTGGGACATCCAGAAGAACGCTTATCGGATGATCTCGCTCGACAACCTCGTGTCGCTGAAGATGGGCGGCAGAACCTTCCGCTGGAACGGTAAGCGCTTCGTCCGCGTGTAACCCCTCTATGGGGGCGCTGTAGCGGCGTCCCCTCAACCCCTGACTTGGAGAGCAAAACCATGGGTGCCGATATCTATCTTCCCAGCGTGAACGAGAGACATGAGCGCGAGCACAGGTCGCTGTTCGACCAGATGGTGCTGAACCGCGATCACCTGATCACCAAACTCGGCGGGCGCGACAAGGTCATGCGCGACCCGAGGCTGTCGAAACAGGTCGACAAGCTGCAGCAGTATGTCGGCGAGGCGTATGAAATCCTGACGGAGTCGCCGGGCTATTTCCGCGACAGCTACAACGACACGTCGCTGTTCTGGGTGCTCGGCATCTCATGGTGGGAGATCGCCGACAAGATGCTCGACGAGGAGCGCAACCTGCCCATCGAGCATGCGAAGGAGCTACTCGCCTTCATGGAGACGGAGCGCGAGACGTTCGATGAAACCTTCGCTGCATGGGTGGAGAAGAAGCGCAAGGGCAAGAAGGAGGGCGTCGACGGCGCGCTCTACGACGAGAAGCCATGGAAGTTCGACACGGAGGGGGGCTCTGTAGAGGACTGGCGCAAGATGTTTCGCACCAAACTGGACCGCTTCATCGAGTTGCTGAAGCGTTCCATCGAGATGAACGAGCCGCTTCACTGGAGCGTCTGATCACCACCCCGCTGTAATGGAGAGCGCAGCATGCCCATGCGATTCCGCCTGATCCTGATCTATCCCCAAGACGACGATTTCAACGGCTTCCGTGAATACAAGGAGGTCGAATACGACAACATGGCGGACCTGCTGCACTACCTGCACAGCCTCCATGCCGAGAACATTCACCGCATCATCATCGAGCGCATCTAGGAGAGCACCAATGCCACGGTATTACATCATGTGCGCCTACCCTGACGCACCACCTGCAGCCCTGCAGGACATGTTCGGGGGCATCGCCTACTTCGCCACCCGTGAGGAGGCGGACGAGAACGCCTACGTTCTTAAGATGCACGGCAAGCACCGGCCGAAGCCCATCTATGTGGTCGTAGAAGACACAGGGGAGGCTCAGGACGGGCAAGATGGTCCGGAGGCTCCCACCTACGCGGAGCAGCTGGGAATCGTCCCTGTGGTCACGCCAGGGCCGAGGAAGGACAAGCCATGACCGACAACTTCCACGCGCTTTGCGTCCCGACCGTGCATCTCAACGGCACGTCCAAGGACGATCTGCTCGGCCAGCTGCGCCGGGGCATCATCTGCGCCACCGCCCTGAAGGAGTTCCTGCAGGAGTCGATGCCGCACGACCGCGACTTCTACGTGCAAGGGGAGGGGCTGAGTATACGGGCGCGCATGCAGCAGAAGGTGCGCGTCCTCAAGGTCGAGACGATCATCGATGATCTCACGGCCATCTATCAGGCCATCGAACGGCAGGAGGGGGTGTAATGCGGACGCACAAGATCACGTTCATCCACGGCGAGAACGTCTACCGCGCCAAGATGATCAACCAGGGCTGGGGCTGGGCGTGTCTCACGCTTGAAGCCAACGTGGAAAGCTGCCGCCGTGTCAGGGGTGACTTCATCTCCGCCACAGAGCATCTGGTCACGTCGCATTGGCGCTACGTCAACCTGAAGGCACCGACAGAGCGGACGAAGCTCATGGTCAAGGCTCTCGTCGACCATCTCAACGCGGCCGACACGATCAGCATCGTGGACAGTGTCGACCTGACAGTGAAGGAGGCGGTGTAGTGGGGCGCAGTTGGAAACAGCACCAGCGCCGATTCCGTTATCGCAAGATGACCGCGATCGAGTTCTCGGCCGCGCTCGACCATCTGGAGATGAAGGTGGATGCGTTCGCCTACATCTCAGGGGCCAGGGAGGATCGGGTTGAGCGCTGGAAACGCGGCGAAGAGGACATCCCCCACAGTGCTCTGGCCTTATGCGTGGCCTGCACGGTGCCCGGTGTGCTGGCGCTTTTGATGAAGACGGCCGACCACTATGCCGAGTGGGAGCCTGATTCCTGACGCATGTGACGCTCGACGACGACGCGGGGCCGGTGTCCGCGCTCGTCGTCGGGTGCTATCCCGAACCACGCTGCCGTCATGTCCAGCGCCTTCTTGAACGTGAAGGCCACGCCGTCGGCATCCCCGTGTAGGGGCACCAGGTCGGTGTAGGTGCGCTGCCAGAAGATCACGTCGACCATCACACCATGCGCGAACAGGCCGAGGTAATTCCTGAGCTCGGCGTCCAGGCGCTTGGCCTCAAGTTTCGCGTTGGCGATATCCGGTGTGCGGCTGCTGTCGATCGAGGGCTCAAGCCCCGGTGATTTGAGATCGCCTCGGTGCACCATGTCCTGCAGCTCGTCGAACTTGGCCCACGCCATGATGCGGTGGTTGTTTCGGTCGAGGCGCTTGCGGAAGCATGAATTGAAATGGTTGATGCTCGCCCTCAGGCTTGAGCCGAGGCCGATGACGTCCATCTCGCGTTGCCCCATGGCCGTGCGGGGGTCGGCGTCGACGTTCGCCTGAGCGAGACGACGGCGCCGCTCGTCCGCGACCCGCGCCTCTTTCTTGGCCGCTGTTACACTAAGTGGTGTAGTGGCATTCTGCCGGGCATGGGCTGTGATGGCCATCCGTGAGGCTATGCGGCCAGCGGCCTCGGTCCTGGCTACATGGGGCCGGAGTGCGGCGATATCGGCTGCAGCCTTGCGCCTGAGCTTCTCAGCCCGTGCCGCTGCGTCGAGGTAGCGGTTGAGCGTGGCCTCCGTGCGCGAGCGCCGGACCCGCTCCTGCGCCTTTTCGTAGGCCTCCTGCCACTTTTGTTCTCGATCGAGAGCCTGCTTCAGGCGCAGGCGCACATCGCGTCTCAATTTTTTTCCCGCCGCCATCTCTCGCTCGATTGCTATTCAGCCAGTTCAGGAAGCCATACCAGGGGCTCGTCCTTCGTTCCGCTCCACATGGCTACGCCAGCATGGCGCAGGTCCTTCATCGTCTCGCGGAACCGCTTCTCGACCATCTTCACGTCGGTGTCAGCGCCGAGGACCTGCTGTGCGAACATCTCGCGCGCCTTGATAGCGGAGATCAACCGCGCAGTCTTCTTGAGGTTGCGATCCTCACGCATCTCGTCGGCCGAGGGAATGCGGACAGGGTATTGCGTGAGGCTCATGCTCTTGAGCAGGCCGTAGAGCAGCACTGCATCCTTCGAAAGCTTGGGCCCCTTCTGTCTGGGCTGCGCTTCGTTTTCCGGCTCAGGCTCTCGCGGATCTGGCGAGTTCAGGAATTTTGTGAGAGAACCGTCGAACCCCAACTCGATGGTGGCTTCCGGACCATGACGATTCTTGCCTATTATGATTTCCGCGATGCCTTTGATGGCTCGCATGCGCCGGTCGTAGTGCGCTCGTGCTTCCGTTCCCTCTACCGGGGGCTTCTGCTTGGACAGGTAGTACTCGTCACGGTAGACAAAGAGCACTTGGTCGGCGTCCTGTTCGATCGAACCGGACTCGCGGAGATCGGAGAGCATCGGCCTCTTATCGTCGCGTTCCTCAACGCGGCGCGAAAGCTGCGAGAGTGCAATGATCGGGATGTCGAGTTCCTTCGCCAACTCCTTCAGGCCAGTCGTGATCTCGGTGATCTCTTGCACCCGATTTGTCTCTCGTCGACCGCTGTCCTTGCTGCCCGCGAGCAACTGAAGATAGTCTACGATCAGAAGCTCGAGGCCGCGGCGCTTCTTCAGGTTGCGGGCTCGGATCCGAAGCTGGCCGATCGTCAGGCCCGAACTGTCGTCGATGTCGAAGGGGATCGTGCGTAGCTCACGCTGCGCATCGATCCAGCGCGTCATCTCAGGCTCGGTCGCAAAGCCACGCCTCACCTTCCAGTCAGGGACGCCGCTGACATCGGCAAAGATGCGGCGCACCAGCTGCTCTTTCTTCATCTCAAGACTGAAGAACCCAACTCGGCCGACCTTCTCGCCGTCCTTCTTCCGTCGCTGCAGTTCGCGCGCAACCGACAGACCGATGTTGGTGGAGAGTGCCGTCTTGCCCGCGCCAGGTCGGCCGCCGAGGATGATCAGGTTGGTCTTCATGAGCCCGCCCAGGGCGTCGTCGATGCGCTGGAAGCCTGACGACAGGCCGACAAGGCCGGGGCCCCGTGTGTAGGCGTCGTTGGCCTCCTGCATGGCGCGCTCCGACACGGTGTCGAAGCCCTCGAACTCGCTGGCATCACCGACGTGGCTGCGCAGGGCCATGACACTGTCCTCGAATCCGTCGAGCACGGTCGCTACCTTGGAGTCGAGCGGCAGGTCATAGGCGACGTCGATCGTGTCCTGCGCGACCGAGATCAGCTTCCGACGCAACGAGAGATCGCGCAGAATTTCGGCATAGTCTTTCGCATTTACTGTCGACGTCGCCTCACTCGCGAGACGCGCCAGATACTGCATCGTCGTCGTGCCATCGCCGAGATCGATATCGCCGAGGACCGTCTTCACCGTGATCGGGTTGGCCACCTTGCCGGAGCCGCCGACCATCGTGTCGATCGTCGTCCAGATGCGGCGGTGCAGGTCCTCACGGAAGTGCTCAGGCTTCGTGATGGCGCTGATCGCACGGTAGGTATCGTTGTTCAGAAGCACACAACCGAGGAGGCCTTGTTCACACTCGATCGATTGCGGAACATCGCGGAATTGCACGTCTTTCAGCGCGCGCATTGTTGTCATCCTTGCTCTCCTAGAAATCGAAGGTTGATTGCCACTGCGTCTCGGCGGCGGCCGTTACGTTCTGCACTTGGTCGGTGAACGCCTTCGCCTCACGCCAGTCGTTGCCGCTGCGCCCGTTGATGCGCGCGTGATACGACCACGCCATGCTGTCCGCCGAGTGGAGCATCGCCCTCACGCTCGGATTCATGAGCGCGGTCTTCTTCAGGCCGAAGCCGTGGAGCTTCAGATCGGGGCGAGCTGCACGGATAGCGGACAGGACGTTCACGATGTCGACCGGTGATCCATTCCGTTTACAGACAGAGCCGACGCCAGTCCACATTCCCTCGGTCAGCAAGCCGTCATAGAACTCAAGATGCCGGACATAGTCGAGGGGTGAGTAGCCCTGAAGAACGGGCATAATGGGGACATACCCGTGATGGTAGGCGACCAGAGACGTGTAGCGGTCGACGGTGCGCTTTTGGTGCTCGTCGACGGTGAGGCCTGTCTTCTCAAGGATGAACGGCTCGCACATGTAGTCCTGCGCTACGGCAGCGGACGCGCGGATAACCCCCTCGCTGCACAACCGGTCGAGCTCGGACGCATACTCGCGCACATCGTGCCTGTAGTGGCCATGCGTGGACAGTTCGGTGAAGGCACCGCTGTCGATGAGCAGGTCGTAGCAGTCGACGCGCTTCTTCCGGCCGCGCAGCCGGTTGATGCTGATGCAGGCGCGCGGGAAGTGGCGAGCGTCTGCAGGCTGGTGCAGACCGGGATAGAACACGATGCTCACTCGTCAGTCACCATGAGTATGCCGCCGATCACCACTGCGGTCATGCTGAGGGCTGGCAACAGCCAACCGCCGAGGAACACCCACTCCGGTATGATCATTGAATTTCTCCGTTTCGTTTCCCCACACGGCCCATCCCGGCCGAGACTGTCGTCCGAATAGCTCGCACCGCCGCACGTTCGGGAACATCCGCTCGAGTTGCTCGTGCATCTCGTCGGGCTTGCGGCTGTGTTCACGCACTGGGGCAAGAATAAGATTGCGAATATTTTTCGCTGCTGAGCGCGGATTTCCGATCTTCCCAACGAGGTAGAACTCGGCCGCTGAGCGGTAGATGTAACCCGTGCCGAACGCCAGCTTCGTGCCGGTCGAAGTCTGCTTCGCCCATGCGCCAGCCGTGACGTAATCGAATCCCCATGCGCGCATTGTCTCGATGCCCTGCTCTAGGTGTGGCGCCGTCGTCCACATGATGAGCATGCAGTCGTCAGCGGCGAGCAGGTGTACGGGCAAGGACTGGATCTCGTCGAGGCCCATGACCTTGTAGTGCTGTGACGGCGACTTGCTCTGGCCGTTCACGCTGCGCGTCTCATAGGTCCACGGCGGATCCGCGAGGATGCAGCCGTATGCCATCTGCCGCAGCGGCGTGAACGGCCAGTCTGTCATCGGGCTGTGCCAGCCTGACGGCTACGCTGGTGGTGCGCTGCGCAATACGGGCAGCCTTCATACGCGGCTGGCGCGCCGCAGAACAGGTCGGCCACGCCCCTTGCGTTGTCGCGCACCGGCCAATGGCAGTTCCGACTCGTCAGCTTCATGAAAGGGACTGCCTTCTTCGGATCGTAGCCATTGCCGTTGACGGTTGTCGCCTTCGGCTTCTCGACCACGCCGTTCGGGATGTTGGCGGTTGCGACGTCCATGCTCTTGCCGACCCTGAATCCTCTGTCCACGACGGTCATGCGTTCTCCTGACGGTTGAGTTTCACCAAGCCACCTGTGATCTTCAGGTCGAGGCCGCAGTCGGCGAGGAGCGGCTTCAGCCCACGGATTGCAGCCTCTGCCTCGCTCATCGTCTTCCACTTGCCGATCTTGATCAGCGAGTCGATCGAATACATCTGGCTGTCGCTGAGACGGATCATGACGTCGCGCACCCCTTCGCTGGCGCGGAAGAAGCCCTTCGGGCAGTGCACGGCGCGCTCAAAACTATCCTCGATCAGCATCTTGTCGGCCGGGATCTCGACCTTCGGTGCTTGCCAGCCCGGCGTCTTACGCTTCTCCTCCGGTAGCGGCGGCAGGTTCAAGCGCGGCAGCGACACGCCGTTGCGCGCCTTCACCGGGCCCGTCTCGGCCGGGGCAGGCTTCGGCTTGGCAAGAGTGGCTTCAAGTAGCCGCTCGCCCGTCTCGCGGATCTTCTCGGAATCGTAATCCTCTTTGACGGGCTCGGAAATTTCATTTCTTCTAGCGCGGATTTTGTCGCCCTCAATTACGCGAGGGTCGCGCGTTTCTCTGGCGCGCAAAAGAATCTGTGCAACCTCGGCGATCGACATGTGCATGACGCGCGCGAGGTCCTGCTCGGTGACGCGGCAGTCCTGCTCGTAGAGATCGAGGATGCGGTTGCGCTTGGTCAGGCGCTTCGGCTCGGCGGGCGTAGGCGTGTTCGTGATAGCCACCGGTCCTGCAGCAGGAACGGCGACACTCACCCCGCGCATTGGATCGGTGACCGGAGGCGGTGGACAAAGCGGCACGAAATTCGGCTTTGGTTGCTCCGGCTCCGGAGATGCCTCCTCGCCATGCTCAGGCGGGTTCCACAGCATGAGCGTTTCCAGCACTGTGGCGGCCTTCTTCTGCAAATCTGCAGCGAGTTGGATGATGTCGACGACTTGGCCGACAAGTTCTTCGCGCTCACGTCTTTCGTCGATATTTTCCATCGGGATCTCTCACGTAAAGGTAGGGCCGCTTCATTTCGTCAGGCGCATGCTTCGAACAAAAGTGCTCCTCGCCGTCGAAGTAAGGAGACGGCTGACCACATTCGCAGCATTCAGGCAGACCGGGTGGTGGGTCAGGCACCTTAACCGATTCGGGTGTCTGATCGTAGAGAATGTTGATCTTGGTCGACATCGCGCATCAGATCAGCAAGGAAAGCTGCGCTGGCGCTTCGTCGGGCTGCCCTAAGGACAAGAGTTCTGAGCGCATACGCTCCTTGAAGAGGTAGACAGCCGTTGCCGAGCATTCTGAGGCGGTCCAACCGATTGGGAGATTCATTAGCCATTCTACGAACTGCGGGTTCAAGGTCCGGCGTTCGCTCGATGACTCGCTCCCATCCTTCTCGGTCGCCGGGGCTGGGTGGGAAGAGTGGAATTGATCCATGGCATCGTGCAGCGTCGTGCCCTGATTGCCCTCGATCATGTACCCGTGTCGCCTCGATGCCTTGCAGTCCGTGCTCGTCGGCGTCGGCCAGGAGTGCGCGATGAAGTTCGGGAGCTGCTCGCCCTTCGTCTGCCCGCCTCTCTCCGAGTAAGGCTTGGCGTTCGGCGAGCGATAGTCTCTGGCCGCTGGCGTCGGCCACACTCGAGCCTGCTGGTCGAGGCCCTGCTCGTCCTTCCTGGCGCCGCCCCTGCTCCTGAAGGAATCCGTCTGCGGCGTCTGCCAAACCGTCGCTTGGTTGCCGAGATCGATCTGCCGCTTCGTCCCGTCCGGCATCATGCCTGTCGGCGACGCACCCTCGCGCACCCCGCGTCCCCCGTTCGGCACGTTCGGCGTCGCCCACAACGTTGCTGCCATCGCCAGTGGCGTACCGCCCCCATTGCCATTGTAACCCTTGGCGAGCTCGCGTTGCTTCCGGTCCAACCAGACCTCCGGCTTCTGGCCGTCGTTGAACACTGCGGCGTCCGGTGTCGGCCAAGCCGAGGAAGAAGAGCCGTTCCCGGCCGTGCGGCGCGCCGACTTCCGCCGCTGTGAACAGTCCGCCCTCAACGTGGTAACCCAGTCGGTGAAGGTCATCGTACACGCGACCCGCACCTCCCGAGGAGAGCATACCGCTGACGTTCTCAACGAAGATCGCTGGCGCGCGGCACTGGACGAGGATGCGTCGTGTGTCTGCCCATAGATCTCGGTCGTCAGACATGCCTCGTCGAGCACCTGCAACACTGTGGGGCTGACACGGTATCCCCCCAATGATGAGATCCACCGCTCCACACCACGGTCGACCGTCGAAGGATCCGACATCGCTCCACACAGGTGCTGGAGCCATGAGGCCTTTTTGTATCGCCTGAACCAATCGCGCGGCGGCGAATGCTTCCCTCTCCAAGTACACGCAAGGGCGAGCGTCTGGAATTGCCAACTCGACTCCGAGATCCAAGCCCCCTCCCCCAACACATAGGCTGAGGACTTTAAGCTGCTTTGCTGCGAGCATTGTCGTAGATCCGATGGCAACTGCGGCACATGCTCTGAAAGTCTTCCACGTCGTGGTAATTGCCGGTCTTGTTGGCCCACTCGCACTTCTCGGTCGTCCCGCATTCCACGCAACGGCCGGGACGGCCCTTCACGCTGTAGATCCTCAGATGAAGAGCCTGATAACCGGCGTCGGCGCCCTTCCATGCGTGGTTTTTCTGACCGCGCTGGTCGCGCTTCGCAGTGCTCCGTCTGGGAATGTTGAACTTCTTCATGGCCGTCTCGACCGGCTTCGGCGAGCAGCCGAGTGCCTGCGCGATTTCTTTCTGCGTCATTCCCTTTGTCACATACATCTCGACGAGCACTTCCTTGCTCGCCACCGGGGTCCATGGATGCGCTTCCCACCGCGCATACGCGGCCTTGCTTTTTGCGTAGGTATTCAAGATTGCTCTCCAAGGTAGGCACATAGAGCCACATGTTTCACAGCAGGCCATCGGTGTCGTTCGCTGCCAATTGCGGCACGAGCGGTTGATCAATAGGGGTCAGGTGGTGCTGCGGAATCCACCAAGCGTCGGACTCGCCGTCCGTTCCGTCTCGTCGATACGCATGCAGCTTCGCCTTGTCTGAAGGAATGGTCCCGACGATGCGGAAATACGGAGCGTCGGCGATAACGAGCACGAAGATCACGCCGTCCGGATCGTTCGGCCGGATGATCAGGTGGCCGTTGCTGTAGTTCGTGGAGCGCACATGGTACACGCCGACGTCCGCGGCCTTCCACGAGTTCACATGGCCGGACCAATAGGTGTCCTTGTATTTGGCGAAGGCCATCTCGGCCGCGGCGCCGTCGATGTCGGTCGCCCAATTGCTCTTCTTCGCGTGGACGTTCTTGTTGAGCTTCGCTTTGATCGAGGCAACCCGGCGCATCACGCCGACGAGGCCAGCCTGCATCAGTTCTTGCGTGGTCAGTTGGATGGTAGGTGTCATGCTTGCTCTCCGAACATTCTGATTTCCTTAGGCCTGGCGCGGTCCCACATGGCCGCGGCATAGTCGAAGCAGGCGCAGGCGTCGGCGATATCGTCGTCCGCTTTGGCGTCTGGCTCCATGTAGCCGAGCAGTCGTGCACGTTGGATGGCGGCCGCTTTCTTGGCGGCGCGCCCTCCCTCCTCTTTCGACCAGCGTGACTTGCCGGTGAAGTGACGCGACACCTTCTGCGCGTTGAGATACTCGATGCGGATCTCGTAGAGGTTGGCCATGTAGGTGATGACCGCCACCACACCCCACTGCAGCATCACCGCATCTCCAGATTTGATTGCACCGGGCGGCATCGGTGCCTCCAATGCAATCAGGTCCGGCCTCTCCAGAACGAACATGTCGCGCAGAAAGAAGCCAGCGTTGCACCATGCAACGTCGACGGATTCGTCAGGCTGTTTCAGCCGGACTGCTCCGGTGCGGACCTTCTCCCCGAACCGGCCGAGACAGAAGCCGGTTCGGGTTGCCGCATCAAGGCCAAGTATCAGCACTGGGCCTCGTCCTGCACGATGCCGGACTTGAGATATCCCTTCAGCGTCCCGTCCGCCTTGGGTGCCGTGTTCTTGCTCTTGGTCGAATAGGTCGTGCCCGCTCGCCAGCTAAGGTAGAACGAGAGCGCCTTGCGATAGGTCACACCGTAATTGCTTTTGATCTTGCTGCTCGATTCCTTGTCGTTGTATTCGAGCAGCATCTGCACCGCATCCATGCGACCGCGGGTGATCGTGCCGTCCCTGATCTGATATTTCTTCCAGAAGACGAGCGCACGTTCGCCGTCGACACGCAGGCTACCGAGCGCCGCCATGAGGATGCCGGTCGGGAACTTCTTGTGCGTCGGTGTGATGGTGTCGAGCAAAAGCAGCGCGCCCTTGTAGCGGCGCACGACTTCTTCCAGCGGCGTATTCTGGTGGCCGAAGGTGATCTCGTCCAACTCGACCAGCCCCGAGTGATATTTGAGGCTCTTCATGAACATCGAGTTGAACTCGATCCTGTTGAGCCGCATGGCGCCGAACATCTTATCGTTGGCGTTGTCGGCTGCCTTGATGTTGTCGTGGCACTTATGCAAAGCGCAGAGCGTTTCGATGTCTCGGCAGAGATAGGTCTTGACCTCGACGTAATCCGGCGCGTTGGGGAACGTCGGGTCCAGCCACAGGGCCAGCCGCGTGTGACCGTCGACTTTGTAAATGCTGCCATCGGACAGCACAGCCATGACGACGCTGCGATGGACCGGCTTGAACGGGGTCAGGTGCGTCGCCCTGAGCAGGCGCTTCTGAGTATCACGCTGGATCGGATTGTCAGGGATCCCGGCCCATTCAGGGATCGACATCCTTCTGACGCCCGGCAGGTCGCGATAGTCTTCATCGGGTCCGAGCACAGGCACTGGCGTGTGCCTCGTCGGGATGAATGCCGTTGGCTTGGGTGATGGTTTGTTATTTGACGTTACGCGCACGCGATCATAGATATCGTGTTCCATTTTCGTAGCTCTCAACTTGAGCGCCGCATGGTCCGCCCAGCGGCGCTATTTTTATGGGCTGGCGGACAGCCGTCTCCGCATCAGTGAGTGATGCGGTAGCTTCCTTGCCCTTCGGCACCGGGCAGCGGGTTCTCGCCCTTGGCTCGAGCCTTGATCTCGTCCTCGACCTGCTTGTTCTGGCGCTTGAGGGCGTCGGTGAACTTCTCCTCGGCTTCGCCGAGCGGGATCCCCTCGGTCGGGGCAGGCGGTGGCCCGCCGTTCGTCTTCGCCTTACGGGCCCGGCCAGGATCGTCGGCGCGCTGCTCGCGCCCGGCGTCGGTGCCATCGAACACCGGCTCGTCCATCTCGGTCGGGCCCTTGCCCGGCTCAAGGTTCTCGAACATGTCGAGTTGGAACGGTCGGCCGAAGTCGCGCAGCAAGAGCGCGAGCTGCTTGCACACAGCCTCGTAGGTGCCGTCAGGGCAGTCGAGGATGATCTTGCGGATCGCGATGGTTTGAGGGTGGAGGCCGAAGACCTCGACCATCCGCTTGCGGTGCTGACTCATCTTGCCCGACAGCGCCTGCTGCTGGGTCTTGAGCGCCTCGGCTTCGCGGAAGAGTTCGTCTCGTTTTTCCTTCTCGGCCGGGAGTTTCGAGAGGGCGGACGAGGCGGTGAACTCCGCCTTCGCCGCAGTCTTGACTTGCTTACGCTGCGCCTTTTTCTCGGGCGTGAGCGCGGTCTTCTTGGGTCGTGCCATGTTGTGCTCCTTTACGCGCCCAGAGCGGGCGCAGGGTTATCTCCCCGTGCCCGTGATCATGGTAGCGGAGGAGATCGGCGAGATGCTCCGCACACGCTTCGATGATCCAAGGCGGAGCCTCGGCTCTCTTGGCGTAGTACTCGGCTTCCATGTGCTGTTGGGCTACGCTGATCACAGCGGCCTCCCCTTGTGTGGCACACAATCGTAGCGATGGCTAAGCGTGGCCGACAGGGGTTCGTAGCTGTATGCACCGGTTTCGCGCTCTCCAAGCGGCAGCGATCACACACCCGTTCGCATTTTTTAGCAAGAGTCCCGCGGGAATTATTTCGGCCAGGGTGGGCTGTGCCAGATTACCAGTAGGACGAGGGTCATCGCGACGGAGAAGCCGAGGATGAACCCGATGCCGACCTCGGCGTCGATCATTTTTCGAGCCGCCAGCGCCACAATTCTGCGCACCGCCTCTCCGTCTCGCCTTTGACGACGACGCACTGGCCCATGAAGACGCGCTTCGCGTCGACGAGTTCGTCTTGTTGCGGCCCGACGTAGAACCAGAGGTAGCCGAAGGCACCGAGCGTGAACCCGATCAGTGCGACCAATGCCCAACGGCCCATGCCGCGGTCCTCCTTGTAAATCGGCCCGAGGTTGAACGGTTCTTTCGGTGCGGTTTTGGTCAGTGCCATTCTGCTCTCCGAGATATTGCCGATCCCCTTGCAACCTAGCGGGGGTCTATCGGGCATTGTGCTCCCCAGAAGTTGGCGACGTCACGGCTGAACCACGCTCCCCATCGAGACGAACGCTCTTCAAGGGAATTTCGGCTGGGCACCACACCCCTCTCGCCTGACAGGATTGGAACCTGCCCACCGCAACGTCGCCTACGGAGTCGAACCGCCACCGCATAGATTTTGCATAATCTCGGCCGACTTTGCAAACGAAGAAGGGGCCCAGCCCCTGGAGCCAGACCCCTTCTCGTCGGGTTAGGAGCCAGGGACCCCGCCCGCAGCTCTGGATAACGAAACCCGCCACCCTTGTGAGGTGACGGGCTCGCCGAGGAGTTTAGCCTTACGTGCCTCTCCTCTCTCTGAATGGGCCTGCGACCCCGCAAGCAACCGATCTAATCAGGAGAGCAGGCGTCTTGCGGAACGTCCCTGCTCGGCATGGCTTGGCGCTAGAAGGCCCTGGTGCGTCCTTGTGCCGGGCTTTCCCCGGCCGAGATCATAGTTGCCTCCGTGCGAATCGGGGGGAGCAATCCACGCTAGGATGCCGCGGAATTTTCCACCTGTCCAGCCGGTTTTCCCATCTGCTGAACAGGAAATGGGAATGCAGATTTCAGGCGAGCCAAGCTCGGTCGCGTCGCCGCCTCAGCCTCGGTCAGCGGCCACTTCACGAGCACGGTCTTCTCTTCGGATTGTCGGATTCCGTCGTGGAAGATGACCGGCACCGGGCCGCGCAGGCCGGTGACATACGCGAAAAACTTGCCTTCGGACTTGTTCATGCTGCTTCCCTCAGTTTTTCAGTCAAATCATTGTCGAAGATCATGGAGCCGTTGAGGTGATCCTGCAGGACGCGGATCTGGCGATTGGCGACGTTGATGTTGTCCGACAGATGCAACGCCCACGACACGCGCACCCGGCACCACTGACGAGAACTCTGAAACGCCGTAAAGTCCACGCCGCGCAGCCGCCGACGCTCGCCAGGTCTGGGGTGCCGCCACTGAAAGCTCGTGAGCTGCGCGCCATAGCCGCCGCTGAACTGGTAGAACTCACTCTTGCCAGTCTTTGCATCCTTCAGCCAGTAGAACTTGTCGTCGAAGTAGGGCGTCTTCAGCCCATGGCCGTTGCCGAAAATGAGATGGTCCAGCCAGATGATCATGATCGTCTCCCGCGCGCCCGCGCGATAGTCTGTTTCCGTTTCCGTTACGCAGCACTTGCTAGGTGTAGCTCCAATGAATCTTCTGCCGATAGGCAGAGGGTACAGAGCTACACCCTTATACCAGTGTAAAGGATAGAGTCAGGGATGAGTCTAGGATTGGGGGCGCACATTGCGCACCCCCAACGTACGTAATGTGCGCACCCCCCCCTTACGTACATTGCGCACTGGTTAGGGGGAACGCCGGGTAGTAGATCATCGTCTCGGGATAGCCCGATTCAGGCACCGCCCACACTCGGTCCAGATAGCCGCGCATGAAGAGCGCCTTGCGTCCTTCCTTGATGCGTCTCGCGTCCATCCGGCCAGTGATTCCGTCGCCTTTCGCCAACGTGAGCACGGACGCCCAACACCGACCGTCGACAGAGTGAAACCTGTCGGCCATCAGCATTGCTACGCGGTAGGCGATGGAAGGGAGGGCGTCGTCGTATGCAATCCTCGACATCCAGTTCTGGATCACGAGATGCTTCCGGCCACGCGGCCAAGTGTATCTCGCCCGAGGTATTGGAGCGGCGACTTTTTCGGCTTGCCGCCTTTGTTTTTGTAACTCTCGTAGATCGGCGGCTTTCTCAGGTGTGATCTTCGGTTTCTTGAAGGGGATAACAGTCATTTTTTCCAGTCTCCGGTTGAGAAAACCTCACCACCGGAGCAGATGCTGTTGCGCCTCCCTCTGAGACGGGCTATATCTTGTGGGCCTGGTCAGGGGTTGGCGTCTCTCAACAGCGTCTCTGCTCCACTCGCTCTCCAAGCAGTCACGGCCAGAGGGGCCCCAGTCGAACCGAGAGGTTCCTGGGGCCCTGTCCGTTTATGCTCCCAGTCCCCGCTGATCACAACCGAAAATAAATCTCGGCCGGTGACTTGCGGTAATAACCGAAGCGTGGTTCGATGCGTTCGGGATAGCGAATCACGGCGGTTCGCTTGGGAAAACTGCATGACACATTCAACGCCTCTGCGCCCCGTGCGGCGCATGTATCACGACTGTCTGTGCCCAGCTTGCGGCTGGCACATGCACCCCGACGGCAAGTGCACTCACTGCGCCTTTGACTACGCTGTCGGCCGATTTCGTCGACCAGCAGTGGCGCTCTACGCCGCCCTCGTCTGCGGCGGGCTCGCCGGGTGGCTGCTCGTCTACACCCTGCTCGGTGTCCTATGAGCAGGCGCCCCGAATTTCACATCAGCTACTTCGGCCCGACCGAGCCTTGGCCCAACGGCGGCTGGGCTCTGTACCAGATCACGGGCGACGAGATCGCACGGCGCTATGGCTTCGACAGCCAAGGCAACGTTATCTCGCGGACGGGCTGGCCGGGCTACATCGGCTGCTTCGCGACGGTCGAGTTGGCTGCAGCCGCCATGGAACGGCTCAAGGACGAGGCGCTCTCATGAGCCCCGAGCAGTTCGTCGAATTCCTCGACAAGCTCCGCGCCATCGACATCACGCTGACGTGGATCGCGATCGTGCTCACAGCCATGCTGGTGTTCAAGTAGGAGGCAGTTGTGTTCGTGTTGGTAGAGCGTTTCATCCTTTTCCTGTTCAGCACCGCGCTCATGATTGCCGTGATGCTGGCACTAGCGGGGTTAGCCACATGACGGTTTATCCACCCAAGCTCAACCTAGAGGTTACAGGCTCTGCAGGCATGAGCATCCACGCCTGCGCACACCAGATGGTGATGCTGGCGCGCCAGCTGAACCTGATCGTTCAGTGCAAATTCAACGAGGTCGAGTTGATCGCCTACCCGCAGCACATCAGCGGGGACGCACTGGCCGTAGCCTACGAGGCGGCCGCTCGCGGCGAGGTTCCACGGGGCTCGTATCGGGTCGCATTTTCAGACGGGAAGCATGTGCCATGACGACAGGACCCCGGCCGAAATATGATCCGGAATATGTACGCGACGTCAGCGTCGCCGTGTACAAGCTGCGCCTGTTCGACTGGAAGCGCGAGGTCAAGGAGCGCGGCGAGGCGGTGTTCCGCAAGGACGCCGGGGCCTACGACAGCCTGACGCGCGCCTACCTCGACGCCATCAACGAGCTCGGCCTGAAGGGGAAGGAGCAGCCATGAAGAACACGATGGCACGGTGCGGCACCCGCAAGAAACGGATCCACGGCAAGGTTGCCACCATCCGACTGGCCATGAAGGACTGCGTCGGCGGCACAGTCGATCCGGCTCGCCAACTGAAATACCTGCATCAAGCAGCGAGGAACCGCCATGCCCTACACCAATCGCGAGAAGGCTGAGTGCGCCAAGCGCGAGGTCAAGCAGCGCGTCCGTGTCTACGGACGTCGGGTCGAAGACGGCAACATGACCGAGGCCTTCGCGGCCGAGCAGATCGCCCTCATGTCGGAGATCGCGGCCGAGTATGAGGAGAAGGCCAAGGCCGACGAGTTGCATGAGCGGCTGCTATGAGAGCGCCGCTCACAAGCGTCCTGCTCACGCTCAACGACGTGGCCCTTCTGAGGGGCGCGCTTGAGGTCGCGATCGAGAACGGCTCCATCTACGCTGGCACTGTCGACGACGACGAAGCCAAGATCGTCGGTGTCCGGGTCATGCGTGTCAAAGGCAAGCTGGCCCGCGCCGAGCGCAGGCTGAGAAGGAAGGAACCCCATGGATAAGCCCACTCTCACGCCCGTGCGCGACGCGGTCATGCGCATGATCCCTGAGATCCATGAGCGGTGCGATCTGCTTGTGCTCAGCGGCAGCAAGCAGAGCGATGCGCGCATGGTGAAGCGCATCCTCCCTGAGATCATGCTGGCCATGGCCGACGAGATGGACATGGAGGAGCCCTCGCCTTCTGTTCTCGCCAGTTTGGAGGCGGCGATCGGCAACTCTATCACGTCAGTGGCGCGCACGATCTCGAGCAAAGAGAAGTGGCCGCTGTCCGAGACGGTCGAGGCCTTCGCCACACGGATTGCCGAGCGCGCCCTGCGCTTGGCCGACATGCCCGAGGCTGACATCAGCAAGGCCACGCAGCGCATCAAGCGGCCTCAGCCGAAGCCGAAGAAGGGGAGGCGTCATTGACCGACGAATATGCACCGTGGCGTGAGGCCGTCGCGAACGACGCACCCTCCCTGCTCGACGTGCCGCCCGGCGTGGCTGTGCCAGGATTCTACCGGCACCGCACGACACACAATCCTGTCGCTGTTTGGCGCGATCCCCGCACCGATAAGCTCGTCGGCCGGAATGGTATCGGCCAGGAGGCGATCATCGATGGGGGTTGGTGCGAGCGCGTGTTCGCCTACTGCCAGCCGGTTAGCGAGAGCGCCTATCGACAGGCTGAGCGCAGCGGTATCTGGCCGGACCACGTCGTCACGCGCCAGCACAACAAGCCACCTGAAGGGCTGAGCGATGCGATGCTGCAGCTCGACGACCTGCGCATGGAGGCGCAGCAGATCATCAACAAGGGCGAGGCCCAGACGCAGGCCGAGGCTGACCTCGCTGCCAATCTGGTGAAGCGGCTGCAGGATCTGATCGACGACGTCGACGAGAACAGGAAGATCGCGGCTGCTCCGTTTGAGGCTCAGATCCGCGAACTCGACCAACGGCGCCTTCCCATCATCCGCCAGTTGAACGACGCCACGCAGCCGTTCATGGAGGCGGCGAACGCGGCCAGCATGACGATCGACAAGCTGAAGCGCGGCTACATCGCACCGTTCCTGATCAGGGTCCGTGAGGCCGCGAAGGCGGCTCTAGCGGCCACAGGAGCGGCACCAGGGGCCGTGTCGATGCGCGATGGCACCACGAAGCTGGTGACCAACGCCGGGTCTAAGGGCGCGCGTGTGAGCCTCACGACGCGGTGGTTCGCGGTGATCGAGAACTACGACGACGCGCTCGCCGCGCTGAAGGATCACCCTGACGTCCGTGCCACCGTGCAGAAGATCGCAGATGCGGCCGCCCGATCGAAGGCAAAGATCCGATTGCCG
>Ga0190275_10000366_pt1 | contig 42044 bp, 21 predicted proteins | sample Popmic550T_FD_133745 | JGI IMG/M metagenome (GOLD analysis project Ga0190275, IMG submission 133745) | Populus adjacent soil microbial communities from riparian zone of Yellowstone River, Montana, USA - 550 T | ecosystem: Environmental > Terrestrial > Soil > Riparian zone > Trees stand | place... | reverse complement strand
CCCGAGGGCGGCTTCCGCAAGACGGTGGCCGTCAAGCGCGTGCTCCCCGGGAAGTCGGACACGGAGCGCTTCACCCGGATGTTCCTGGAAGAGGCGCGCCTGTGCGCCATGCTCACCCACCCCAACGTCGTGCAGGTGCTCGACTGCGGGAAGTTCCAGGACCGCTTCATCCTCGCGATGGAGTACGTGGACGGCTGCTCGCTGGCGCGGCTGCTCAAGGGGCTGGGGAGGCCGTTGCCACTGGCGGCGGTCACCTTCCTCGGCGCGGAGCTGGCGGCCGCGCTGGACTACATCCACAAGCGCGTCGGACCGGAGGGGATGCCGCTGGGGCTGGTGCACCGCGATCTCAATCCGCCCAACGTGCTGCTGTCGCGCATCGGCGAGGTGAAGCTCGCGGACTTCGGCGTGGCTCACATCCTGTCCAGCGGGCGCACCCATGACGAGTACCGCGTCTATGGGAAGGTGCGCTACATGGCGCCCGAGCAGCTCCGGGGACAGCCGTTCGACGGGCGCGCGGACCTCTTCTGCCTGGGCCTGACGCTCCATGAGGCCCTCACGGGCACCATCGCCGTCCGAGGAGACACGCAGCAGGTGTTCGAGAAGACGGGCCGGCTGGTGGAGCAGCCGCCCTCGCTCTTCCGGCCGGAGGTGCCGCCCGAGCTGGATGCCCTGGTGATGCGCCTGCTGGCAGAGTCTCCCGAGCAGCGGCCCGCCACCGGTGAGGAGGTTCGCGAGGCGCTCGCCGCGTTGCAGGGAGAGGCAGCGCCGTACCCCCAGGGACCGAGGCTGCTCGCGGAGGCCGTACGGGCGGTGGCCTCCTCCCCTACCTTGGAAGGACTGGCTCCTCCTCCTGAGGAGTCTCCCTCCCTCGCGGATCCGACCACGGTCCGGCTCCCCGCCCGTCCTGACCAGGGCTGATCCCGGGTAGCCCGGGCTCAGCTCTGCGGCTTGCGCGGCCGGGCAATTCCGAACGCATCGAGCCGGGACAGCAGGGTGCCTCGCGAGATGCCGAGCATCTTCGCCGCCCGCGACTGGTTTCCGGCGCAGCGCTCCAGCGCGTCGAGGATGCGCTGCTTCTCCAGCGCGTCGATCGCCGCGGACAGGGGGCCCCCTTCTGGCGTGGCCACAGGAGCGGAGACGGACGGCGTCGCGGGCGCAGGAGCAGGGGCAGGCACCCCTGCGGGGGCCTGGGTGGGACGAGGCGGCTCGAGCTTGAGGTGCTCCGGCTCAATGGTGCTGCCCCCCGAGAGCACGAGCGCCCGGCCCATGACGTTGCGCAGCTCGCGGACATTGCCGGGCCACGGGTGCGCCTTCAGCTCGGCGATCGCCGCCGGGCTCAGCGTGGGCTCGGGTGCACCGGCCGCGAGGCCCGCGGCGAGGAAGGCCCGCGCGAGCGCTTCGATCTCCCCAGGCCGCTCCCTTAGCGGAGGGATGACCAGGGAGATGCCGTTGAGCCGGAAGAAGAGATCCTGGCGGAACCGGCCGCGTGAGGACTCGGAGCCGAGATCTCGGTGGGTGGCGGAGAGGAAGCGCACGTCGATGGGCTTGGGACGCAGACCGCCCACCCGGGTGACCATGCGCTCCTCCAGCACGCGCAGCAACTTGGCCTGGAGCGTGGCAGGCATCTCACCGATCTCGTCGAGGAACACCGTGCCCCCCTCGGCCGTCTCCAGCAGGCCGGGCTTGCTCTTGTCCGCGCCGGTGAAGGCCCCCTTCTCATGGCCGAACAGCTCGCTCTCCAGCAGCGACTCGGAGAGCGCGGCGCAGTTCAGGCGCAGCAGCGGCTTGCTCGCGCGCGGCGAGCGTGTGTGGATGGCCTCGGCCATCACCTCCTTGCCCGAGCCCGTCTCCCCCAGCAGCAGCACGCTGATGTCGCTCGCGGCCACCCGATCCACGAGCCGGTAGAGCTGCTGCATCGCCGGATCCGCCACCACCACCGAGGCCCGGCTTCCCTTGGGCGGAGAGGACTCCTCCTCCTGGCGAGTCCAGGCCGGTGCATCCGGCAGCACCCGGCGCGGCGCGGAGGCCGAGTCCCCTGGCTGGATGACGATCATCACCGTCCCCAGCTCGATCACGTCCCCCGGATGCACCGCCATCCGCTGACGAGGCACGAGCCGGACATGGCCCACCCACGTCCCGTTGGCGCTCTCCAGGTCCTCCAGCTCCACCGCAGGGCCCACGTGCAGCGTCGCGTGCTGCCGGGAGATGGAGGCGTCATCGATGCGCAGATCGGCCGTCTTGCCCCGGCCGATGGTGAGCGAGCCGCTCCGGGGCAGTGGGTACACGATGGAGAGTCCCTCTCCAAAGATGCGCAGGAAGGGCTCTCCCGGGCGGATGCGCTCGCCCCGCTCGGGCACCTTCGCCGTCGGCCGGCCCGAGAGGTCATCATTGAAAGGGCTCATGCGAGTCCGAGCATAGATCGAGCCCCAAGCCCCGAACCTTCCGCACTTGCCGTGTGCGCTCCCGCTCGTGCCCTCACTGCACGCACTGATCGAACGTCCCATCCAGGAAGGGCTCCAGCCGGAGCGGGTGCAGCTCCACCGGGTGTGTCACCAGCGGCTGGCTCAGCCGGCTGGCCAGGGCCTCGAGCTGCGCGGGGGTGAAGTGGGACACCCCCACGTGGCGCACCTTGCCCTCATGGATTGCGGGGCCTACATCTGCACACTACCACTCCTAGTGGATTCCTCTGAATTTGTTTTTTTCCACCTGGACTGCGAAAAGGTGGTAGAACTTCTTCACCGTGGTGGGAGCCTTTCCGGTTCTTACCTGAGCGACCCACTGATCGCCACGAGCACGAGGGGGAGTACTTTCACCATGAACAAGCAAGTCGGAGCTTTCGCCCTAATCAGCCTTCTCTGGGCTGTCCCTGGATTGGCCACCGAGAAGACCTGGACTCTGGACGGTGAGTTCGACACGGGCATCCTGGACAGCGTCAACCACGACGCGCCCAACAACCACCAGCTCCAGCTGAACACCTCCTCGAGCACGGAGCCGTACATCTGGGTCGCCAACGTCGACATTGGCACGGTGACGAAGATCGACACCCGGACGGGCAAGCAGGTGGCCAAGTATGACTCCGTCCTGGTGCAGAACTGGGACGGCTCGAATCCAGTGGTGAGGCCGCCGCGCGGGCACTGCAACTCGCCGTCTCGCACGGCGGTGGATGGCACCGGCAACGCCTACGTCACCAACCGCGCGGTCTGCGCCGGCGACACGGCCTCCGCCACCAAGTACGCCGGCTCGCTGTCGGCCTGCGTGGATCGCAACGGCAACGGCGTCATCGACACCTCGCGGGACGCCAACAACAACGGCCTCATCGACATCAACAACGCGGCCGAGTTCAAGGGCCAGGCGGATGAGTGCATCCTCTGGACGAAGAGCTTCGGAGTGCCTGCCGACCTGGGCCGCTCCGCAGCGGTGGATGGCGATCAGAACATCTGGGTGGGCGGCTACAGCTCGAAGCTCTACAAGCTGAACGGCACCACGGGCGCGCTGATGCAGACGATCAACCCGCGGACCCAGGTGACGGGCCTGCCCAACATCTACGGCATCGCCATCGGGCCCGGCGGCTTCATCTACACCTCGGGCATGGAGGGCCGGATCCTCTTGAAGATCAACCCGAACGCCCCCGCTGGCCAGGAGGTGGTGGCGCGGCTGAGCACGCCTGTGGAGACGTATGGCCTTGCCGTGGATCGCAACGGCATCGTGTGGCTGGGCAACTGGACCACCCGGCTCGGGAACCTGGTGCGCGCGGACTTTGCCGCCAACCGGGTGGATGTGGTCGGCGGCTTCCAGGGCGGGTGCGGTGGCTACACGCGCGGTGTGGCGGTGGACAGCAACGGAGACGTGTGGACGTCGTGCTGGTCCAACAACCGGCTGCTGCGCTTCAACTCGGCGGGCACGTACCTGGGGAGCTGGCCGGTCAGCGCGGGCCCCGTGGGCGCCGCGGTGGATGGGGACGGGAAGATCTGGACGGCCAACCTCACCAGCGACACGGCCACCCGCTTCGATCCGCTCACCAACACCTCCCAGTCCTTCCCCACGAGCGGCCAGGCCTACTCGTACTCGGACATGACGGGCTTCCAGCAGCGCAACTTCACGGTGCGCCAGGGCGACTGGACCGTCCAGCATGACGCGGGCCAGAACGGCGCCATCTGGGGTCCTGTCACCTGGAACCGCGAGCCGCAGGGCCGCGTGCCGGCCGGCACCAGCATCACCGCGGTGGCGCGCGCCGCCGACTCCCTGGCCGCGCTGGCCAACGCGCCCTTCATCCCGGTCACCAACGGCCAGCCCGTGTCGGGCCTCACCGGCCGCTACATCGAGATCATCGCCACGCTGCTCCTCCAGACCGGAGAGATCTCTCCGGTGCTGAGCGATCTGTCGGTCGTCTACACGCGCCAGTGCATCGAGGTCCGCCTGAGCGACTACAACCTGTTCCTGGAGCAGGACTACACCGGTGGCCACGACGTGGTGGGCAAGGTGGCCGCGGGCGGCAACATCTCCATGGAGGACTTCGCGGTGGGCTCGGGCCTGCCGGACACCAACATCTCCAACACCCTGGTGGCCGGTGGCAACCTGACGCTCACCCGCGGCCAGATCTGGGGAGACGCCCGGTACGGTGGCACCTACACAGCGGATCCCTCGGTGACGTCTACCCGGGGCACCGTGGAGCAGGGCACGCCGATCAACTTCGCGGCGCGGTTCACCGAGCTGCGCGCCCAGTCCACTCAGCTGGCCGCGCTGCCCGTCAACGGCACCACGACCCGCGAGGGCTGGGGTGGCGTCATGCTGGTGGGCACGAGCGCGAACGTGAACGTCTTCGACGTGAACGCCAGCGACCTCAACGGCGCCAAGCTGTGGTCCATCAACGCGCCGGCCGGCTCCTTCGCGGTGGTGAACGTGCGCGGCAACCCGCCCACCTTCAACGGCTTCGGCATCCACTTCAGCGGCGGCATCGACCAGCACGGGGTGCTCTTCAACTTCGTGGACGCCACCGCCATCAACGCCCACGGCTTCGGCTTCTGGGGCACGGTGCTGGCGCCGTACGCGCACATCACCTTCAACGACGGCAGCTGGGATGGTGGCATCTACGCCAAGTCGCTGACGGGCTACGCCGAGGGCCACATCAACCCGCTGAACGATCGCGACATCTGCCAGTGAGGGCAGCGCCCGGGGGGCCGTGCCTGAGCCGGCCCCTCGAGCGGTAGAGTCCGTAGTCGGAGAAGTGAAAGAGCAAGAAGGCCGGCGGCCCGAGACCTGGGGTGCCGGCCTTCTTCTTTCACGGCTTGGGCGCGGTGACGGGCAGCGCCGTGAGCTTGCCACCCGCGTAGCGGTAGCGCTTCACGCTCTCGGCGCCCTTCGTCTCGGCCCCCGTGGCCAGGACGACCCGGAGCTCTGTCCGGCGAACCTCGATGTCGAACCCATTGCTCGAAGGGTTCAGCGCCATCGTGCTGTTGACACTCTGGCGGGTGTCCTTCTCCAGGCGGTTGTTCTCCAGGTCCACCGTCAGCAGCTCCCGCGCCGCGCCGCGCTCCAGGCTCAGCAGCGTGCGACGTGAGCCACTGAGCCCGGGCCCGCTCAGGGCCTCCAACACATCCAGCAGCGGCGGCCCACCGCCAGGCACCTCATGCACGGTGACGGACTGGATCGCTCCTCGCCGGGGCAGCGCACGCGCCTTGGCGGCCTTGCCCGTACCCGACACCAGGGCCAGGTAGCCGGCACACGCGGTGTCATTGGCCGCGGAGTAGACGAGCGCCTCGGCCTTGCCCGCCCCCGCCGAGGCCGGCAGCGACAACCGCCCGGTGAAGCGCTGGCACCAGGTCCGGCTCGCGTCCGGGACTTTCTGGAAGAGCACCGCCGCGGCATCCGCGTCGGACACCACCTCCCCCGGGCTCACGGGCCGGAGGTGGGAGGACAGCATGTAGTAGGTGCTCTGCGCGTAGGGGTGCACCGCGGCCATGGGTGCGGTCTCTCCCTTCCACGTATGCTCCTTGTCCAGCCGGGACACGGAGACGATGTGCCCCGGAGTGATGAGCCGGATGTCCTCCGTCTCCGGCTTCACCTTGCGGAATAGCTGGGTCTGGCTGATGACCCGCGCGTCGTAGGGGGCCGCCGGAGGAGCCTCCTTCGCGGGCGCGCTGGCCGGAGTCTGCGCTCCAGCCGATCCGCCGGCCAGCGAGAGGAGGGACACCGCCTGAAGCAGGCGGCGAAGACTACGGGTAGAAGGCTTCATGGAGTGGAGTGGGTTACGAGGGAGGGGCTGGGAAGTTATCGTCTGCCTGCGGCAAGCGGCAAGCCGTGGGAGAAGCACGTGAGAGCACCAGGCATCATCGCGGCGGTGGGCGGCGTCGGGGCACTTGCCCTGCTCGGGATCGCCATGCTCGTCCGCTCCGTCCCCACAGAGGACTCAGGCCCCTCTTCAGGCGGCGAGCCGGGCGCTGCCTCCCGTTCCGCCACGCCTCAGGCCGGTGAGCTGCGGCCCGCGGCCACTCCCCCGCGGGCACCCACGAACCCTCGCGAGCCTCGAGGAGCAGCGCCTCCACCCTCCTCCAGTGCCTCGGTCCAGCCCGTGGCTCCTGGCTCTGCGGAGCGTCCTCCCGCCACCGCCGAGACTCTCGCTATCGCCAAGGTGGACGAGATGCTCGAGCTCTCCCGGCGAGGGCTCAAGGAAGAGGATCGCCTCGAGGCTCTGCGGTGGCTCGCGCAGCACGCGGAGCCCCGGCACTTCGAGGCGATCCAGGAGATTCAGATCAACGGCAGCACCCCCGCGGTACGCATGGCCGCCGAGGAGGCGCTGAACACGCTGCGCGTGCGGCATGCCGAGTCGCAGTGGCCCGGGATTGAACCCACCGATCCGCAGAGCTACATGCGCGACGCGCCCTCGCCTCCTCCCTGAGGAGGAGCGCTCAACCGGCTGGCGCTCGGAAGTCCCTGGCTCAGAAGTCCTGGATGCGGTCCGCCAGGTTCGAGTGGAGGACGAACTGGTTGGAGTTGCCCTGGATGGCGGCGACGCGGCGGTTGCGCTCGATCTCGGCCGAGTCCACCCCGTCCAGCTTGTTCCAGTCGCGCAGCACGGACTCCTCCTCGGGGGAGATGCGCTTGTTGTACTCCGCAGAGAAGTAGAACATCGCGCGCGCCACGTTGCCCTTGTGCTCATCGGGCGGCTCGAACACCTTGCGGCCCTGCGCGTCCAGGCCGAACTTCGCGCCGCTCGGGTTGCTCCACTGCACCTTCTCCACCTTGCCGAACGGGAAGCTGCCGCGCGTGCTGTTCGCCTTGCTGTCCGTGGGGAACAGGTGGTGCAGGTCGCTCTTGGCCACGCCCGTGGCGCCCTTCGACTGCGGCCAGGTGTGCTCCACGTTCACGTCCGAGCTGTTGGGGATCTTCCCGCCGTTGATCTCCCGGTGCGTGTACACGTCCCGCACCTTGCCGTTGTTCACGTCCACGTTGCTGAAGATCTGCTTCCGGGCCTCGTTGTAGCTGACCACGTGCTTGCCAGCCGACGCGTTCTGGATGGCCTTCAGCAGCGCCTGGTCCCGCATCCCCTGGAAGGGATCATCCGGCGGCGGAGGCGGAGGCGGCTCCTCGCCCTTGGCCGTCCCCGTCAGCTCGAGGTTCCACTCCTTCAGCGTGCCCACGTCCTGCTTCGCCGTGTCCTGGACGGTCAGCTTCCAGTCCCCCTGCGTGGGCTCGCCCGCGAAGGCGCTCAGGTCGAACGTCGCCTTGAGATCATCCGCCGAGCCGCCCTCGCGGTTGGACAGCGTGTGGCTCTTGCCCGAGGGGCTCGTGAGCGTGACGAGCAGGTCGCCCCGGTAGCTGTGGGGAATGTCCACGGACACCTGGCCGCCCTTGAGCGTCAGCGCGTCGTCCACGCGAAGGGTGGACTCCACCTTCGAGTTGTCCGCGATGGCCAGGTTCGGCGTGGCGCCCGTGCGGACCGTCTTCTCCGTCTCCGCCGCACGCGGGGCCTTCACCGCCGCGGGCGCGAAGCTCGAGCCGAGCCGCGTCAGCGCGGAAGGATCCACGCGGGCCGGGCTCGACGAGAAGCTCGAGCGCTCGGAGGCGCGGGCCGGGGTGGCAGCGGGAAGGGTGGAACGAGCGGCCTCCCTCACGGCAGGGGCGGTGAGGGGGCGGGAGACGGGACGCTGGAGGCTGACGGAGTTCACATTTCAGTTATCGGCGCGACACACCTACAGTTGCTTCCATCCTCCGACGTTTCAGCATTTTGACCTTCAGTGTGGCTGTAATGCGCTCCGCGCCTGAGGCGTTCGCTCCCAAGCCCTTGAAATGACAGGGGAGCGCATCAGAACACCAGGCCCACGCCGGCATGCGGCAGCGCGGCCAGCCCCTGCGCCCACATGAGCGAGAGCCCCGTCGTGACGAAGAGGCCCAGCCCCGGGCCTGACAGTTCGAAGGTGGCGCCCGCGCTGGCGCTGGGGAAGGCCCAGTAGGCGATCTCGGGGCTCTCGTACCGCGAGCCGCCCATCCCCAGTTCCAGGAAGAGCCGGTGGTTGGGCCCGGCAATGGTGGCGATCCGGAGGACTCCCTCCACCGTGCCGAGATACGGCCCCTCGTCCACGCGGACGTCCTTCACGAAGAGCGCGGTTCCACCCAGCTCCAGCCGAGGCCCGAGCACCACCCCGTACCCCAGCTTGAATCCGACCGCCGTCGACGCTCCCTCCGGCGAGAGGATGCCGGCGCCGACCAGCCCGACGCGCCACTTCTGGCAGATGCCGTAAGGGCTCCGGTAGCAGATCGGATCCTCTGAGTCCGCCATGGCCCGTCTCCGGCGCTGGGCAGAAGCCTCCCAGGGCAACAAGAGCACCAAGGCCAGCCCGAGACAGCACACAGCCCAGAGGTTCATCGCGCGGGGGATCAACATGGCCCTGGCATCGTACACCGCCCGGGACACGCGCTGCCCACTCCCTCCGGGTAGAATCGGTGTCATGGGCAGGTGGAGAGCGACCCGGGCGATTGCCGTCGTCGGAGCGGTCCTGGTGACCCTGCTCGCACTGATCCTCGGGTTCCTGCGGAGCAGTCCCTCCCATGAGCAAGGCGCGAGGGCCAGTACCCGCTCGCGCGCGGCCGAGCCTCCTGCTCGCTCCCCGAAGCCCTCCCTGCCCAAGCTGCCACCCGGATCCGGAGAGACGATCCCCGCGCTCGCTCCCGAGCCCCACAAGCAACCGAGCCCGGAGGGTACGTTGGAGGTGGAGGTCTTCTCCGGCAACGCGCCGCTTCCAGGCGCGCAGGTGCAGCTGTATGTGCGCGAGCCTGCGGAGCTCCAGTCCTTCCCCTCACGCTGGATCAGCGTGCCCGGAGGCACCACGGGAGCAGATGGACGGTGGAGCCAAGCGGTGGCGCCGGGGAGCTACTACGTGACGGCCCGCGTGCAAGGGCTCGCACCAGGCTATGCGACCGTGGTGCAGCCACCAGGCCCGGCGCGGACCCGCGTGTGGTTGCCCCTGCTGAAGACGAGCGGGATCAGGCGAGGCTTGACCCTGGAGCGGGGGACGGGCGCGCCCGTGTCGCTCGCGGAGATCCTCCTCACGCCTCCTGCCTCCACGTCTGGCCCGGCGGGCTACCCGGATGCTCCAGAGGAGGAGCTCCTCGTGGCCATCTCCAGCGAGACCGGCGCGTTCCAGTTCTCGAACCTGGCCCCGGGCACCTATCGCGTCGAGGCGCGCGCGCCCGGCTACGCCAGCGCGGTGCTGCCCGAGGCCTGGATCTCCACCGAGCCCCTCTTCCTCGAGCTGGCCCGGAGCGGTCAGGTCGAAGGCGTGGTGCTCCGCGGGGAGGGCCAGCCCGCCGTCAGCGCAGAGCTCTTCGCCACCAGCCTGCGGCACAGCGCGACCGTCCTCACGGACAGCGAGGGGCGCTTCTCCGTCGATCTGCCTTCAGGCACCTATGCCGTGTCCTCGAAGGCCGGCGAGGAAGCCGGAGCGCTGGAGAGAGTGACGGTGGAGGAAGGAAAGCGTGTCGAGGGGCTGCGCCTGCAGCTCGGCGTGGGCGCTCGGATCTCTGGAAAGGTGGTCCGAAAGGACGGCTCCCCGGTGTTGGGAGCGCGAGTCGACGCCTGGCGCCAGCCGACACAGGGAGCCGTCGGCGCCGTCCGCAGCCGTGCGTTCGCGGGGACGGACGGGAGCGGCGCCTTCTCCCTCTCCTCCCTGGCAGCGGGAACCTACGTCCTCAAGGTCTCCCTCCCGGGAGGTGGCCAGCTCCAGCCCGCTCCCCTCACGCTGGCCGCGGGCGAGCACACGTCCGTGGTGTGGACCTGCGAGCCTCGCGACGACACCGGGTGCCAGCTGCCGCACTCCCAGGCCTCCCTCCAGGGTCGAGTCCTCCACCCGCACGGGGTTCCCGTGAGGAGCGTCCTCCTGACGATCCGCTCCGGGGACTCGCCCCCTCCCTGGAAGACCTACAAGTTCATGGGAGACCGCTTCGAGGCGCATGGGCTCCCGCCAGGCCCCACTCAGCTCTCGGTCACGGGGGATGACATGAAGGCGGGGATCCACCTCGAGCTGCACCCCGAGGAGCGCAGGGTCCTGGAGCTCCCCGTGTACCCGCCCGTCCCCGTGACGGGCCGGATCCTCGATGCAGCCACGCGCCAGCCTGTGGAGGGGGCCTGGGTGCTTCACCAGAGCACTGGGAAGGATGGAAGGTTCGCCAGCCACGTGGGTACCCCGGGGGAGTTCCTCTTCAAGGTCACACGCCGCTCTTCCGTGACGTGGCACCGTGTGAAGCTCTTGCCGGCACAGGCCAACGAGGTGGGGGACATCGAGGTCCCCGCGCCATGAGGCCCGTCGCTCACTCCCAGGGTGCGGCCAGCAGCTCCCCGAAGCGCAGGCCCAGCTCCAGGCGCCCCACCAGGGCCTGTCCCCACGCGTTCGCCACGGCGGCCCACGTGGCCATGTCGACCCCCGCCGAGGCCATGGCCTTCAACGGATCGCCCCGGCCCATGTCCTTCAGCAGGCGTACGTAGTCCAGCAGCGTGGGGAGTGCCTGGCCGGGGAAGAGGACCTCCCTGTCGATCGGCTTGAGCGCGATGCGCGGGTGCAACGCCCTCGGGAGCGCCTCCGGCCCCAGCGCCGGCCCGACCCGCCCGGCGAAGTGCATGGCCTGCTCCATCCGCTGAACTTCCACCCCACGCCGAGCCTCCTCCGCCTCGCGCTCGAGCGCTTCCGCCGCACGCCGAGCCTCCTCCGCCTCGCGCTCAGCGGCTCGCGCCTGGCGCTCCAGATCCCGGCGCCGCGACTCCTCCACCCGCCGCCGCAGCTCCTGCTGCCACTTCCGGTCCTCGTCCTCGCGCAGCCTGTCGAGGCGCTCGCGCATCAAGCGGACCTCGGTGTGGAGCTCCTCCAGGAAGATCCGCTGGGGGGCGCGGTCGTCGTCTTCAGCGGGCGTCGTCTGGATGCGCTGCTCGAAACCTGGGAACCACTCCAGGAACCGCTCGACCTCCGGCGTGAGCGCGTCCACGCCCTCCCGGAAGACATTGGCCAGCGCCGCCGCGGCATAGAACACGGCCAGAGAGGCGGTGCGAGGCTTGAGTGCCACCACGTCGTCCGCCGCGGCAAACACGTACCGCGCGCGCCGCGGCAGATCCTCCACGGGAGCATCCCGCATCAAGAGGTCCGCCTGGCGTGCGAACCCTTCCGGATCCACCTGCCACCAGCGCTGGAAGCGCTCGACAGCATCCTCCGGCGCCGCGAGCTGCCGCTCCCACAGCTCCTGCCTCCATGGGGCGAAGACAAAGAGCAGGTCCGCGCGCTCGTCTGGGTGCCCCTGGAAGCGCTGCCAGACCGCGTCGATGAGCTCCTCCCGTCCGACAATGCCGCTCCATTCACGCACCGCCTTCTTCAGCGGCTCCAGCAGCGCCGGCCGGCCCGGCCCCTTCCACACCGCCATCATCAGACGTGCCGCCTGCCCTGGTGGCTCCTGCCAGTCCTGGATGCGTGAGGTGAGCGTCATGAGCGCCTGTGCGAGCGGCGCGCCGCACTCCGGCTCCCGAGCCCACTGGTTCAGCAACGGCTCCTCCGAGGAGCCCGCGAGCGCGAGGAAGCGTGAGAAGTACACGTCTTCCAGGCTGCGCGCCCGCACGTCCGCCGGCTCCCTCGCGAGCGCCTCGGCCGCAGCCTCCACGAAGAGCCGCGCCGTGCCCCGGGCCACCGGCGGCTCTCCCACCCAGCGGAGGATGCGCAGGGCTTCTTCCCCTGGCACCTCTCGGAGCACGGCTCGGGCCCAGCTGCTCCAGCGCGCCCGGGCCTCCTCGGTCCACTCCGCGAAGGGGCGACCTTCGATCAACGAGAGGAGCGCCTCCATGAGCCGGTGGGGTCCCCGCTCCGAGGCGGAGAGAAGCGCCTCCAGCGCCTCGGGAGGCACCGCATGAGGAAGCTTCCTGACCACGTCGCGCGCAAAGTCCGAGCCCCCCTCGCTGGCCAGGCGCTCGAAGAGCTGCGACGAGCCCAGGGACGTCAACGCCCGACGCGCCTCGGAGATCTGCTCGGGCTCGGTCGAGTCGAGCGCGGCGAGGAGCCCTGCCTCGTCCTGGAGGCACAGGGCGCACTCGAAGCGCACATCGGGGTCGGGGTGGTCAAGCCCCTGGCGCAGGGCAAAGAGCACATCCACCTCGGGAGCCTCCTCGCCAGAGGCCCGCACCCACGCGACGGCGGCACGGGCTGCCAGCTCCGGATGGCCCAGGGCCTTCCGAGCGAGCTCCCGCACCCGCTTCCACCCCTCCTCGCCCAGGCGGACCCACCGCCACACCCGCCAGCGCGTCAGAGCGATCATCGCCTCCACACTGAGCCGCTCGCTGTCGTCGAACAGGGCTGAGCGCGCCGGGGAGACGATGTTCGGGGAGGCCTCTCCCTGGTGCAGCAACGCGAGCGCTGCCAGCCGCCGTACCTCCCAGGAGGAGCCCTGCTTGAAGAGCGCCTCCAGCGTCTCGGGGCGCTCTGGAGGCCCCACCTCCCGGTCCAGCAGGGCCGGATCCGTGGGGATCAGCGCAGCCAGCAGATCCTCCATGTCCTCGACGAAGCCCTGCTGGAGCAGGTACGCCTGGCAGCGGCGTACGTCCCCGAGCAGCGGCCAGGCCCGCTCCCACTGCGCGGCGTACTGACGCTCCAGAAGCTCCAGCTGCCGGGACTCCAGTGCGAGCACCCGTCGCCGCAGCTCGAAGCGATCCACGCCGGCGTGGAGCAGCATGCGCGCGACGCCATGGAGCTCGAGGGGAATCTCGCCACAGCCGCATGAGGGGCATGGGCTGCTGTGGGGCTTGAAGCGGAGGCAGGCCGGGCAGCGAACCTCGTCTCCCCGGCGTGCGGCACTCTCGTGGAGGGCGGCCATGGGCCTCTACTTAAGCCATTTCCTTGCGTTCAGTGCTGAACCCCCCTCTCCTTGAAAGATCCCCGCCGTCCAGGAGATGTCAGGCACATCCCCTAGACTGGAAAACCGGAAAATCGAAACAAATCGAGGTGATTGATGCGTCTTTCCAACGTAGCGAAGATGGCTGTGTCGGGCCTGGCTGTGTCCCTGCTGGTGGCGTGCCCGAAGACTCCTCCGCCGGACGGGGGGGATCCGAAGCCGTGCCCCGGCGGCGTGACGCTGACGGCGGCGCAGGCGGCGCAGGAGAAGTTCGTCAAGGTCGACAAGCCGATCTCCGGCGAGTACGTCGTCGTCCTGAAGGATCCGGCCCCTGGCGTGACGCCGCAGCCGGTGCAGCCCCTGGCGCAGCAGCTCTCTACGAAGTACGGCGGCGCGGCGTTCACCACGTACGAGTACGCGCTGCGAGGCTTCGCCAGCCGGATGAGCGAGGAGCAGGCGAAGTCCATGTCCGGTGACGCAGAGGTGGCGTACGTGCAGGAGAACCAGGTGTTGACGGCCTTCGACGCGCAGTCGAACGCCACCTGGGGCCTGGACCGGAGCGACCAGCGCGACCTGCCGCTGGACACGAAGTACAACTACTCGGCTCAGGGCAAGGGTGTGCACGCGTACATCATCGACACGGGCATCCGCACCTCGCACAGCGAGTTCGGCGGGCGCGCGGACGTGGGCTACGACGCCATTGGCGATGGGCAGAAGGGCAACGACTGCAACGGCCACGGCACGCACGTGGCGGGTACTGTGGGTGGCAGCACCTTCGGCGTGGCCAAGAACGTGGTGCTGCATGCGGTGCGTGTGCTGAGCTGCTCGGGCTCGGGCTCGACGGCGGGCGTGGTTGCGGGCATCGACTGGGTGACGAGCAACAAGCAGCTGCCGGCGGTGGCGAACATGAGCCTGGGCGGCGGCGCGGATCGTGCGCTGGATGACGCGGTCCGCCGGTCCGTGGCCTCGGGCGTGGTGTATGCGCTGGCGGCGGGCAACGACAACAAGGATGCGTGCAACACCTCTCCGTCGCGCACGGAGGAGGGCATCACCGTGGGCGCGACGACGAACACGGACGCGCGCGCCTCGTTCTCCAACTTTGGCGGGTGCGTGGACATCTTCGCGCCGGGGCACAACATCACCTCGTCGTGGCACACCAGCGACGCGGACAACAAGACGATCAGCGGCACGTCCATGGCGACGCCGCACGTGGCAGGCATGGCGGCGCTCTACCTGGGTGCCAACCCGAACGCCTCGCCCAACGACGTGGCGAAGGCGCTGATGGACAACTCCACGCCCAACAAGGTGACTTCGCCGGGCCTGTGCTCGCCCAACAAGCTGGGCTACATGGGCTTCATCGGCGGGAGCGACTCGAGCAACCCGCCCTCCGCGCAGTAGCGCGGCAGGTGTGATTCCATGAAGAGCAGGGCCCCGGGTTCTCTCGAGCCTGGGGCTTTTTCATGGGGTGGGAGACTGAGCAGGCTCCTTCGGCTTGGTGAAGGGCACGTCCAGCACGGGCATCTTCTTCGCTCCCGGCAAGTCATAGTGCCACCACTCCATCTTGTTGCGCTTGAAGCCCGCGCCCTCCATGGCCGCTCGGAGCATCTCCCGGTGCTTGCGTGAGTCCGCCGTGCCGCCCTTGTACCCGTGGTGCGCCGAGGGACTGAAGTCGTCGAACTTCGTCGGCATCTCCACCTCCGCCCCCTCCAACGTCACCAGCGTCAGATCCACCGCCGCGCCCCGGTTGTGGTTCGAGCCGAACTTCGGATTCGCCACGTACCCCGGCTCCGGCATGATCTTCCACATCTCGTACTGCACCGCCCGCGGCCGGTAGCAGTCGTACACCTTCACCCGGTAGCCCTTCGGCCGAAGCGTGTCCGCCGCCTGCTTCAGCCGCTGCGCCGCGTCCTTCAGCAGCATGCAGCGCGCGTCCTCCGGGTACACCCGCCGCTTCAGGAAGTTGTCATCCGTCGCGTAGCGCATGTCCACCACGAGATCCGGAATCAGCTCCGTGGCATCCACCACGGGCGACTCGCCCGCCGAGAGCAACAAGGTCAGCGCCAACTTCGCCGCAGGCAGCATCACTCCCCCTCCGTCGTGTACTGCGTGGGATCCGGGACTCCCGCCTCCTGGAATCCCTTCTTCCTCAACAGGCAGCTGTCGCAGCGCCCGCAGGCGCGGCCCTGCTCGTCCGGGTCGTAGCAGGAGTGTGTCAGCCCGTAGTCCACCCCCAGGCGCGTCCCCTCGCGGATGATGTCCGCCTTCGTCATCCCCGACAGCGGCGCGTGGATGTGGAAGTGCGCCCCCTCCACCCCCGCCTTCGTCGCCAGGTTCGCCAGTGTCTCGAAGGCGCGGATGAACTCCGGCCGGCAGTCCGGGTAGCCGCTGTAGTCCACCGCGTTCACCCCGATGTAGAGGTCCTGCGCCCCGACTACTTCGGCCAGCCCCAGCGCCAGCGCCAGGAAGAGCGTGTTGCGCGCCGGCACGTACGTCACCGGAATGCCGTGCGACATCTCCTCCTCGGGCCGATCCTTCGGCACCAGGATGTCCGCGGTCAGGGCCGAGCCGCCCACGTTCCGGAGATCGATCGGGACGATGCGGAAGTCCTTCACCCCCATAACCCTCGCCACCTTGCGCGCCCGCTCCAGTTCCACCGCGTGGCGCTGCCCGTAAGCAACGCCCAGGCACACCGGCTCGAAACCCGCCGCCTGGGCCATCGCCAGGCACGTCGTGGAGTCCAGCCCTCCCGAGAGCAACACCACGGCCTTCTTCATCAGTCCACCCGGACCCCTTCCACCGTGTACACGGCCCGACACGCCCTCGTGCACGTGCAGTTCGTCGTGCCAGGAATGAACTCGTCCGTCAGCGATCCACACGCGCGCTGCACGTCATAGCCGTTCGGCGTAGGGCCCGGTGGCTGCGCGCCTCCGTCCCCCGGCACGCCCCCGTCCACCAGCCCCGAGCAGTTGCGCCCGATCAGCTCGTCCTGGCTGCTGCTCAGCAGGAGGGTTTCCAGCGTCTCCTCGATCTGCGAGCCCTCACAGCCCGTGCCGCAGCTCTGGAAGGTGGCGGCCACGCGGTGCCGAGACACCGCCCGCTGCCCCTCGTACTCCGCACTGCGCGAGAAGTCCTGCACCGTGAGGAAGCCCGTCCCCCCGTCTCCTCTGCTCGAGAAGGTGCCTGTGAAGCGCAGGACGCCCGCATCCCCGAGCTGCACGGGATCTCCCGTCTGCCCCGTACACGTGGTGCGTGACCGATCGAGCGTGGCATCGAACCGGAACGTCCCCAGGACCTGCTCGCCAGGGAACACCGGGTCGGAGAAACAGGCAACGGCCACCAAGGCCAATACCGGGAGGGACGGGAGAAAGAGTCGTCGGAGGTCCATGGGAGCGCGCAGCCTACACGAGCTCGAGCACCGTGAGGGCCACCGCGCGGAAAGCAGGGTTGCCGGCCAGCACCGCTCCCTCATCCACATCGTTCGGGTCCGAGCCCCGCATGTCCGGATCCAACCGGGCCAGCACTCGCCCCGCCGCCAGGGACGCCGGCACCGCCCGGAAGGCCACCACCGCCGCCTCCTCCAGGCCTTCTACCGGGCCCGGCCGCGCCAGGGCGATGCCCTTCTCACCGAGGCTCAGCGCCAGCGCGCAGAGGTAGCTCAGCTCCACCGGGCCAAAGCTCGCGAGCGCCCCCGCCCCCAGCACCAGCTCGTCCGGGCGGGTGAGGTACGCCTCCACCCCGCCCGCGGGATCCAACAGCACCTGCGGGCCGCCCGCTCCCAGCTTCTTCAGCGTGGGCCGGAGCGCGGCATACAGCCGCGGCAGGCTCTCCTCCGTCACGGCCAGCACGCCCGGAGGCGTGGGGTGACTGAAGCCGCTCGGCAGCGGCAGCGGCATGAGGTGCGCGGAGGGCGACAGGGACTCACTGGAGGACAGGGCCGCGGCGATGCCGTCCACGCGCTCGGCGGCCTCGTTCCGTCCGAGCTGCCGCAGCGCCTCCGCGTACAGCGTCCACCCATCCACGTCGACGGTCTTCTGCCTCAGCAAGCCGGGCCAGAGGCTCGAGGCCAGCTGCGCGCCCTCGAGCGAGGGCGAGAGCCGCTCGGCCACCAGCCGCGTCGCCGCCGCCGAGAGCGCGCTCCGCGTGAGGAGCCGCTCGGCCAGCCTCACCGCGAAGGGGATGAGCTGCGCGTCCAGGTAGCCCCGGAGGATGGACTCCAGCTCCTGAGGCTCCTCCGTCAGCCGCTCGCGCAGCTGCAACGCCTCGCCCGTGAGGCCACGCTCCTGCGCAAGCCTCACCCGCCGCGCCAGCCGCTCCGGAGTCTCGGGCAGCCTTGCAAGCCAGGCAGCAGCCTCCGCGGGCCGATGGAGAGCCTCGTAGGCATCCGCCATGCGCTCACGGTAGGGCTCCACCGCCTCGGCGCCCGCCAGCGACTCCAGGCGCCCGGCCATGGCGACGAAGTCCTCGCCGTCGCGCGCCTCATCGTACAGCTCCAGCAGGTGCTTCACCGCTGACAGGGACGTGGCGTCCTCCGCCAGCGCACGCTCGAAGGACTCCCGCGCCCGCACCTTCTGGGTGAGCGAGAGCAGCAGCTCGCCCTGCTCCAGCCGCAGGGCCACTCGGGCCTGCACGTCCGCCTCGCCCTCGACGAGCCGGGCCAGGGTGTGCTCCGCGTCCTCGTCACGGCCCTCGGTGCGCAGCAGCTCGAACTGCTCGCGCAGGAACGCCGCGCGACGCTCTGGCCAGCCCTCCGCGACCTCGCCAAGCGCCTCGATCCGCTCCTCGGTGGGGAGGGCACGGACGCGGACGAGCACCGCCTCGGCGAGCTTCGCCGGCAGCTTTCCAATCCCTGGCAGCACGCTCCTGAGCCGGGTATCGAAGTCCGGGCCCGAGGCCAGCGCCTCGAAGGCGCTCAGGCGCAGCTCCACGGGCGCCGAGACCGTATCGAGCACTTCTCCCCGCAGCGTGGCCGGGCGCTCCGCGTCTCGTCCGGCGAGGAGGTCCGCCAGCCGCAGCAGCCCCGCGAGCTCCGCCTCTGCGCGCAGGTCCTCCACCAGCCTGTCCACGTACTCGGCGTCCGCATCCGGGGCCGCCACGAGCGCCCAGAGGGCCTCACGCACGCGCGCTGTGTCCCCCGCCTTCTCCGCCAGGGCCAGCGCCGCGATCGGCTCGCCGGCCGTCATCGCGGGCCCGAAGCCCACAGCCACGGCTCGAGCAGCGGCCCCGAGCCGCAGGAAGCGCTTGGACAGCTCCGCGGGTGTCAGCACCCCAGGCGTCTCGGAGGCGAGGCGCTCGGTGGCCTCCAGGGCCTCGGCCGTCTCTCCTGCCTGCTCCCAGAGATCGGCGGCCTCCAGCAGCAGCCTCGGCTTCTCCTCGGCCGTGGCGGAGCGGACCGCGAGCAGCAGCGCCTTGGCCGCGCGCGGGGACTCCCCCGAGGCGCGGTACAGCTGCGCCATCAGCCGCAGGGTGGGCACCTCGGGCGCGATGGAGGCCGCGGACTTCGCCGCCTTCACCGCGTCGGGAATGCGGCCAGCGGCCTGGAAGTCCTTCGCCGCCAGGACGAACAGCTCTGCCCGGGCGGGGCCCTCGGAGAGCTCCGCGCGTGCCACCCGGATCTCGGCGCGCCGGGCGGGCGCCTCTCCCAGCAGCGGATCCAGGGCCTCCAGCGCATCGCCGTAGCCAGAACCCGCGGGCCCGCGCGCCACCACCGCCTCCAGCGCCTCTCGGGCGAGCGAGTCCTGACCGGCGACGTGGGCCAGCGAGGCAAGCTCCAGCCTCAGCAGCGAGGCTTCATCCGCGTCCTTCGTCCGCTCCACCCACCGCTGCAAGGCCTCCAGCAGCCGTCCAGCATCGCCCCGATGGCGCAGGCCCTCCACGAGCTTCCGCAGCGCTGCTTCGTTCGAGGGGTCCGCCTCCGCGGCCCGCTGCCGCAGCACCCACGCACGCTCCGGCTCCGCTAGCTCCGCGTCGGCCACGTTCGCGGCGGCCAGCAGCAGCTCCGCGGCACGAGCTCCGCCCGCCGCCGTGGCTCCCGCCTCGTAGACTTCCAAGAGCTCCGCATGGCGGCCCAGGGCACCCAGGCCCTCTACCGCCCGATCGATGAGGGTGGCATCCGCGGGCCGCAGGCGCGCCAGCGGCAGCAGGGCGTCGATGGATTCCTTCGGATCATCGAAGAGATCCGCAGCGCGCCGATAGAGCACCTCGGCCGTCGCCCCCTCCGCCTTGCGCGCCAGCTGGAGGGATGCGCGGTAGAGCCCCTCCGTGTTGCCCGTGCGCGAGTACGCCTCCGTGAGCAGGAACAGCGCCTCGTGGCCGGCCTCGCTCTCTGGCTCCAGCGACACCACCGCCTCGAAGGCATCCGCCGCATCCCGGTAGGCGCCCGATTCGAGCGCGGCGTGCCCCAACCGCATCCAGGTGCGCACGCGGATTGGCACGGGCAGCCCCGGGCCGGCGGCCAGCAGGCGCCGGTCGTAGACCTGGGCAGCGAGCGGACCGCCTCCCTGAGCGGCCAGCTCGGCGCGCGCGACCAGGGCCTGCACATCATCCCCGGCCTTGGCCAGGTACGCGTCGAAGGCCTCGGCCGCCAGCAGCGCCTCCCCCGCCTCCAGCAGGCGGTGGGCACGCTCGCGCAGCAGCGGCAGCGCCTCCTCGGCCGCCACCGCGGCCGCACGCTGAGCCAGCAGCTCCGCCAGCCGGCGCACGTCTCCTGCCATCCGCTCGCGCAGCAGCTCGAAGGCCTCGGTGCTGGAGGGATCCAGCTCGAAGGCCTGGTCCTCGCACAGGAGCGCGCGCTCGCGAGCGCCGGCCTCGCGGAAGGCTCGCGCGGCGATCAGGTAGCTCTCGGCGGCCTCGCGCGGCGGCTGGCGCTGGGCCCGGCGCAGCATCAGCGCCGCGAGCGACTGGTGATCTCCCGTCTCGATCAGGAAGGCATGGTGGCGCGTGAAGACGGGCTCGCGGAAGGGATCCCGTTCCAGCAGGAGGGAATCGAACTCCGCCGCGTCCTCCTCGCGACCCACCTCGTGCAGCATGTCCGCCGCCTGCGCGGTGAGCTCCAGGTCATCCGGCGCGGCGGTCCGCGCGGCGAGCAGCGCGGCAGCCGCGGCCTCCGGGCGGCCCGCACGATCCCGGTAGAGCGTGGCTGCTCGCCGCAGCAGGAGCGAGCGCCGCTCGGTATCCAGCTCTTGCGCAGCGGAGTCCTCGTACCATGCGGCCAGCTCCGCCATGCGGCCGTCCCGCTCCAGCAGCTCCTCCAGCAGCTTCTCTGCTTCCGCCAGGGTGCGGTCCCGGCGCAGCGCGTCCCGGAGAAAGCCCTCCGCCTTGCCCGAGTCCGCCAGCACGCCCAGGTAGAGCCGCGCCAGCCGCAGGAGCACTACGCCCTGCTCGCGCTCCCCGGCCTGGAGCGGCAACATGCGCTCCAGCCAGCGAGCCTGTGCAGCCGCATCCTCCCGGCGCGCGGAGAGCGCCTCTCCCATCTGCGCCGTCTCGAGGTCCGCCTTCAGCCGGAACGAGCGCTCCAGGGACTCCTCGGCCGCGGGGAGATCCAGCTTCACGTCCCGCAGCAGCTCCGCGCGGCGGCGCTCGTGAGCGGCGGCCGCCGAGGGCTTGTCCTGGGACTCCAGGAGATCCCTCAGCGCGCCAAGCGCCTCGAGGGCCTCATCCATCCGGCCAGAGTCCTCGGCGAGCCGGGCCTCCTCGCCGTAGGCCGCGACGGCCGCGTCCAGCTCCTCCAGCTGGATGCTGAGCATGGCCACCCTGCGCAGCTCCGCGAGCAGCTCCAGGGTCCGACCCTGCTCCCGGTAGAGCGAGGCGAGCCGCTGGCGCAGCGGCAGCGGCTCCGAGGCCATCTCCGCCGCGCGGGCCAGCAGCGAGGCGGCTACATCCATCTCCGCCAGCGAGGCGCGCGCCCGCTCTGACAGCGCGACGAGCCGCTGGACGGCCTCCTCCGAGGGTGGGAGCGACTTCGCGTGCGTGACGAGCACCTCGAACGCGCCGCGGGGATCCTGCTTCTCGAGGAGCGCGGCGAGCCGCTGGACTGCAAACTCCTCACGAGGGTTCTGCGCGGTCAACCGGCGCCATGCCGTCACCGCGCGCTTCGTGTCTCCCGCCTTCTCGGCCAGCTCTCCCAGGCGCCGGAGCGTGGCCTGCGCGTGCGCTGGCGCCTTCGCGAAGTCCACCGTGGCCGCGAGCCGCTCCTGGAGTGGCAAGGCCTCCTTCACATCCCCGTGCAGGAAGAGCAGCTCGGCGAGCACCTCCAGATCCTGGTCCTCCGCGGGCATGAGCGAGTGGGCTCGGCGGACGAGCCGCAGGGCACGCTCCGGCTCGGAGGCGGCGCGGGCATGGGCGGCTCCCTCTCGCAGGAAGGCAGCAGCCTCCTCGGGCTCGGCGCCCTCGGCAGCGACCTCGAGCAGCGCGGCGGCCTCCAGCAGTTCTCCCTTCTCCACGATGAGGGAGACGAGCCGGCGGCGCACCTTCGCGTCCTCAGGCACGAGGCGGAGCGCCTCTCGCAGCGCGGCCTCCGCGGGGCCGGGCTCCTGCAGCCGATCGAGGTACAGGTCCGCGAGCTCGGAGTACAGCGTCGCGGCGGTCGCGGCAGGCGTGTGGGGTGCTTCGGAGGCGAGGAGCGCGGCCAGGCCGGCCCAGTCCTCCAGCTCGCGGAGGACGCGATGGAGCGCAACGGTGGCGCCCGGGTGCCGGGGGGCGAGCGTGAGCGCATCGTCCAGGCTCCGTGCCGCTTCTTCACGCTTGCCGTGCTGCTCCAGCAGGGCAGCCCTAGCGAGCAGGGCCTCCACCCGCCGAGGCACGAGCCCCTGGCGTGCAGCCTCCGCGAGCGCCTCCGCCTCCGCATCCGCCTGCCCATCCCTCCGGGCGAGCACTGCCAGGGAGAAGAAGGCCTCGCAGCGCTCGGTGGCGGGGAGCTCCAGCGCGACGGCGGCCCGCAGCGCCTCGCGTGCCTCGGTGCGCGCATCCTTCTCCATGAGCGAGGAGGCGATCACCAGCAGGCGCTCCCGCGCGCTCTCTCCCAGGCCGGTCTCGGCGGCCACGGCACGGCGCCACGCGGACAGCTCGGCGACCTCGTCCCCTGCCTCGCGGGCCAGCTCGGCCAGGGAGATCAGCAGCGGCGCGGGCCGAGGGGCGAGCCGAGCGGCCTCGGAGTAGTCATCCCGGGCGGCGACGGCGCGGCCCGCGGCACGGTGGAGCGCGGCACGGCGGGCCAGCAGCTCGGCGCGGGCCTCACCCTCGGCAGCGGAGATCTGGGTGCTCAGCAGGGTGAGCCGCTCGGCCTCCTGCTCCTCCGTGCCCATCCCCGGGGCCGGGAGCAGCGACAGGAGTGCTTGCGCCGCCCATAGATCGCGCGGCTCTTCGGCGAGCAGCGCGCGCAGGGCGGTGGCGGCCTCGTTGGGGCGGCCCAGGGAGAGGGCCAGCTCCGCCAGCTCGCGGCGGGCGTTGCGCTGGGCCTCACCCGTGAGGCGGGGCCACAGCCCAGTCAGCAGGTCCGCCAACGCTTCGCGCGCACCTGCCCTCCGGTGCAGGCTCGCCAGCTCGAGCTGGGCCTCGAAGTCCGCGGGGGACTGGCTGCTGTACTGCGCCAGCAGGCGCCGTGCGGAGTCCGTGCGGCCGGAGCGCACCGCAGCGGTGGCGGCCTTGCGGGTCAGCGAGAGCAGTTCCTGCTCGCGCGGGGCATCCGGATCCGTGGGAGGCAGAGCCAGCACCGCCTCGAGATCTTCCAGGGCGCCGCGAGGATCCGTGGGCAGGCGCAGCTCGCCTCGGCGCATGCGGGCGGGAGAGAAAGTGGCATCCCGCTCCAGGGACTCGGCGAGAAAGGCCTCCTCACGCGTGGTGCCAGCCGCCAGGAGCGAGGCACGGTACAGCAGCCGGGCCCCGGCGCGGATATCGGAGAGAAGGACGGCCTTGCGCGCATACAGCTTCGCGGCCTCCAGCTTCTCTCCGCGCTCCAGTTCCAGCTCGGCGAGCAGGTCCAGCACCTCGCCGGCCATGGGCCCCTGGGGGTCCGCGTCAAGCGCGGCAGACAGGCGCAGCAGGGCTCCCGGCTTCTCGCCGCGCTCCAGCAGCTGGCGAGCGCTCTTGAGAAAGAGCGGCGCGGCCTCCACGGTGCGCTCCGCGGAGACGAGCGCCTGAGCACGGGTTCCCCACAGCTCGGCCAGCTCGCGAGTCTCGCCGACCTCCGTATAGAGGGCCTCCAGCCGGGCGGCGAGCGCATCATCCAGGCGACGCAGCGGGAAGGCCTGCGCGTACGCGGCGATGGCGCCCTCGCGGTCTCCCAGCAGCTCGCAGGCGCGGCCCAGGCGGGCGCGGATGTCGGCGAGCCGATCGGGGGCGGCGGTGCGCGGCAGGGAGGACAGCAGGCTCTCCAGCGCGTTTCGGGCGTGCTCCGGCCGCTCGCAGCGCAGCGAGAGATCCGCCAGGTCCAGCAGCACGGCGGGATCGGGCGCCAGGCGCGCGGCCTTCTCCATGGCCACGAGGGCCTCGCCGATGCGGCCGAGCCGAGCCTCGAGCACTCCGGCCAGCTCACGGAGGGCCACCGACGCGAGCCGCTTGTCACCCTGCGCCTCGGCCACGCGCGCGCGCTCCTCCAGCGCGGCGGCGAGCCCGGCCATGTCCGAGCGCTTGCGCTGGAGCGTGCACAGCTCTCCCAGCGAGGGCAGATCTCCCGGCTCGGCCTTGAGCACCTCCTGCAGCGCGTGGACGGCCAGCTCCAGATCGAAGGTCAGATCGCGCGCGGCCACCGCGAGGCGGCGGTACTTCTGGGCGCGCTCCTTGGGCTCAGGCGTCAGGCGCGCGAGCTCCCCGAGACAGCGGGTGAGCAGGCCTCCATCGCGCCGCGCCTCGGCCAGGGCGAGCATGGCCTCCAGCGCCGGCTTGTTGTCCGGGTCCGCCTCGATGGCGGAGAGCAGGAGCCGCTCGGCCTTCTCGGGCTGCTGGAGCCGGCCGCGGTACAGCTCGCCGGCCTCGGCCCACAGGTGGGCGCGCTTGGCGGGCTCCTCGTACACGGCGGCGGCCTTCTCCAGCGCGTCGGCCAGCTCCTGCGCGCGGCCGGTGGCGCGGAAGTAGGGGATCAGCTCCTCGAGGGCCACCAGGTCCCTCGGCTCGAGTGCGAGCGCGGCCTCCAGGTGATCGCGAGCACGAGCCGGGTCTCCCAGCTTCGTGCGGGACAGCCGCGCCATGGCGTGGTGGCTGGCGTGCGCGGCCTTGCGCACGGACTCCGAGCGCGACGCGGGGCCGGCCAGCTCCAGGGCCTGCTGGTAGTCAGCGAGCGCCTCTTGCACCTTCCCCAAGCCCTCGGCGACACGCCCTGCGGCGAAGAGGGGCTCGGGCTCGCCGGGCATCAGCGTCACGGCCTCGCGGTAGCGCAGCAGCGCATTGTCGAGCTGCTTGAGGCCCTCTTCCCACACCCGGCCAGCGAGCAGGTTGGCCTGCCCCACACGATCGAGCTCGTGCCGCGCCAGGGCCACCTCACGCAGCCGATCTAGCGCCTTGAGGGCACGCAGGTGCTCACCGTCACGGTGGCACAGCTCCCCCAGCAGCAGCAGCGCGTCCGGCTGGTCCGGCGTGAGCCTCAGCGCGGCCTCGCAGTGCAACCGGGCCCCGGCGATGTCGTCCTCGGTCTGGGCGCACAGGTGTGCGAGGTGGACGTGAGCGTCGGCGGCCTCGGCCGGATCCCGTGTCAGCGCGGCGAGCCGGCGGTAGGCGCGCACGGCCCCCGCCCGGTCCTTCGCCTGATCCGAGGCGCGCGCCAGGGCCTTAAGAGAAGGCAGGTGGTCGGGCCTGAGGCCCAGCAGCTCATGGAGCGCCTTCACCGCCACGGCGGGCGCGGTGTCCCGGGAGCAACGGGCGGCGGCCTCGGCAGCGAAGAAGGCGGCGGCCTCCTCGGAGGTGCGGCGCGAGAGGGCACTCAGGGCCAGGTAGCGCTCGGCGGCACGGGCTCCCTCTCCGCGGCGCTCGCGCACCACGGCCTCACCCCAGAGGGCAGCGGGGCTCTTCTCGCGCCGGCGCAGCAGGGTGGCCGCCACATCCAGCGCGAGATCATGCGCCTGCGGATCCGCGATGAGCAGGGAGAGGAGCCGCTCGGCGGCGAACGGGTGGGCGTCCTGCGCGTCACCGGCCTGGAGGTACGCCTCGCGCGCCTCGGCCAGCCGGCCCTGGGCAATGAGCGCCTCGGACTCCGCGAAGGCCCGCGCGCCCTCGAGCGTCATCAGCAGCTCATCGTCCGGCGCGGACGGAGGCGGCAAACCCCCGGAGGAGAAGCGCAGCCGCAGGCCCTTGCTGGACACCTCCGCGGCGGACAGGCGCGCGTGATCCAGCTCCGGCGTCTTGAAGCCACGCGTCACCGATGCCAGCCGGCACAGCTCGGGCAGCACGCGGGTGGTGAAGCCGGTGGCGCCCTGCACTTCAATCTCCGGCAGCAGCCCCAGCTCGGCAACCGCCGAGGAGAGGATGCCTGGCACCTGCACCGAGGCCGTGGAAGAGAAGCCATACAGGCGCACGTCGTAGATGTAGAGGGCGAGCTTCTCGCCATCTCCATCGAAGGCCACCTTGAAGGTGACGGGGGTGCGCTCGGGGCCCTGCAGCCGGGCCTGTCCCTCCAAGTAGCCCGGGCGAAAGTGCAGCTTCAGCTCCTCGACGCCCGCAAGCTTCCCGGTCAGCTCGCCGATCTTGCGCACCACCAGGTCCGCGTCGACCGTCAGCTCCAGGAAGCCGAAGAGGAGCTTCTTGCGCTGGTAGCGTGAGGGCCCCGCGCTGACGTTGAAGGGGAAGGTGATGTCGGGGATCTGCAGCGCGAAGTCCGCGATGGTCAGTCCCGGCGTGAGCGGCAACGGCGGGAAGCCGACGAACGCGCGCCGGTCCAGCAGCCGGAGCTCAGGGGCAGCAGCGCCCGAGTCGGGCGCGGGCTTCGGAGAGTCGCTTTCGGTGGCCATCGGGGAGAGGGACTGAGGGTACCACGGTGGCTAAGCCCTCGAAATTTTTACCGTTCCCCCGCCCGAGGGGTAGGCGGAGGAGCACTGTTGTACTCCCGGTGAAAACCTCCAGTCCTTCCGGAGAAGCCGCATGCGCGGCGATCCGTTCTCGGAGAAGATGAGCGGCGGTGCTGCCCCCCGACTCCCTTGTCCTCGACGGCCGTTTCCGGGTGATCCGTCCGATCGGCTCCGGCGGGATGGGCGAGGTGTACCTGGGCGAGCAGGTCTCCCTGGGGCGCAAGGTGGCGATCAAGGTGCTCCACCATGATCTGCACATGCAGCCAGGGATGATGGAGCGCTTCAAGCGCGAGGCTCGGCTGCTGTCGGCGGTGGAGCACCCGGCGGTGGTGCGGATCATCGACTTCGGCGAGTCCGGGGACGCGGCGTGTCTGGTGATGGAGCTGGTGGAGGGGGAGAGCCTGTTCGAGCTGCTTCGGAGCGGGCCCCTGGCACCGGCGCGGGCGCTCCTGGTGCTGCAGCAGCTCGCGGAGGGGCTGGCGGCCATCCACGACCGGGGGATCATCCACCGGGACATCAAGCCGGAGAACGTCTTCCTCACGCGCACCCCCCGAGGCGAGCAGGCGCGTCTGCTGGACTTCGGCATCGCGCGGCTCATCGAGCCGGACGCCGACAGCAATGTGAGCCAGGTGGGCGTGGTGCTCGGCACTCCCGAGTACTTGTCCCCCGAGCAGGCGATCGGCGCCCGGGTGGATGTGCGCAGCGATCTGTACTGCCTGGGCGTGCTGGCGTACCGCGTGCTCTCCGGGCGGCTGCCGTTCGATGGCCCGGACCCACGCAAGTACATCGCGCAGCACGCGAACGCGGCGCCGCTGCCGCTGGATCGAGCCGCGCCCTCGCTGTCCACGAGCCGCACCCTGGTGGCGCTGGTGATGCGGCTGCTGGAGAAGGATCCCGCCAACCGGTTCCAGACTGCGCACGTGCTGGCGGACGCGCTGGCCGCGGCGGCCTCGGAGCCGCTCCCCGCAGCCGTCACGCCTCCAGGAGTCCTGGCTCCCAGCGAGAGTGCCTCCGTCCCCAGTGGCACGGCGGCCTTCGGCGCGGCACCTCCTGGGCAGTCCCTGGGCTCGCCTGACCCGGAGTCCCTTCCCCCCACAGGGAGCGGCACGGCCGTCTTCGGCGCGGATCCGGCTCCCGCGCTCTCCCAGCCTCTCCCCCCTGCCTCGGCGGAGGTGCTCCAGGGCTCCCTGACGAACTCCGTCCCGTGGGCGAGGTCCCAGAGCGGCGCTCCCGCGAACGCAGCGGGCGCCCCTACGAGCTCCGTCCCTTGGGACTCCCCTGCGAGCGGCAGCGCGACACCTCCCGTGCCGCCCCCTGTGCCGCCTCCGGCTGGCAGCAGCACGGCCGTCTTCGGCGTGGCACCTCCCGCGCTCTCCCTACCTCCGAGCGGACCCGGCGGTGGGCTCGCCGGCAAGCCGCAGAACCTCACGCTGATGCTCACCAGCATCCAGGGCTTCGGCGAGCTCACCAGCCGGCAGACGCGCGAGGAGCACCTGCGGATGTTGGAGACGTACGAGCAGCAGCTGCTACCGCTGCTGCGCGAGTACGAGGGGAAGCTCGTGCAGAAGATGGGGGACGCACTGCTGGCGGTGTTTGGTTCGCCCACGGGCGCGGTGCTCTGCGGCATGGGGATGCAGGATCGGCTGTGGCGCCACAACCAGGGCCAGCTGCCCGGGTCCCAGCTCCACGTCCGCATCTGCCTCCACGCGGGCGAGGTGCTGATGGCCCGGGACACGGTGCTCGGCGAGCCCATGGAGGTGGTGAAGTCCGCCGAGCAGGTGGCGCTGGCGGGCGAGGTGACGTTCACCGAGTCCGTGAACCTGGCGCGCAACCGTGCCGAGGTGGTGGCCGAGCCCTGCGGCACCATCCCTCTCCCAGGCCGCGGAGAGCCGCTCCAGCTCTACCGCAGCAAGCACACCGCGGCCGAGGGCCCACCGTTCGGCGGGAGAGATCTGGGGAGCGTGCCCACGCAGAAGCGACCGGTGACTTCATGGAAGCCCTCGCTGGGAGCGCTGCGCCAGAAGCTGGCGGAGCTCGCGAGCCACCCGACGCGCCGGCTCGGCGGGCTGGGCCTGACAGCGGGCCTGTTGCTCGCCGGGGGTGTGGGGCTCTGGTGGTGGGATCGAAGCCCGGAGGTGCAGGCCCGGAGGCTGCTGGAGGAAGGAAAACTGGCCGAGGCGCTCAAGCGGCTCGACGCGGTGCCCGCGGAAGATCGCAAGGATCCGGAGCTCCGCGAGGTGCGAGCGCTGGCACTGCATGCGCTGAAGCGGCACGACGACGAGCACGAGGTGTTGCTGGGGTTGCCCGAGGACAGCCGGGACGACGTGGAGGATCGGTTGCTGGACGGGCTGGCGGAGGACTTTGGCGCCGAAGAGGGTGACAAGACGCTGCGCAAGCTCCTGGGCTCACTCCCGAAGGACCGGCTGCACGGTCACCTCGAGGCGCTGGCCGAGGGCTCTGCCTCGCCGAAGCAGTGGGGTGCGCTGCGCTACCTGGAGGCCTCGCAGGACACGGAGGGGCTGGATCTGGTGGAGCTCTACTCGACGGCGCTGGCCTCGCAGGACTGCGACGTGCGAGCCAAGGCGGCGAGGAGACTTGGAGCGCTGGGGGACGCGGACGCGGTGCCAGCGCTCAAGAAGCTGACCGAGCAATCCAAGGAGAAGCAGCTGCTCGGCTCGAAGAACTGCGGTCAGGACGAGGCAGCGGCCGCGCTGCAGACACTTAGGAAATCTAATTGATCTCTGGATACATATGAATTGTCGGGACAAGCCTGTTCCCGAGTCTATGGCTTTCCCATGTTTGCGGGAAACACTCGGAGAGCACGCCTTTGCCAATGTGTAGGTTGCAGCCTTGTCAACGAGTCCTTGTTCGCTAATATCTGAAGCAGAGGTGTCCTCCCGCCACAAGTGATCAACACACTATTATTAACCCTCCAAGACCTTGAGCCCGTTCTTCACATCAGATTTCTGGAAAGAACAGTACGGCAATATCGCTAGCGTTATTGGGCTCGGAATAGCATTGATTGGTTTTGCCATCACAATAATCGGCGTAGCAAGAGCAAAAAACTCGGCAGACCAAGCAAGGCAAATCGCAAACGACCTCTTACACCAATTTGGCGCCCGCGTATTCCTCGGTCATATTGGAGAAGCCATCCGCCTACTCAATGACCTTCGTTCGGATTGTCGCTCGAAGTCTTGGGAAAGAGCAATCTACCACGGCGAGCATCTCCAGCGAGTTCTCATATCTCTAATAGAAAGCCCTTACCCCGCACAAGCCGAGCAGATACGAATAACCTCTGCGATTGATGATCTAACTTTGCTTCTGCGTAGAATCGAGGGCGACCTGATCAAATCAAAACCTACGCAACTAACAAGCATGCATCAGCGGTTTTTCTGGGAGTTATCGACGTTCCTTATCCACTTAGATAGTCGCCTCAAAAATCCAGCCAACGAGACAAAGGATGGCAGCCCAAGAATTTCTGGAACTCCTCCAGGCACTGCTGGAGAAAACCCAAAATAAGGAGATCAAGTGGCTCCCCACAACCGAACCACTTGTCTTCAGAATTGCACTGGGGGATGGCGTTGTTCGAATTGAGCACGGTACCGACAATGAGGGAGACCGATACTACTCGGCAACACTCCTCAATCGAAAAGGGTTCGTACTTGACGAACTCACTCAGTTTTACAAATCTGCCAACTGGACCCTTCTGAGTGAGCTTTTTACGGCAGCTCGCCGTTCTGCCCTATCTGTGGATGATGTCCTATCCTCAATGTTCAAAGACCTCAACGAAGGAAAGACCCGACTCCCCCCCGAGGACGAGGACAAGAAAGACGACATCCCATTCTAACCACGCATGGAAACTCATCAAAAGGGCTCCGTATAAGGGAAGCCGCTGTGAAGCGCTGGGTGGGGCAGTTCCGCCGTCACGCTCCGCGCAACAGTGCAGCCTTGCCCCGCCTCACCCGGCAAACTCGCCACCGCGTCACGCTGCAACACTGTCGTCAATGGTTCACTCACCCTGGATATCTGGTTGAGAGCACCTAACAAAGTAAGGACTGGAGCCATCGCCCAAGAGAATGGGCCCTCAAACCTCACTTTTGTTAGGCGCTCTCAACCTAAACCACCGTTCACGATTCTCGATCGCGGCTGGTGAGCGAGCAGGCGCAGAGCGGACGGGAAGAGGAGGCAGGGGCGCTTCCCGTTCGAGTCTGTGTGCGCAGAAAACCTGAGTGCGGAAAGGCCCTGCCCAAAAACAAGGGTAGGTTTCGTTTGTCGCGGTGGCAGCGCCGCTCGCTCCTTTGCTGGGGAGAGAGGAGCGGCTGTCCGCTCTCCCTGACCGGCATCAAGGGCAACCTGCACGATCAGGCTTGGGATGTTGCCGACGAGTTGGTGGCACGCATGAGGAGGAACAAACGATGAGCAACGACTCAGCAGTGAGTTTCTGGCGTTCGCTTGATGCTCTCCTTCAGGCGTATGAGAACGGGGACCTCGGGCGAGTCGAGTTCTTCGGCGCGCTCCTTGGGCTGCTCGATATCACGGAGCCTGAGGTCATATATCGGCAGCTCCCTGAGAGGCTTCGAACGCCGTTCGTAGAGCATGCTCGGATTGTCGCTCGGGAAAATGATCGGCTCTACAATGTACTCACTGAGCAACCACTGCCCGCAGAAGCTTTGTTGCGCCTGAAGAGCTGGCTTGCGTCGGTCTGAATGGCTCTCTGTGCATGGCTGGCACCGCAATATCTTGCGAATAGGCTGTATTAGTCCGGCGAGCACCGTCGGTCGGCGCGCCGATTGAGGGGTGACGGCAGGTCTACTTCGTAGCAGCCGGCTTGAGGATCCCGAGCGCCGCCTGACGGAAGACGTTGGCGTCCAACTCGGCGCGGACCTCCGCTCGTTGTACCGTGGCCGCCGGGGCCGTCCATTCGCCGGAGCCAGATCGAGCACGCTCTGCACGGGCCAGCCACCAGTCGTCAGACAAGCCGTCAGGTGGGAGGGGAACCTGCTGGCAGCGGCGCCTGGAACGAACCTGTATGACAAGCAGACCGTCGAATTAGGGAGCCGGGGAAGGAGCTGGGGAGTGGCACGCGAATCCCCTGCGGAGGGAAGCATAGGGCGGGAGCGCCAGGAAGAAGAGGAGAGCGGCCAGGAAGAGGACGAGGAGTGTGGCAGAGGGGCACAGGCCAAGCAGTGCCAGAACAGCCAGAACAGCCACTGCCCGGCCCACCCGCTTGAGGTTGAAGGCCAGGCAGTGCAGGGACAGTTCGAGGCGAGCGCCTCGTGAGCCTCTTCTGCGGAAGCGTTTGAGGCTCTGTCGTTCCTTGAGTTCGGCGAACACGGGCTCGACGATGTGGGAGCGCCGCGCGTAGCGCCTGCGTGCAGCAGGCTGCTCAAACACCTCTGCCATGGCCTCCTTGAGTTCCTGGCCCTCGTGGCGGCCAATCTTGCGAGGCGAGGAGGCCGAGGAGGTGCACTGAGCCCGCAGCGGGCAGCTCTTGCAGGCCGGGGTGGCGTAGTGGCGCACCCGCATCTGCGTGTCGGCCTCCACCTTCCATTGCCCGGGGCGAAGAATGTGGCCGGCCGGGCACCGGTAGACGTCCTGCTCCGGCTCGTAGTGGAAGGCGGCCTTGGCGAATAGGCCCTTGTTGGTGACGGCCACTGCCGCCTCGTTGCGCTTCACCCGCTCCGGAGGACACAGCACATCCAACCCGTTCACCACCGCCCACTGCAGCACCTGAATCTGGAAGTAGCCTGCATCCAACGCCAGGGAGACAAGCTCCACGCCCACCTGCAGCGTCTGCTGCAGCAGGCTCTCGAGCACCTGCACCTCGCTGGTGGGGTGCAGCGCCTGCGCCAGAATCAACCCCGACTCGTGCACCAGCAACGAGGGCTTGTAGGACAGCCGGTACAGCCCATCCTTGCCCGGCTGATTCACGGCTTGCGGCTCGTGCCGGGACAGCTGCGGCGCGCTCTGGTTGCGAGCCTGCCGCGGCTCGGCCCTCTGGGTGGCAATCTCCACCGCCTGCTCCAGCACCTGCGCCTTCTTCTCCAACGCCGCCTGCTGCCGCGTGGGCGGCTCTGTCCTGGCTACCGCCTCGGCCTGCTGCCGCGCCTCTTGGGCCTCGGCCTCCAACACCTCCTTCTTGGCCAAGCTCCTCAACCCCGCCGCTGCCTGAATCACCGTCCCGTCGGCCGCTGCCTCCCCAGGCTTCAAACCCAGCTTGCTGGCCAGGCTCCTCGTCGCGCTCACGAAGAACTCGTCGCTCAGCAGCTTCTCGTGCTTCACGATGAACTTGCCCAGCGTGCTGTGGTCCGGCTGCACCCCTCGGCACAAAAACCACGCCCCCACATCCCTCACCGCCAACTGCTCCAGCTCCCTGAGCGACCACTGCCTCAGGTGCATCCCGTACACGATGAGGCTCAACAGGATTCTCGGGTGGATGGGCGGGCGGCCTCCCGGCTTGTACCCCGCCTCGAACCCGCTCACGTCCAACTCCCCCATCAACTCCCCCAGCACCTTCACCGCCTTCAACCCGTGGCTCTCCAGGTACTGCTCCAGCAGCACCTCTCCCACAAAGATTCGACGACGACCCTCCTCAAACTCCACTCGCGGCTCTGCCTTCTCCCCTGGGCCTCCGGCCTCCACGGACTCGGGCTCCTCGAACCCGAAGCCCTGCTGCTCCGTGTCCGGCAATCCTCTGGCTCGCCTCTGCTTTTCTCCCCTGGCCTTCATTCCTCCCTTACAAACACGCCCTACCTCTCAAGTCGATCGCTTTGCCCACTACCTACCCAGTCCTACCCCCCCTTTTTCGACGGTCTGACAAGCATACAAGTTCGGGCAGAGCGCGTTCGGCCGGCGCCCTCCTTGACGTCCTGACCTGGGGGTCTTGGGGTAAAGCAGCCAGGGTCCATAGCACGACTGCCCAGTGAGAGAGCCTTGACGTCTCACCTCGTCCGTGGCTGTGCGTCAGTCATCGCGCTTGGCATGGCCCTTCTTCTTGCCGTGCCCGCGATAGTTGTCGTCATCGTCGTCGTCGTCACCCTCCCAATCGTCCCTGCGGGCCTTCACCTTCTCATCCACTCGGAGCAGCTCGCGCGAGTAGGCGTTGTAAGAGAGGTGGACGCGGCCCTTGGCACCGGAGGCTGCTGCCCGGAACTTCACCTTCCACACGTCGTTGCCCGTCTTGTGGGCTTCCTTGAGCTTGCAGTCGTACCCACGAGACCGGCAGAACTGCAGCCCGAGCCCCACCGCCTCGTCGTAGTTCATCGGGCGCGGGGAGGAAGGCGGCGGCGGCGGTGGCCCTGGATGACGCCGGACCGGAACGAGCACGCAAGCCTGAGCCAACAGCAGGACACCCACCAGCATGAGGATTCGCATGTCCTCTCCTTACGACTCCGCAGGCAGAGCCTTCAAACCCACACCGGCCACAGGATGTCCTCCAGAAGGCCTTACCCTTCCCACGTTGCCAGCAGAGAGCGCACCCGCGCATACCTGTGGAGCAGCCGCTCGCGGTGCGCGCTGAGGAGCACCATGAAGCCCACCACCATCAGCCCGAGCAGCGTGAGGAACGCGGCACCGATCCGATGGTCCCTCATGCCGAAGCGGGCCAGGTTGGCGGCAATACACGTCACCAGGAACGCGGTGCCCAGGTACACGTAGGAGCGGATGCGCAGCGCGATGCCGACTGCGACTCCCAGCAAACAAATGAGCACGCACAGCATCATCGACGGAGCATCGCTGAACATCAGCGGCTTCCAAGCTCCAGCGACGTAGATGATCGTCACCGCGACGGCGCGCAGCCGGGCCACGTTCTCGGGCGCGAGCGAGTCATGGAAGACCCGCAGCAGCACCAGCAGGGAGAGGCCCGCGGGGATGACGTAGTACTGCGGCTCGCCAGTGCCAGTGCCCGACCAGACGACGAGCAGGGCCGCGTTGAAGGCCACGGCGGAGGCCAGGGAGGCCAGGCCTCGACGAGACGGGTGTGCGGCGAGCGCGGCGAAGTGCGCGGCATGCCCCACGAGCAGGGCCGCGGCGTAGACGGGCTGATGCCAGGGAGCGGTGAGCAGACCCGCCAGCGGGAACAGGAAGGCACCCAGCAGCGCGGGCCGGAGGAAGGCAGGAAGCCCCGAGCCCTCGCGATGACCGAAGACATAGAGGCCAGAGAAGAACGCGCCGCCCACGAGCGCCACGAGGCTGTCCGCCCCACTCAGCCCGTCGGTGCCCATGCCCAGCAGCCGCGCGCCGAGGTAGCCCAGCGCGACCGCGACCTGTGCGAAGTACGCGGAGAGCTCGTCCTGCTCCTTGACCGCGCGTCGGACCAGCGCTCCCACCAGCACGGTGAGCCCCGCGCCCGCCACGAGCGCCTCGCGCAGCGCGCCCCGCGAGCCATCCACCAGCACCAGGCCCAGGAGCACCTCGAGCAGCGCCACGGCCGCGAACAGATGCCCCACGCTCAGGCGCATCTTCTCTCCCGCGAAGGACAGCGCCAGCGTGGCGAGCAGCGCGGTGGCCGCCCCCAAGTGGGGGAGGATGAACTCCTTGCCATGGCCGCTGGAGAACACCGCGCCCAGGAACATGACCAGCACGTGCGCAGAGACGAGCGTGGCGAGCCAGCCCACCACCTCGCGCTCACGGCGGCGGTGCACGACGGCCCACGCGGCTCCCGTGGCCAGCGCGAAGCTCAGCGGCGTGCCGACATGCCGCACGCTCCCCAGGCCGCAGAGTGCCAGCAACGAGAGCATCCATCCGCCATGGTGCAGCGCTCGGCCCATATGGAAGCCGCGTGCCTCCAGCTCCGTGCCCGCCAGGCAGAGGGCGAGCCCCATCCCGCCCACAACCACCGGGACCCAGAGCGGCGAGACCGTGGCGACGAGCATCCCACCGAGCAGCGCTGTGGCGACATAGGCCATCCACTCCTCGCGAGCCACCATCAGCACGAGCGCGGCCAGGCCCGCAGGCACCGCCACGGACATCGGCAGTACGCCGGGACCGTGCTCGAGCAGGATGAAGCCCACCAGCCCCGCGAGCGTGAGGGCCCCGCCGGCCCAGAGGGGCTCGCTCCAGGTCTCTTCCAGGCGCGGGAGCACCTTCGTCGCCGCGGCCGAGAGCGCGCGCTGGACACGGCCGGACTGGCACAGGGCAGACAGGAGCGCGGCAGCGAGCGCCACGCCCGCCAGGATGGGCGCTGTCAGGACATTCGTGTCCGGGAACCCGTATCCCATGTCTCCGAAGGCGGTGACGGCCAGCACGAGGACAGCCGCGGTGAGCAGCCAGCGCGTGGAGAGAAGGAAGGCTGCCAGGAAGAGCACGACGGCCACGCCCGCGAAGGCGAGAGGATTGCTGCTGAAGAGCGCGGCCATGGTGGCGAGGACGATCGCGCCCAGCGTGGCGCAGAGCCGCAGCGCCGGATCCGGAGCGCCGCGGAAGAACGCCGCCAGCCGGGCTGGGCGGTGGTGCTCGAACATGCCGAGCGCCAGCAGCAGGCCCGCCGCCCAGGGACGGGCCTCCCCGACAAAGGCGAGGATCAGCGTGGCGACGCTCAGGCGCACGGAGGGCCGCGGACCCGGCATCAGCGCGAGTGAAGCCGCAAGCACGCTCAAGGAGAGGGCATCCCAGTCCGCCAGCCACATCGCGATCCCCAGCAGGGGCAGCGTGCGCTGCATCCACCGGGAGAGCGACAGCGCGAGTTTCTCCTCAGCCCCATGGCCGAACAGCAGCGAGCGCGCGGCCGGCAGGTGCTCCACTGCGCGAACGATCAGGACCGCAAGGAGCGGCAGGGCAGGAGTGAATGCAGGGTTGGGAGAAGCGACGTGCAGGGCGCCCGCGGTGAACAGCGCCCCGAGGGCCATGAAGAACGGCCGCCGGGTCGAGCGCGTCCACAGAAGAGGCAGCACCAGGGCACCTGCCAGCAGGAGCTCCGTCGGCCGGATCCCCCAGATGAGCATGGCGAACCCCAGCATGAACGCCGAGGACAGGGCAGCCGCGAGCGCGAAGCGTCGGCCGCCGGCCAACACGGACGCCAGCGCCGGCCTCTCCTCCACGAGCGCGATGACGCTCAAGACAGCAGCCAGCCCCAGCAGCGCGTATGGAGACGACTCGACTCCCAGCCCGGCATACCCCGCGGCAACGATGATGCTGGCGGAGGGGTGCAGCGCACGGGCCGTGAGAAGCGCCGCGAGGCCAGCGCCGAGCAGGAGTCCCCTGGAGTCCTCCATAGACCCCATCGCCATCGCCGGAGCCACCGCGGCAACAAGAGCCACGATGCCCGCGGTGAGAGTGCTCGGGCTCTGGTCCCAGCGAGCGGCGACCAGCGAGGAGCCCAGGGCCCAGAGGATGATCAACCCGACAGACAGCTCGGGCGTCATCCAGGGCCAGGGGACGAAGAAGCCAGGGAACGCAGGCAGCAGCGCCAGCCCCGCCATGAGGACCGCCACGGGCCGAACCGCCGGGAAGGTGCGCGAGGCAACGACCACCGCCGCCGCCGAGGCCAGCAGGATGGCGCCGAGCGCGGGCGTCTGCATGTCCATCGCCACGCCTACGGCGAGGAAGGCATAGAGGATGCCCGGCACTCCAAGCAGCCGCAGTCGGCCCTTCAGCTCGCCCAGACCGGCCAGGATGAGCGCCATGAGCGCCATGGCGGGAGAGATGCCCTCCAGCGCTCCCTGGGAGAGCGGCGCGTAGGTGGCGGCCAGCTTGGGAGCGGCGGCGGCGAGAACGAACGCGGCGAGCGCGATGAGCCGCGGGTCCGCCAGGGCCCAGGTGGCCAGGAGCGCGGCGGCGCCCGAGAGGCCAATCCCCAGGGCCGCTGTCATGCCATGGCCCCCATCAACTCCGAGGACGAAGCCCGCCAGCGCCAGCACGCCCACCGCTCCACTGAAGATGAGCCGCAGGGTGCGGGAGCAGAGGGTGACCAGCCCCGCGAACACCAGCGCCGACACACCGCACACCACGGATGCCACGGCCGAGCCGTAGAGCCCATGAGCAGCGAAGGGGAGGGCCAGCATGAGGCAGGCGCCGACGCGGGACAGATAGAGGCGCTCGAACCACAGGCCACTGGCGACACAGACGGCGGCCAGCCCCAGCGCGCTCCAGAAGGCCGGGCGGTGATCCGGGCCCAGGTGCGCCAGGACGAGGAAGAGGACGCTGGCCACCGCCGTGGAACGCAGCAGCACCTCCGCAATGCCAGCCTCGCGCGCTCCCCCACCCCGCTCCGAGCGAGCCATCAACCGGTGCGCAAGCACCACGCCCGCGATGATGAAGGGCAGCGCCGTCAGTGCTCCGAACTGGAACGGAAGGACTTCGGCGGGCGGATAGCCGAGCCTCACCTTGATGGCGTGGATGAGCGTCTCGACGAAGCCCGGAATCAGCTGACTGCTGGAGCCATAGGCAAGATAGGCCCCAAAGTATGCGGGGTAGAGCCAGCGCAGTCGCGGGAGCGACCCGAGCGACAGCCGATACACGGTCCACGTGAAGACGGCCGAGGTGACAAAAAAGGCCGGGGCCACACCCGTGCCAGCGAGGACGAGGCAGCCCACCTGAAGTGCCGCCACACCGACCGCGAGCGGATCCGCCGCCTGCTCCTCTTGAGTCCCACGGAAGGCCAGACAGGTGGCGAGCAGGAAGGCGATGAACGGGGCGTAGGTGCCGAACGCAGGGGGAGTCCCAGCCACCTCGAGCGCCAGGTGCAGCCGGATCGAGAAGAGCGCGAGCAGATAGAGCGGCGCGCCCAGCACGAAGGCAAGCGCGGTGCCCTGCCGTGGCTCCGGAGGAGGCCTCCGTGAGAGGACGAAGAAGAGCGCGCAGGGCAGCGCGTTCAGCCACAGGGCCGGAGCGCCAAGTCCCGTGGCGAGGGGCGCCAGCCCCATCATGAGCGTGGTCACCACCATGCCCATCTGGAGGAAGGGCCGGGAGGAGGCATCGAGCGCTTCTGCAGGCCGCCGCACCATCACGGCGGCGAGGACGGACCAGCCCAGCAGCAACGGGACAAGGAGCGCAGGATGGACGCCCTCGAGCATCCCTCCCATGGGCCCGAGCGCGAGACCCGCAAGCGGCGCCACAGCCGAGCCGATGACGCCGAGAATGCGTCCCGCGTTGCGCAGTTCCACCCGCCGCGTCAGGAAGGCGCCCCAGGTGGAGAAGCCCACCGAGTAGAAGGCGGTCATCCCGAACACGACGAGCGAACGTGAGAGGGACGTCATGCCCGCCCAGCTCTCGAAGACGAAGTACAGGGTGCCCGCGAGGATGAGGAACGCGCCAAGGAACCAGGCGATGCTCTCGTAGAGGAAGGGGCGCCAGAGACGATCCCAGGTGGAGGTCTCCTCCACGACGCGAGCGGCGATGCTCCTCACGGGGGGCGCATCGAAGATCGGCTCGGTGGTCACCGGCGGCAGCAGCTCATTGACCTCTGGGAGCGGCTCCGGGAGCACGGGCCGCGTCTGCGTCTCCTCGGCGATCTCCGGGGCCACGAGCTCGACTCGAGCCACCACCGGCGCCTCAGCGGGAGCCACCTCTTCCGCGACGGGCTGCACCGCCACCGAGGCCTCGGCCGGCACGGTGTCAGGCACCTGGACCGCAGGGGCCAGCTCGGACATCCCGGCCATGACGGAGAGGAGGACTCGGCTCTGGCGCTCGTAGCGCTCGGAGATGTACCGCCGCGCACCGTTGGAAACCTCGAGCGCATCCCAGTGCTGCAGCTGGCCCAGGAGGAAGTGAATGTGGGCCAGCTCCGTCTCCAGAGCCTCCCGGGAGCGCAGGGTCATCGCGCCTCCGCAGAGGATGCACCGGCGGCCACCGAGACGCTCCTGCTGACAACGAGGGCAATACATACCCAGGCCCCTAACAACTGCCGTGCCACCCAGGAGCCTCAGGAGTCCCGGGCACTTGGAGCCACCTGCTTCCGGGCATGTGACACCGCGCGGATGCGGTGCGCAGCGGTCCTGTGCAGGACTGTGCACAGCCTCGGCATTCGGGGCTGTCAGTGCGCGGACTCGGACTGGAGCCGCACGCGCAACGGGGGGCCGACGGAGAGCGGCGGAAACCGCGGGACGGACACGGTCGCCGTGCCGCTCATGTGAACGGCATCGCCGGAGACGTCGGAGGCGCACGAGGACGCATTCTCCGCCACGAGCTGCGCCTCCACGTGTGTATCGGCGCTCATCTGGACCTGCTCATGCACCATCACCACCGCGCTGCTGTCACAGCTGTAGACGCGCGAATGAAGGCCGCGCAGCGCCAGATCCCGTCCGGCCAGCAGCACAAAACCCTTGGGGCTCGCGGGACGCAAGGAGATCGCCCCTGCCTCATGGAGGATGCTGCCCGTGGCGATGATGCTGGCGCTGTAGCCCGGATCAGCGGTGAGCGCGGCGCAGCTCGGCGTACCGGCGATGCGGAAGCGGACGTTGCCCTCCACGAACCAGACTCCTCGAGGAATCAGCGTGGCCCCTGACTCGGGAAGGTACTCGAACGTGACATGGCGAAACTCCCTCCGGTCGAACCCCGTTGTCCCGGGATAGAGGGCGGTGTCTCCCGCATCACAGCCAGCTCCCCCGGAGCTGAAACCGCCGGCCCCATCCGCGCGCCAGACGCGGGGCGCACTGGCGCCGGGGATGGTCACCGAGGGCGTGGGGTTGCGAAGTCCCAGATCCGAGTGCGACACGGAGATGCCCAGCGGATCATTCTTCGTGTTGGCATCGAGCAGCACCCAGCACGTCGCGCACTCCGCGGGGCTGCAGATGCGGGGCGCCGAGCGCGGGGACTGGCAGGCGGTGTAGCTCCACCCGTACAGCCGCGCCCGAGGCGGCGCCGCATTCTCGTCGAACCGCAGGTAGTAGAAGGGCAGGCAAGGGCCACCGGTGCAGCCCAAGGGCGCGTTGGTGACGTCCCACGCGGAGACACGCGGTGGAGGGGGCACGGACACACCGGCCTCGCACACCTCGGCGCCCGTCGCTCGGCCCGAGGTGGCCGAGCACGTGGGCCCCGCGCTCTGCGCGATACAGGCCTCGCCCGTGCCACACGAGTTCCAAGGGGGCCCTGACGAGCACGCGGCGCCGCACAGGCACCCTCCTTCGATGGAGCCCGTCGCCACCACATCCCCGAACGCGCCGCACACGTGCGCGGCCCCCAGCATCTTCACGGTGCCGCCGGCGATGATGCCCGCGGGCTCGCCGGGCCCCACGAGCACCCGCAACGTGACGCGCGAGGCGTTGCCCTCGAGGCTCGTCCCCGGGTGGACACCGATGACGGTGACCCAGACCATCCCATCCCGGTCCCGGACGGGGTTGTTCCGCAGCGGGCCCAACACCGGGCCCTCCAGGCAGTTGCCCCACGGGTTGTTCGACGTGGCGGGGTTGAGGACGAAGGAGTCCTGCGCGTCATCGTCGTTGTCGTCGATGCGCACGAAGTAGGCCCCACCCGCATCGTCATTGCCGGGCACACGCAGGTAGGCCTTGCCGCTGGAAGTGGCGATGACTCGCTTGCTGTCGGCGAAGGGCGGCAGGTGGTCGTCCGAGGTAACTCCCCCGAGCGACGGCAGCAGGATGCAGTCGGTATCCATGCCCGGATCCAGGGCACGATCGAGGTCCACCTCGCGCGCCAGCAGCTCCCCGAGGTACGCGCGCGTGCGCTCCAGGCCCGCCTCGGCGAGCACCCGCGCCTGGGCTTCGCTGAGCTCGAGGTTCGCGGTGATGCCCTCATCTCCCGCGCGCTGCTGCGCCACCGCCACGAGCAGCACCAGGGCCGCCAGCAACAACATGACGGCGAGCAGGATGTAGCCGCGAGCGTGGCGGGCGGAGGCGGGCGGCACGGGGAGCTCCTAGTGCCTCAGCGCGACAGAGGTGAAGGTGTCATACGCGACGGGCTCTGCCAGCGTGGGCGCGCCCAGGCGCAGCCGGGCCTCCACGCGCCGGACCCGCCGGAGGCTCTGGGGGGACAGGGGAAGCTGCGTGAGCTCGAGGCCCTGCGCATCGAAGTACTGGAAGGTGAGCCCCTCGGGGCTGGCCGTGCGCAGCAGCGGCTCCCACTCCGTCCCTTCGGCGGGTGAGCCGCAGAGCCGGGTGAGGCCACTCACGGTGGCGGGGCTCCCGGCCGGGCTCCAGCACTGCTTGCGCTCCACGGTGCCCCCCTGGAGCCGGAAGAACACGCGGTCCAAGGACGCCACCCAGCCGCGGTTGGGCACCTCGAAGAAGTCCATGGGCAGCCGCTCGTCGAGCTGCAAGGCAATGCGGCCGGCCGCGCTGGAGAACAGGCTCGAGGACACCTGTCGCTCCACCCACCGTCCCACGCCGTCCACGAGCACCAGCCACTCGCCGGGCTGGTACTTCTTGAGTCCCCACGGGCAGGTCGGCGCGGAGTGGGGCGAGTTGCGGCAGTCCACCCCGGGGGAAGCGAGCACCAGCGATGCTTCGTCCGTGCGGCAGGACGAGGGCGAAGAGCTGTCCACATCGCAGCCTCCATTCAGCTCGTTGAGCAGCGCGATCCCGCGATCCGGCATCGGGGGGGTGCCCTGGTTGGCGGCAAAGGAGGACAGACCGTTGAGGCTGGAGTCCGGTCGCGGAAGATCCACGATGAAGGCCAGCGCGGTCTTGTCCCCGGCGATCAAAGGCCCGGGGAAGATCTCCCCCTCCCCTTCCCTCCGGGCCCGCGTGGGCCGCCCCAGGCCCGCCTGACGCAGCTCCCGGCTGAGCTGCCCCAGCACCAGGCTGGCGT
>Ga0190275_10000365_pt1 | contig 42067 bp, 19 predicted proteins | sample Popmic550T_FD_133745 | JGI IMG/M metagenome (GOLD analysis project Ga0190275, IMG submission 133745) | Populus adjacent soil microbial communities from riparian zone of Yellowstone River, Montana, USA - 550 T | ecosystem: Environmental > Terrestrial > Soil > Riparian zone > Trees stand | place... | reverse complement strand
CGCCCCGGCCCGAAGCCGGATCGCGGCATCACGGCGGGGACCGGTCCCCCCAGCGCGGGGTACGCGGAGCCGGTTGCCGGCACAACCCCGGTCTGCAACCAAGGCCCCACCCCCCACCTGGCCACAAGCCCTTCCCTCCATTTGTCGCTGGACGCGTCCATCTCCGCCACGGACGCACTACTGGGCAGCGTGCCAGTCCCCGGGCTGCAGGCGGGGGAGTGCGCGCCGCTGGAAGCCGCTGGACCCGCCCACGTGACGGATGGGACCTGGCAAGTGGGCGCCCTGGTGGACCCCGGCAACGCGGTAGCGGAGCTCCTGGAGAACAACAACACGCAGACCGGTGGAGTGGTCGGCGTCGGCGAGGCCGCGGACCTCATCGTCTCCAGCCTCACGAGCCCCTCCGCTGCGGCGAGCGGATCTCCCTTCGAGGCCGTCATCACCGTGTGCAACCAAGGCACCCGGCCGTCCACGGCCGCTTCGCGCGTCAGCCTCTACGCATCGCTCGACGCACCCGTGAGCGCCTCGGACTTCTACCTCAGCGAGGCCACCCTTCCCCTGCTCCTGGCGGGGCAGTGCACTCAGGTCTCTGTCTCCACCGGCGCGCAGCTCCCTGATGGTCTGTGGTACCTGGGCGCCATCGCTGACCGGACCCACCTCGAGCCGGAGCTGCAGGAGAACAACAACACGCGGGGCGGCAGCGTCCTCATGATGAACGTGGGCCCGGACTACAGCGCCTCTCTCAACGCCCCCACCCAGCTCCCATCGGGTCAGTCTTTCACGGCCACTGTGACCGTGTGCAACCAGGGCGCGATGAGCTTCTCACCCTTCATGAAACTCTACCTCTCGGCGGACGCCACCATCACGGTGGACGACCTCGAGCTCGGCGCCGCGGATTCGTTCTATCTGCCCTCCTTCGAGTGTTACGACCTCCAGGTGGCGAGCGCGGGTCTCCCCGAGGGGACCTGGTACCTGGGCGCCATCGTCGATGAGACGTTCCGCTTCACCCCTCACGACATCGATCTCTTCCAGGACAACAACGTCGCCGTCATGCAGGTCCACGTCGGTGCCCTGCCGGATCTCGTCCTCTCTCGGTTGAGCGGCCCCGCGAGCCTCTCCGCGGGCCAGAGCTTCTCCGCCACCGCCACCGTCTGCAACCAGGGGACTGTTCCCAGTGCGCAGACGTCCCTCGTGCTGCAGTTCTCGAGAGACTCCCTCATTACCGCGGCGGATCGGTCCGACACTTCCGCTGCCGTCCCCGCTCTCCAGCCGAACGACTGCGCGGACATCCTCGTGCTGTACGCCCAGGCGAGTGCTCCCGAGGGACTCTGGACACTGGGGGCCCGGATCGATCCCTCCAACACCGTTGCCGAGCTGAGCGAGGACAACAACGCGGGCCCCGGTGGCCTCCTCGCCATCGGCACCCGGGCGGACCTCTTCATCTCACGACTCAGCGCGCCGACCAGCGCCCCACAGGGTCAACCCTTTGAGGCCTCGCTCACCGTGTGCAACCAGGGCACCGCGCCCAGCACGGCCACGCAGGTGGCGCTTCGCTTCTCCACGGATGCGATCCTCACCGACCAGGACTCCCTCGCTGGCAGCGAGGCCGTGCTGGCCCTGGAGCCCGGCCAGTGCCGGGACGTGAGCGTGCAGGCCAGCGCCAGCGCCGGGAACGGCACCTGGTACTTCGGTGCCCTGGCGGACAGCGCTCGGAGCGTCCCCGAGCTGCGAGAGGGTGACAACGCTCACCTCATGGGGCGCTTCACCATCGGCGCCGGCCCGGATCTCGTCGTCACGAAGATCGAGGCCCCGCCCAGCGCGCCGCGAAACCTGGACTCCGGAGTGACCGTCACTGTCTGCAACCAGGGCACTCAGCCCAGCAGCGCCAGCCACTTCCGCCTCTTCGCGTTCGAGGGCGCCCGCCCTACCGACAGCGATGTCATTGGCGGCAACTCCTTGGAACCGCTGGAGCCCGGCCAGTGCCGCACCGCGAAGCTGGAATACCTCTGGTTCTTCGAGGAGGGCCTGCGGAAGCTGGGCGCTGACGTGGCCCTCGAATCCTCCGGCGCTCCGCCGGAGCTGCGCACGGACAACACCACCCTCCTCGAGGGCACGATTTTCATCGCTGACGAGGGCCAGGACCTGGTGGTCACTGCCCTCACCACGCCTCCGAGTGTGGAGTCCGGCCAGGCCTTCCCTGTCACTGCCACCGTGTGCAACCAGGGCACTCAGCCGAGCCCCGGCGCCACCCTCACGCTCCGCTACTCGGCGGATGCGCTCCTCACGCCGTACGATCTCCTCGCGGGCAGCGCGAGCGTCGGCCCGCTGCCCGTCGGCGAGTGCTTCTCGGTGAGCCTGCAACCTTCCGCTCCACCGAGCGGGCTGTGGAGGCCGGGCGCCTTCGTCTCAGCCCAGGGAAGCGGAGAGCTGCGCGAGGACAACAACACCTTCGTGGGAGCCCCCCTCGCGGTCGGACATGCTCCGGACCTGACGGTCACGGAGCTCCGTGTGCCAGAGACGGTCTCCCGCTTCACCCAGGTCCCGGTGGACCTCACCGTGTGCAACCAGGGCACCGCACCCAGCGACAGCACCTCCGTCGAGCTGCTCTTCTCCACGGACACTGTCCTCGGCGTGGCGGACGTGGCTGCAGGCTCCGCGGCGCTGCCCGCCTTGCCCGCCGGCGAGTGCACCACCTTCCGCATGAAGGCCAGCGTCCACGCCGACAACGGCCCCTGGTACTTCGGTGCCCAGCTCGTGCAGAGCGGCTTCGAGCCGCGCCTGGACAACAACGGCCGTGTCGTGGAGACAGTTGTCGGTGAGGGGAAGGATCTGGTCGTCTCCTCCGTGAGCGCGTTCATGGATCCATGGTGGGGCGTGAGCGCCACTGTCACGGTGTGCAACCAGGGCTCGCAGCCGAGCAGTGGTGGCAACGTCGATGTCTTCTACTCGGATCCCAACCTCGTCCCCAGCAGCTACCCACTGGCTGCCGCGGGGCTGCCGGACCTGGCTCCCGGTGAGTGCACCACCCAGTCCATGCCCGGTGAGTTCCCCCCATCCATGGATCCCTACATGGACCCGTTTGTGCTCGGCGCCCGTGTCTCCGGAACCTGCTGTGGCCCGGAGGTGCGCGAGGACAATGACACCCGAATGGATGGACACCAGCGATTCAGCAGCTACGGCTCGGACCTGGTGATCACGGGCATCCAGGCTCCGGTGAGTGTCCTGCCGGGCGAGCCCCTCACCGCGGAGGTGACCGTGTGCAGCGTCTTCCCCACCTACTCCCCGATGGGGAGTGACGTGACCCTGGAGCTCTTCCTCTCACAGGATGGAGTCCTGGATGCCGGGGACCTCCCAGCCTCCAGCACGGTGCTGAGCCTCGACCAATCCAACCACTGCCATACCGCGAGCATGTCCCTCAACGCTCCCCAGGGCGTGTGGACATTGCTGGGCCGCGTGACCTCCAGCTACGACCTCGATGACCTGTACGGGGGCAACAACGTCACGGCCGGCAAGCGCCTGGCCATTGGCAACGCGGCGGATCTCACCGTCACCCAGGTCTCTACCCGCGCCGCGGTCCTGGCAGGCAGTCCCTTCGCGGTGACGACCACCGTGTGCAACCAGGGTACGGCCGCGAGCGTGCCCGTGGCGCTGGGGTTCTTCCTGTCCTTCGACGAGCATGCGACCCAGGGCGAGCTCTCCGCTGGGACGGCGCAGGTGCCTGCCCTGACGCCGGGCAACTGCACCGAGGTGGTCGGCTCGGCCTCCGCTCCCTCCGCCTCGACGCTCCCGTATCGGCGGCTGGTGGCGCTGGTGGACCCGAGCCGCTCCCTGCCCGAGCTGCGCGAGGACAACAACGACATGGGAGGGGACTGGCTGGGGGTGGGCTCCGGGCCAGAGCTGGTCATCACCACTGTGACCGGGCCAGCCGCCGTCCTCCCGGAGGGCCCCTTCCAGGTGCTCGTCACTGTCTGCAACGAAGGCTCGCAGGCCGTCAGTGGCGTCGAGCTCGCCGTCGTCTTCTCCGCGGACACCACCATCACCGCGTCCGACACGCGGGTGGGTGCGAGCACGCTCAGCGTGGGCCCAGGCGCGTGCACCACCGTCGAAGTGCCCGCCGTCTCGGAGCGCTTCGAGATCCGCTGGACGCTCGGCGCCATCATTGATCCCGCAGACTCGGTTTCGGAGCTCATCGAGCTCAACAACACGCGGGCTGGAAGTTCCCTGGCGGTGGGCTATCAGCCTGACTTCGCCATCTCCCACGTCACCGCCCCGGCCCAGGTGTCCTCGGGAGCCAGCTTCACCGCGGACGTGGAGGTCTGCAATCAGGGCACGGTGTGGTCCAACTCAGAGGTGACGATTGTCTTCTCCACGGACGACACCTTCACGCTGGACGATGTGGTGGCGGGCAGCGAGTCCTACTTCGAGCTCGAGCCGGGGCAGTGTGTCACGGTGAGCGTGCCGGGGGTGGCGTATCCGGGGGCGGGGACCTACCAACTCGGAGCCATCGTCGACGGGAACCTGAACCAGCCGGAGTTCAGCAAGGCGAACAACACCGGCTCGGGTGGCAGCGTGGACATCCTGTGATGCAACGCACCCGGATGGCCTCGGCACGCAAGGGGCCGTCCTGAGGGCAGGGCTCTCCCGGGCTCCATGCTCATCGGCGGGGAGTGGAAGAGGACGTGGAGGAGGAGGCCCGCGTCTGCATATGGCTGATGATTTCCAGCAGCGCCTGCTTCAGGCTGCTGGCGTCATCGGCCGTGTAGTAGAGGCCGCCGCCCACTTCTGCGGTGTGCCTCAGGAGGTTGCTGTTGATGCCGAAGCCCACTGTGTACGTGGTGAGGTTCTGCTGACCGGCGGTGTTGAAGTCCCCGACGAGGGGCGGCGTGTGGCGCTGCAGATCCTGCTCGTACAGGAGCTTGGCCACGTCATCGAGCATGTACTGGGGGTTGTCGTCCGTATAGATGGCGGGGTTGGAGCCCTTGTCACGGCCAGCCGTGGTGCCGCTGCCGCATGGCAAGGCGTCTGGGCAGTACACCGGGCCCTGGAGCTGCCGCAGCTGGGTGACCACCGTGCTGTTCAGGTTGTCGCCGGAGGGCTCACCGTCCGTGATGATGATGACGGAGGACACCTGGCAGCCCCAGCACACGCTGCGGTGCTCCGAGGTGAGCGTCTGGTTCTTGAATGCGTTCGGGTAGGTGTAGCCGACTCCGAAGCTGAACACGTCCCTGTACACCGTGTCATCCGAGGTGAAGTAGTAGCCCACGTTCAGCAGCGAGCGTGCCAGTGGCGTGCCCGTGGCGAAGGTCAGGCCGTTGACGGCGCTGATGTAGCTCTCGCGGTAGCCGTCGAAGGCGCTGGCGTCACCGGTGATCTCCTGGCACGACGGGCTCTGCGGCTTGAGCATCGCAGTGTTGGGCGAGCTGCCCGTGAAGTAGCTGATGCCCACGCGCACGTGCTGCAGGTCCTTGATGACGGACTTGAGCACCGCCTTGGCGGTGACGTACTTGGGTGGGTTGAAGTTGAGGAAGCGCCCCCAGAGCATGAAATCCGCGACATTGTACGGCGCGTTGTCACGGCCCTGGGCGCCATTCACCTTGAAGAAGCCCTTGGTGCTCAAGCACGTCAGGCAGCGGGAGTACTCGGCCGCGCCGACGCCGGTGTAATCAACGATCCCGGACTGGCAGGCCTGCTCCTGAGTGTCCCACTGAGGCGTCGGGTTGCTGAGATCGCCCCAGTACATGTAGCCGTAGAACTTGCTGTCCTGGAACAGGTTGGGGAGGCCGGTGTCCGAGCCTATGCCCGTGCCTGGGTCCGGGATCGGGTACTCGGTGGTCGGGTTCCAGCCGCGGCTGGCCTGGAAGGCATCCAGGCGCGGGTTGTCGCAGCCGTTGGTGGTGAGAGCCAAGAAGGTACTGTGCTCGCCGTTGTGCACCTGCGGCAGCTCACGCATGGAGCCTGAGGTATCGACGAGGAAGTGGACCTGTGTGCTCTCGGTGACGGAGGGAGGTGCGTTGGGTGGTAGGCATCCGTCAGCGCTGCCTGCGTCGGGAACTCCTGAGTCAGGAATGCCTGCGTCAGCAACTCCAGAGTCAGCAACTCCAGAGTCTTGAGATGGCTCGGTCTCTGATTCCCATCCGCAGCGAGTGGGGTGAGCCTGGCAGAACGCCTCACCCTCTTGGTCGAAGTCGGCGCAGCCGGAGAGCGCGAACAGCAGGGGAGCAAGAGCCCTCCAGCGGAGGCTCCTCTTCAGAGTTCCTGAGCTCATGGCCACCTCCCGTCCCCTCACTGCGTTGGCGAGTGAGCACGGTAGGACAGGCTTTCTTGACGCGTCTGTACCACCAAGGACGTACCGAAGAGGCTCAGCGGCTTGCCTCATCCTCAGGAGCAAGCGCCAGGGCGGCCTTGACCAGCGGCTGTGGCGCCTCGCCGCGGCGGAAGGCCGCGTGATGGGGAAGCGCGAGCGAGAGAAGGGCGGACGGCTGATTCCCAGCCAGCCGGTGAATTCTGGAGCGGCTTGGGAGCGTGTGTTCAAGTGCGTGTGATGGACACGGAGTTCAGGCCTGAGATCGAACGCGCGCTCCGGTTCATCACGGAGCATCTGGAAAGTCCCTTGACGGTGGCCCAGGTCGCGCGCGCGGCGCACCTCAGCGAGTTCCACTTCCACAGGGTCTTCCATGCCGTGGTGGGCGAGCCCGTAGGGCGCTTCATCACGCGACGCAGGCTCGAGCTTGCGGCGCTGCGCCTCGCGTACGAGCCGGACCGGAGTGTCACGGACATCGCGCTCTCGTCGGGGTACTCGTCGACCTCGAACTTCTCCAAAGCGTTCAGCGCGCATTTCGGGTGCAGTCCGACGCGGGTGCGGCAACCGGAGCTGGGCTTGCCCGCGGCGATCGGCAGGCTGACCGCGGTGTACGGCAAGGGCTTCCAACCGTCGGACCTCTACGTTCTGCCGCCGGAGGTCGACCACGAGGAGCGTCGGCGTCGGGCGGCCGCGTGGGATGCTCGGGTTCAGTTCGTGACCACGGAGGGACTCGACCTTGCGTGCCTCGCAAGCCCTGGCGGCTACGACCTGGCGACACTCGAGCGGACGTGGTCGGAGCTCATCGGGCGCGCGCGCCAGCTGGGGCTGTGCGAGGAAGCGGTGGACGCCTGGGGAATCGCGCACGACAGCCCGCAGCTCACCGCGCCGGAGTGGTGCCGGTACCATGCGTGCGTACCTTGTCCCCCCGACCGGCCGCTGCCGCCCCCGCTGTTCCGTGGCCGGCTGAGCGAAGGGCGCTATGCCGTGTTCCGGTACTCCGGCGAGGTGGACGGCGTAGAGGCAGCGTATCGCACCATCTACTCGTGTTGGTTCCCCGAGAGCATCCTCGCGCCCGACGACTTCACGCCGTTCGATCACTACGTCTCCGATGGGCCGAAGGACGGTCGCATCGACATGGAGATGTGGTTCAAGGTCCGGCCGCGCCGGTGAAGACAGCAAGGTAGGAGAAGCGGTCCGCAGCCCAGGAGACGCCTTCGCGCCCATGGCCGCTGTACGGTCCTTGATGACCGGATGCACCGGTCTGATGGCACCGAGGTCTTTATGGGCACACTCTCCTCTTCGAAACGGATCCTGGTCACTGGCGCATCACGAGGCATCGGCCGGGCCGCGGCGCTAGCGCTCGCGCGGCAGGGACATGGGGTGGTGGTCGCCGCGCGCGACGAGGCGCTGCTCCAGCAGCTCGCACAGGAGATTGCCACCGCGGGCGGGCGCGCCGAGGTCCTGGTGATGGACGTGACCGACGATGCGAGCGTTGACGCTGGGATCGACAGGCTTCTGCAAGGCGGGCCTTGCCACATCGTGATCAACAACGCCGGCTCGTGCGATCAGGCCGAGTTCCTGGCGCAGGAGGTAGCGACCCGGCGCGCGGAGATGGAGCTCAACTACTGGGGAGCGCAGCGCGTAACCCGGGCGCTGCTCCCCTCCATGATGCAGCGCGGTTCTGGCACGATCGTGAACGTCTCCTCGCTGCTCGGGAGCATCGCGTCCCCCACCACGGCGAACTACTCGGCAACCAAGGCGGCGCTGAATGCGTGGTCACACGCGCTGCGAGGCGAGGTCTCGCGCTTCGGGATCAAGGTCGTCGTCTTTGTTGCTCCGCATACGGACACGGCGATGGGGCGTCGAGTCAGGTTTGAAGGCGTCGTGAGCCTGCCCGTCGACTACACGGTGAAGGAGCTGCTCCGGGCGGTCGACCGTGCGCCGCGCCAGTATGCTGCGAGCCCTGTGTACCGTCTCCTCCTTCGCCTCGCTGGGCTGTTCCCGGCGTTCATGGAAGGACGCGTGGCCGCATCGGCGCGGCCGCAACTCGGCCGCGCCGTATTCCACGCATGACGAGCTGGCGCCGGACGGCGAGCTCTCGGGGAGCGCCACCACGGGCTGACCTGACCTGTTCAGGGCAAACCCCATGTCTGTCTCGGCGTAGACGAAGGAATCGAAGCCGAGAGAGGTGGTGTCGATAAAACCGAAGCGGTTATCCACCGGAGTCCAGGCCGTGCCGTTCCACTTCCGGAGGAAGCGTCCGGGGGAGTCCCCGCGCTGTCGATCTGGAGCAGCGGAGCGCCTACCTTGTCCAGGGGGCCGGACCAGCCCTTCGGTCCGGTGGTGGAGATGCTGACCCAGGCGCCGTTCTGCTCGCGCACCACGTCCACGGTTTCGTCTTTGAGATAGGCCACCCACCAGCACCACGGTGATCACGGGCCGGCCCTGAGCGTCGAAGGTAGAAGCCACCGAGTGGGCCACATAATGCGTTCTCCGAGCCCCGCGAGGGCTCCAACGGCGCGGCACCTCCATGGTGCCCGCTCGTGTGAACACACGTGCGACTTCGCTCCGGCACTCACCCGGTAGCCCAGAATTACAGGTCCGCTCTTCTATGACTCTCAGTCATGATTCGGCTCGTGGGAGGAGGTCCTGTCTATCTGTCCCCTGATCAGAGGGATTCAGGGCGTATACAGCTCCGCCCCCGTGAGGATGCCTTGACTGTTGTCGCCTCCCCCCGAGACGAGCACTTTGCCGTTGAGCAGCAGTGTTGCCGTGTGGAAATAGCGAGGAGAGGCCAGGGCGCCAGTAGTACTCCAGGTGCCCGAGGACGGATCGTACACCTCCGCCGTCGCGAGGAAGCCGCCACTCTCGTCTCCTCCCCCTGAGATGAGCACCTTGCCGCCGGGCAGCAGCGTCGCCGTGTGGAAGTAGCGAGGCAAGGCCAGAGAGTCGGTAACGCTCCAGGTGCCCGAGGCCGAGTCGTACACCTCTGCCGTCGCGAGGAAGCCGCTACCATTGTCGTAACCCCCCACGACGAGCACCTTGCTGTCAGACAGCAGCGTCGCCGAGTGGACGTAGCGAGGCGAGGCGAGGGCGCCGGTAGCACTCCAAGTGCCCAAAGCCGAGTCGTACACCTCCGCCGCTGCGAGGTCTCCGCCGTCGCTGACTCCCCCCGCGATGAGCACCTTGCCATCGGGCAACAGCGTCGCCGTGTGGTAGTAGCGAGGCGAGGCCAGGGCGCCGGTAGCGCTCCAGGTGCCCGAGGCCGGGTCGTACACCTCCGTCGTTGCGAGGGCTCCGTCGTTGTTGACGCCTCCCGCGACGAGCACCTTGCCGTCGGGCAACAGCGTCGCCGTGTGGTAGTAGCGAGGCGAGGCCAGAGCGCCGGTAACGCTCCAGGTGCCCAAGGCCGGGTCGTACACCTCCGCCGCTGCGAGGTCTTCGTCGTCGTTGCCTCCCCCTGCAACGAGCACCTGGCCGTCGGCCAGCAGCGTCGCCGTGTGGAAGTAGCGAGGCCAGGCCAGGGCGCCGGTGGTGCTCCAGGTACCCGAGGCGGGGTCGTACACCTCCATCGTTGCGAGGTCTTCGTCGTTGTTGACGCCCCCCGCCACGAGCACCTGGCCGTCAGGCAGCAGCGTCGCCGTGTGAGCGGAGCGAGGCGAGGCCAGTGAGCCCGTTGAGGCCCAGGTCCTGGAGGGGGTGTACACCTCGGCGGAGGACTGATCGCCGTTGCTGAAGCCACCGGCGACGAGGACCCGTCCGCCCGTCAGGAGTGTTGCGGTGTGAAGGTAGCGGCCGGTGGCCAAGGGCCCCGCAGCGCGCCAGGCACCGAGGGAGGGCTCGTACACCTCGGCCTGGGTGAGGATCCCCGTGTACTCGTGAAAGCCTCCAGTCACGAGCACCAGGCCCGAGGGAAGCAGCGTCGCAGAGTGGTAGCGGCGCGGTCTGGCCATCCCGGTGGTCATCGCCCAGGTGCCCGTGGCCGGATCGAAGAGCTCCGCGGAGGTGCTGCCATTCCAGTCGGAGCCGCCACCGCCCACGATGAGAACCTGGCCGTCCGGCAGCAGGGTGGCCGAGTGGTAGGCGCGCGCCACGGCCATGCTGCCCGCGGGGCTCCAGGTGCCGGTGGCCGCGTCATAGAGCTCAGCCCGGCTTTGGAGCAGGCCGCTGGCCTGGGTGCCGCCCGTCACCAGCACCTTGCCGTTGCTCAGCAGGGTGGCGGTGTGGTCGCGGCGGGCCTCGGCCATGGGACCTGTGGGAGTCCAGGTGCCGGTGGCGGGATCATAAAGCTCGGCCGTGGACAGCACGGCACCTGCGTACTCGCGGTCCGCGCCACCCGTCACGAGGACGCGGCCGTCCGGCAGCAGGGTGGCCGTATGGGAGAGGCGCGGTGTCCCCAGGTCGCCAGTCGCCGCCCAGGTGCCGCTCTCGGCGTCATAGAGTTCCGAGGAGATGCCGCTGTTCCACTCGGCCCCGCCCAGGCCAGCGATGAGCACCTGGCCGTTGGGCAGCAGCGTAGCCGTGGCCGCGCGGTGAGTGTTGAGGGCGTCCGCAGTGCGGCTCCAGGTGCCGGTGACAGGGTTGTAAATCTCCGCGGAGCGGTTGTAGCCGCCCGTGACGAGGACCCGGCCATTGGCCAGGAGCGTCGCGGTGTGCAGAAGCCGGCCACTGGCCATGCCTCCTGTCGGACTCCACTCACCCTCCAAGGTGGAAGACAGCGAGGCGGAGCGGTCCGAGACGCTCTGCTCCATGTCATCAGCGGGAGGCTTGCCGCACCCGACCCAGACAAGCCCCAGGAGCAGGCAGAGCGCACGCCAAGATGGCTTCCATAGCCTCGGTCGCTGCTCGAGAGTGCTCATGTTCTCCCCTGCGATGGCACGTTCTTCATCGGGCGTTCATCCTCAGCTCAGCAGCTTCCTGAAGGGGCTCTGGCTCTCTATCGGCGCAGGAGTGGGGTGCTCCTGCTTCTGCATGAGCAGGCCATAGCGCCGGATCTTGCTATAGAAGGTCCCCTTGGCCACCCCCAGCGCCTTGGCCGCCTTGGCGACGTTGCCAGCACAGTGCCGGAGGGCATGCGCGAAGGCGCGGCGCTCGACCTCCTCGATGGAAGGCACCCGATCCTTCTCCAGGAAGACCTCGGAAGGGTCCGCTGGAGCCCGCTGGGAATCTCGGCGCTGGAGCGCCTGCTCGATGGGCAGAGGCGTCCGGACGATCGTGTCCTGATCGCCGGGCAGAAGGCTGGCCGCGCCCTCCAGCAGGTTCGCCAGCTCCCGGACGTTGCCGGGCCAGTCATACGCCACGAGGGCGGCCATGACTTCAGGAGCCACCTGGAGGGGGCGGCGCTGGAGGCGCGAGGCATAGCGTTGCAGGTGGTAGGCCACCAGATGGGGAATGTCGCCTCGCCGCTCCCGCAGGGCAGGCAGGCGCAGGTGGACCACCCGCAGGCGGTGGAAGAGATCCAGCCGGAAGCTGCCTTCCTCCACCGCGCGATCCAGATCCCGATGGGTGGTGGCCACCACCCGCGCCAGGACGGGAAGATCGCGCGAGCTCCCCAGCCGCTGAAACACGCGCTCCTGCAGCACGCGCAGCAGCTTGACCTGCATCTCCAGCGGCAGGTCGCCGATCTCATCGAGCAGCAACGTCCCCCGATCCGCCAGCTCGAACTTCCCGGGGTTGCCTCCGGCCCGCGCTCCCGTGAAGGCTCCGCGCTCGTAGCCGAACAGCTCGCTCTCCAGCAGCTCTCGGGGGAAGGCTGCGACGTTGATGCCCATGAAGGCAAACGCGGCGTTGGGCGAGGCCTGGTGGATGGCCTGGGCGAGCATCTCCTTGCCCGTGCCACTCTCTCCGGTGATGAGGATGGGCACATCCGAGCGGGCCGCCAGGCGCGCATCCTCCAGGCACGCGAGGAAGGCGGGATCCTCCCCGATGAGATCCTCGAAGGTGAAGCGCGCCTGGGCGCTGACGACCTTCTGAGCCAGCCGCTGCGCGCTGGCGAGCTCCTGGAGGGTGACGACGACTCCCGCCTCGTACATCTGGGAGCGCACGACCAGCTCTCCATGGGGGAGCACGACGATCTCTCCCACGAGCGACTTCCCCGTCCCCAGCACCTCCGCCAGGGGCGCGAGCGCCGCCAGCTCCGAGAGGCGGCGGCCCATCACCTGCTCCTGCTGGACCCGGAGCATGCGCGCGGCACCCTGGTTGAGGGTGTGAACGACGCCGTCCCGGCTCAAGGTGAGGAGACCGTCACGGATGGCCGCCAGCGTCGCGGCATCACGCGCCGCCGCCCGGCAGAGCGCGATGCTGGAGATGGCTCGGGAGAGGGCTGCCCCGCAGAGGGAGCCGAAGAGGGTGAGCTGCTCGAGATCCTGCTCGGAGAGCGAGGCCTGCCCCGCGGCCAGCTCGATCACCAGGCCGATGCGCCGCTCCTGGCAGGGAAGGGGAATGACGGCGCACCTGCTCTGGGCCAGGTGCTCGAAGGAGCGCGGGAAGGACATCCCACGGGCCTTGTCCGCGATGAGCTGGGGAGCGTTCTGCTGAAGCGCGGACACCACCGTCTCGCGCAGGCGCTCGGGCGGCACCTCCGGGGTGACGACTCCCTTCTGGAGCCACTGCCATCCTCCCGTGCCGTCCACCTCCACGAGCCCGGCGACCGCGGCAGGGAAGAGCCCCATGGCCAGCCGGGAGATCGCCGCCAGGAGCTCCTCCAGTGCCTCGATGCCGAAGAGCTGCTGGCTGACCACCACCAGCAGGCCCAGGCGCTCCCGGTCGAGCAGGGTGTGCTCCAACGTCCCGATGAGCGCATCCTCCGCGAGCTGGACCGACTCCAATGACTCGTCAGCGACCTTCACGAGCGGCAGCGGGACGGGAGTCATCCGGGCCGTGGTGGCGCGGGCATCGCGCTGAGCCGACAGGGTGTCCCGCAGCCGGGCCCGGCTTTCACGCAGCTGCTCAATCACCGAGAAGACATCCGAGTCGCCCCTCCACTGGCTCTTGGAAGGGCTGAGCTCTCGGAAGGCATGACGAAGCTGCCGCAGATCCGCTGCGGTGCCGACCTTGAGCAGCAAGGGCTGGGCTTGTACCAGCCAATGCGTGGGCACGTCGGTCTGGTCCGCCGCCACGGCGTGGGCGTAGACGATATAGGCCAGGGCTCGCTGCCTGGGAGCACCCAGCCTCTCGAGCCGCTCAATGGCTCGATTCAGGATGCCGCGGAGCACCTCCGGACGGGGGCTCCCCCGGGCCAGCCCCACCCGGGCTTGCAGCACCTCCGCGCGCGCTGCGAGCAGCCCGGTGCACCCCTGCATTCGCACGGCCCGATCGAGAAACGCCAGGGCCTCTTCGCTCTGCTCCGAGGCCAGGAGACACTCCGCGGCCACCAGGTGTGCATGAACCGCCAGCGGCGTCCCGTCCGCCTCGAGGGGGAGCTCCTCGAGCGCCTCCTGGGCCGCGCGCACGGCCGGGAGCCCCTCGCCCTCCAACAGCAAGACCTGGGCATGGAGGACCAGCGAGAGCGCCCGGATCTCGGGCTGCTCCTGGGTGTCGGGTTCGACCTCGGCACGCTCCAGAGCCCCCTCGGCGCGTGAGGGGTAGCCGGCCTCGATCAGCACCAGGGCCGAGGCCAGCTCGACCCACTCCAATGAAGCCAGGGAGCGGCTTCGCAGGAGGAAGGACTCCGCCTCGGCCCGCTCTCCCATGAGGGAGGCCAGGAGCGCCACCTCCAGCGCGGCCATGGACTGACTGGCTCCCTTGCCCCTCTCGAAGCGCATGCGCGCCTCGTCCAGCCGCAGCTCGAAGGGAATCTCCCCAGCCATGGGAGCCAGGAACAAAGAAAGAGCTCGATTGTGGGGGCTCCGTGCCATGCGTACCTCGTCCTCTCGAAGGGAGTGAGCCGGCGAGGTGGAAAATGATGCAATCTCTCTGCGGGGTGCGGACCAGTCGTACGGGCAGTGCGGTCTGAGTGCACGGAAACGCGGAGCGTCAGCCCGACAAGCCCTGTGTCCGCTGATTACGACAGAAGGCAGGAAAACGGGAGTGCTCGAAAGGACAGATTCTGTCCATCCCGGTTCAAGCCTTGAACAGCCATTGAGCCCTTGTTTTCACTGGGACTTGGAGGGCGGCCCCTGGCCGTCCGCCCTGAGTGGGCCGTCTGAGAATTGAACTGAGCCCCCGTGCTTCGTGGCGCTCTGTCCAGGCACCGGGGGTTGGCTCGGATGTTGCCTGGGAGCAACGCCGAATCCCCAAACTCAATTCAAGAGGATGAAGTCATGCAAAGAGCGTGTCTCTGGTTGCTTCAAACCGTGTTCATTGTCTCCCTCGCGGTCCCGCTGGGCGGCTGTGGTACCCATGCCAATGCCAATGAGGAAGAGCAGGTGGCCGACGTGCGCCTCGCGGTCGCCCTTCCCCTGGAAGGAGCCTCCATCGGGGAACGCAGCTCCAGCAGCCTGCGCAGCGCCCAGTCAGACCGCACGGCCAGCGCCGCCATCACCGACGTGGCGAGGATCCTGGTCGACATCACCAACGTCACGGCCAACCCCAACCGAGTGATCTTCCGCAACACCGAGCTCGTCCGCGGCAACGACGGCATCTGGAGCGCAACGCTGCCCTTCCTGCCGCGCGCGGTGATGCTCGAGTTCCGCAGCACTGCGTTCAACACGGGCGGCACCGCGCTGTTCACCGGGGTGCAGCAGCAGACGCTCACCAGCGTCAACACCACGGTGACCATCGGGCTCAATCCCGTGGACAACAACAGCACCCTGGTCATCCCGCGCATCTCGCGAATCAGTGTTCCCACCGAGCTGTCATCAGGCGGCAGCGGCAGCATCACCGTGGGCGTCGAGGGAGCCTCCGGCGAGGTCATCCGCTTCTCGGCAACGGCGGGCCCCAACGGCGGTGAGATCTTCCCGCAGACGGGCCAGATCACCCTGGCCGGTACCTCGGGCTCGCTCGTTTTCCAGTACACCGCCCCGGTGCTCAGCACCGAGCAGGTCTTCGAGCACACGATCCAGATCGAGAACCCGCGCGGCACTCGCATCCAGTCGAACTTCTCCACCCGGGTGCTGCAAGTGGGCCAGACGCCCAGCACCAGCGGCACCCAGCTGCGCGTCCAGTTCAGCCCCATCATCAACAACCTCGTCGCCCGCCGCATCCCCAACACCTCGAGCATCGAGTGGAGCGCCGAGGTCAGCGACGACCGGCCGACGGATCAGAACCTGCTCACCTACAGCTGGGCGTTCCTTCCGGCTGCGACCTACACCCCCGAGCTGAGCTTCACGAACAGCACCACCCGGTCCAGCGTCCTGTTGAACTACGACACGCCGGTCTCGGGCACCATCCGGCTGGTCGTGACGGATGCCGACAACGGCACCACCACGCTCAACTGGACGTTGCCGGTCAACCAGTTCCTCGCCCAGTCCGACCTCATCGTCGACGTCACCAACGTCGGCGGCCTGGCCAGCGTGGTGGCGGGCGGCACGCACAGCTGCGCGCGCCTCACCACCGGCGGCATGCGCTGCTGGGGCCGCGGCAATGAGGGCCAGCTCGGGTATGGCAACACCACGACCTACGGCAGCACGGCCGACAAGCTGCCCTACACCGCGGGCACCATCCCGAGCCTCGAGCGCGCCCTCCAGATGGACACGGGCACGCAGCACACCTGCGCGCTCTTCGACAATGGCCAGGTGGCCTGCTGGGGCCGCAACCTCGAGGGGCAGCTGGGCTACAACACCACCGCGGCCGTGGGCGACAATGAGTCGGTGGCCAGCTACGGCTACGTCAACGTGGGCGGAAACTCCAGCCGGATCGCGGTGGGCGGCAAGCACACCTGCGCGGTCCTCGACACCGGGAATGTGCGGTGCTGGGGCCAGAACAGCCGGGGCCAGCTGGGCTACGGCAGCTTCACCATCACCAACCCCTTCATTGGTGACAACGAGGCGCCCTACACGGTGGGTGACGTGATCCTCGGCGGCGCGCTGGTGGCAGACGTCGTCGCCGGTGACGAGCACACCTGTGTCCTTCTTCGGGATGGCAACGTGCGGTGCTGGGGCCGCAACCTCGAGGGCCAGCTGGGCTACGGCCGCAGCGACGACATCGGCGATAACGAGATCCCGCTGACGACCAACCTCAACTTCAACGGCGCCACCGTCCGCCAGCTCGCCGCCGGCGCCAACCACACCTGTGCGCTGCTCACCAACGGTGCGGTGCGCTGCTGGGGCCAGAACAACTACGGCCAGCTCGGTATCCCTGAGCTCTACACCACCGCGGTTTCGTTCAATAACTGGGGTGACATCGCCAGCGAGACGCCTTACAGCCTCCAGACCACGTACGGCGACGTGAACCTCGGCGCGGGCCGCGTCGCACTGCAGATCTCGACTGGCGCCAACCACACCTGTGCCACGCTCGACACTGGGGCGGTGGTCTGCTGGGGTGACAACCGCAACGGCGAGCTCGGCTTGGGCGATGCCGTCCTGCGGGATGCGCCGCCTACCGTCCCCAACACCACCCCGCCCGTCCTCGCCACCGTGCAGCTGGGCGCCTCGGTGGTTCGCCTGGCCTCGGGCGCCAACCACAACTGCGCGCTCCTGACCACGGGCGGGGTGCGCTGCTGGGGCAGGGGTGCCGACGGTCAGCTCGGCTACGGCAACACCCAGAACATCGGTGACACCGAGCAGGCCGACGCGGCCGGTCCGGTCTCCCTCCTCGCTCCGTAACAGCCTGGATCACGCTCAGGCGGGGCGCGGCTTGTTACCGCGCCCCGCCTGGTGCACCGCTTCGAAGGGGGGACGAGTGAGGCAGGCTCTCACGTGGATGACGGTCGCCATCATCTGCTGCGCGGCGGAAGCGGCGGCCGGAGCGGAGGGACTCGACACCCTGTTGCTGGAAGTGCAAGCGGCCTATGACAAGGCGGTAGAGCTCTATCACGCGGGCCAGTACGACGCCGCGGTGACGCAAGGCGAGCAGGCGTTGGCGCTAGCGGAAGCGGTGCTGGACAGCAGCGTCGATCCAGCAGTTGCCAATTCGCTGGATCTGCTGGGCATTCTTCACGGCGTTCAAGGGGAGCTTGCCCAGGCGGAGCTGCTGCATCGGCGAGCACTCGCGATCCGGGAAGAGGCCCTGGGGCAGAACGACCCCGACGTCGCCGCCTCGCTCACCAACCTCGCCAACGTCTATTACTCCCAGGCGTCGTACGCTCGGGCCGAGCCGCTCTACCTGCGCGCACTTGCGATTCGGGAAGAGCTCCTCGGCCAGAGCCATCCCGACGTGGCCGCCTCGCTCAACAACCTTGCCAACCTCTATTACGCCCAGAGAATGCCTGATCGGGCGGAGCGGCTGCATCAGCGTGCGCTCGCGATCTGGGAAGCGGCCCTGGGCAAGAACGATTCCCACGTCGCCCAGTCGCTCAACAACCTCGCCAACCTCTACTACTCGCAAGGGTTATATCGCCGGGCCGAGCCGCTCTACGTCCGCGCGCTCGCGATCCGGGAAGCGGCCCTGGGCAAGTCTCACCCCGACGTCGCCGCCTCGCTCAACAACCTCGCCAGTCTCTATGATGCCCAGGGTTTCTATGCTCGGGCCGAGCCGCTGCTTCAGCGCGCGCGCGCGATTCGGGAAGCGGCCTTCAGCAAGGACCATCCCAGCATGGTTCCCACGCTCAACCACCTCGCCCAGTTCTACCTGGCCCAGCATCGTCTCCCAGACGCCGTGTCGCTCTTCACCCAGGCTTTCTCCATCTCCGAGCGGCGGCTGCGTCAGGAGGCGCTCTCCTTCTCCGAACTCCGCCTGACCCGCTTCCTGGAGCAGCTGCGGACCGACGAGGAGCTCCTCTATTCCCTCCTGCGCGCCTACCCGGAGAACGAGGACGTGCGGCGGCTGGTCCTGAGCGTCGTGTTCCTGCTCAAAGGCCGCTCTGTCGGGGAGCTGGCGAACACCTCCCATGCCGTCTACCGCAGCCTGGGGCGCCTGGATCGTGACATCTTCAAGCAGCTGCGGGAGCTGCGCGGCCAGCTTGCCACGCTGGTACTCCAAGGCCCCGGCACGCAGACGCTGGCTGAGTACCAACAGCGCGTCGATGCGCTCGCCACCCGAGACGAGGCTCTCGAGGCCGATCTCGCTCAGCGCTCTGCTCCCTTGCGTGCGCTCGCTGCGCTCCCTGCGCTCTCCAGGATTGTCAACCACGTTGCCATGGCCCTCCCCAAGGATGCCGCCCTCGTTGAGTTCATTGCCTATACGGAGCGCTCGCTCCTCGTGAAGCCTGGGACGCCCGTGTCAGAGGTCCCGCGTGAGCAGCGCTACCTGGCGATGGTGCTCTTTCCCAATGGTCACATCCGGGCGCTCGACCTGGGACCTGCCGATCCCATTGACCGTGCCGCTTCGGGACTGAGGGATGCACTGGCCCGCCGCGACGCCGCCTTCCAGGCCTCCGCGCTGGCCCTCTACCAGCTGGCCTTCCAGCCTCTGCTGCCGCTCCCCGGCGGCACTCACCGGCTCTTCCTCTCGCCCGATGGCCAGCTCGGCCTCGTTCCCTTCGCCGCCCTGCATGATGGCGAGCAATTCCTCGTCGACTCTTACGACTTCATCTATCTCACCTCAGGCAAGGACCTCTTGCCGCGTCCCCATGCGGAGGCCTCCCACGGCTCGGTGGTCGTCCTGGCGGATCCGGATTTCAGCACCCCCGTTCCAACACCCCCCTCCTCTTCCGGAGGCGCTGAGCTGTCGGCAGCACGCTCCGCTTCCGTGGAGCATGTCTTCTCCCCGCTGCGCGCCGAGCTCGCTGAGCGCCCCTGGGCACCACTGCCGGGTACCCGCCAGGAGGCTGAGGCCATTCAGCGCCTCCTGCCCAAGGCCCAGGTCTTTCTCGGCCCCGAGGCAACCAAGGAGCGACTGCTGCACCTGCCCACCCCCGCTGTCCTCCACATCGCCACCCACGGCTTCTTCCTCGAGGATGTCCCTGCACCCGAGGACTCCCGCACAGTCGGCCACTTCGGTGCCCTGGAGGAGGGGGCTCCTGCCCATCGCCCTCCCGATCCGCTTCTTCGCTCTGGGCTCATCCTCGTGGGTGGGCGGGCCCAGAAACCCCACGCCGCTGGCGCAGGCTCACCCCCACGCGACAGCGCTCTGGTGACGGCCCTGGAGCTGGCAGGGTTGGATCTGTGGGGTACACAGCTGGTCGTCCTCTCCGCCTGTGACACGGGCCGAGGCGACGTCAAGCTCGGCCAGGGTGTGTACGGGCTGCGCCGGGCCTTCGTCGTGGCGGGAGCGGAGACAGTCGTGATGAGCCTCTGGAAGGTGAACGACGAGACGACCCGCGCGCTGATGGAGGCCTACTACAGCAACCTGTTGGCGGGGCAGGGCCGTGCCACCGCCCTGCGCGAGGCGATGCGCGAGCTGCGGCGGACCCAACCTCACCCCCACTACTGGGCGCCCTTCATCGCCATGGGCCGAGATTCACCCCTGCGCTTGCGCGCGTCCAGCTCCCCGGAGACACATCACCGCTAGCCCGCTCTCCGCAAAGGGGTGCTTCGATCGGAGGCGGCGGGAATCGAACTCGCAGCAAGGCGGAAGCACAAGGTGAGGTGGAGCGGCTGCTGAGGGTGGTAGGCCACCGGGTGCTGCGGCTGTTGGAGAAAGAGGGGCCCTGCTCCTTCACCGTCTCCTGCTTTTCGGGGGGAGCGTCCTATGACGACAGCGGCCCTGGTGCCGCCCCGGCTGTCGCTGGGCTCCACCATGGTGTTCCATGGGTTGAGCAAGCTGAGCAAAGCGGGCACCGCACAGCCGAGGGACCCACGCTTCCGTGGAGCCCTCCGTACTGCTGACGCGCCGAGGCTCAGTTCGCGTAGAGCTGGCCCGCGAACCACGTGCCCGAGCCGACCCAACCGTTGTCGTTGCCGTACCAACCCTGGTTGACGTAGAAGTTCCGCTGGGTCTCGGTCTTGTTCCAGCAGACGAAGAGGACGCACTTCCTCACCGTGCGGCTGCGCCACCGGTAGCCGTAGGCCAGCGGGTAGTGCGTCAGCCAGCCGGTGCCGATGATGGCCGGCACCTTGCGATCCTTGATGGAGCTACTCGCCTTGTTGCGCAGCCGAGTCTCGTGGATGCCCAGGATGTTGTAGTGGGTGGACACAGTCGCGCCCGAGCGGTTCGTCAGGTAGCCGTTGGCATTGCTCATGTTCCACGGAGCGGTGGCTCCCTGCCCGTTGAAGCAGAAGGTGTTGACACGGTTACGCACCTCCCAGGTCATGTTGCGCACGCCGGTGTCCTGGTTCACGGGCGCCGTCGCATTGCTGCCGTAGCCGCCGTTCACCCGGTACATGCCCCAGCGCTTGGGCCAGGGCGCGTTGCCCAGCGCCGCCTGTTTGTCACCCCAGCCGAACAGCATCGCCCAGGCCGTGGCGCCGCAGCCGCTGGCGCACGAGGAGCTGTTCGGCGAAGTGCCGGCGGAGATCTGCCCGTAAAGGCGCTGTTGGTCGTGGGTGCCGGCGAAGTACTGGGTCCAAGGGCTCCAGGCCCCCAGCTGCCCCATCTCCGTCCAGTGCACACCCTCCGAGGCAGCGGACTTCGAGCCATCCGCCTCAGGCTCCTGCGTCGTCCCCACATCCTCGCGCGCCAGCACCACGAAGCGATGCGTCTCGACGACGCCATTGCCGTAGCTCAGCGTCACCATCAGCGGCGTCTCCGTGCCAGGCGTGGCATCGAACGCCGTCAGCACCAGCAGCTGGCTGCCGGAGGGGGTGGTCACCAGCTCGGGCCTCACCACTTGAGCGCCCTCTCCGCTCAGCTGGAACCTGGCCTGGGGATACAGCAGCGCCAGCTCGAGGGGGCTGCCGACCACGAGCCCCTCGCCCGGCTCTTGCGCCAGCCTCTCCGTCTCCCACTCCTCCGCGGCCTGGCGCCTCAGCGACTCAGCCATGGTGCCGTAGGACTCACGGTAGTACGTCTTGAGCTCCTTCCACGAGCTCCAGCCGGTCAGCTTGATGGACTCGGTGGGAATCCTCGGGCCGCTGACCTCCTCGCGAACCACGCCGCTCGTCGCCGCGCTGTCATCGGCGACCCCTACCGTCGGTACCCACTGGACATCTGTCGGCGTGAAGGTGCGGTCGAGCCAGGAGGGATCCTGCCCGATGATGCGGTTGGGCAGGCCGCCGATGTTCGCCAGCATCTCGCCCCCGGGGCTCTCGGCCACATAGGAGAGGGAGTCCACCTTGTAGAAGGTGGTGGCCGTGCTGCCGGCCTTCTGGAGCAGGGTCTCGGTGGGCGAGAGCCCCTGGAAGTTCCAGTGAGCGATGGGGAAGTCATGGTCTCCCGCGGAGACGATGATGAAGCCCATGGGCTGCTGGCGGACGAGCACACGGAACTCGTAGTAGGCCACGCTCGTCATGTCCGGCCGGTACAGCGGCTGGACAGAGGGAGACAGGATGGCGGTCTCCCAGGTGGGTGCGCTCTCGGAGCCACGCACGTCCTCGAGGAGCTGCGCCGCCCGGCGGTGGAACTCCCGCGGCACTTCCTCGAGCGGGATGGCCAGCTTGCTCACCATCTGCTGATCGATGCTCTGCGGCGCCTTGGCCAGGGTGTCCGGCTGGGAATCCCCCACCCCGCAGCCTGCGAGGGAGAGTGCGAAAGCAGCGATCCAGGGCCTCTTGTTCCTCATCATATGTCGTTCCTCCGCGTGCCTTTCCGGCGCGCTCAGGGCTACTCGCTACCCGCTTGAAGGGGCATGCACCCAGGGAACGAGGCCGGGCGAGGATCTTCCCGCGGCGATTTTTCCGATCTTCTTCGGGCTCTTTTTGTGGGTCCGCGCTGTCATGAAAGGTCTTCCTAACGCGCTTCGAGCCCGGCGCCGCGGGCTGAGCCCCCCGGAGGGCGCGCCTCCGCTTCTTGGAGCTGGACTTGCAGCAGCACGGTCTCGTCAAGCTGCGCCGCGGGCAGGAGCTCGCCCTTGGGGCCCCTCCTGCGGAGCTGGCTGTTGGCGATGTACACGAAGGTGTCGCCCGCCACCGTGCCCGTCGTGGGCATGTTGAACAGCGGGTTGCCTGATTCGAGGATCTCCGCGCGCTCCACACGGGTGGGATCCGCGCCGAAATGGAAGCGGACGACGCGCCCGCGTCCAGGGCCGTTCTGCACGCCGAGCAGGCTCCCTTGGTAGAGGGTGAGCCCATCGAAGCCCGCCAGCAGCGTGCCCGAGGGTGCCTGCACAGGGGTGTGCTGCCCTGTCGAGAGATCCACCGAGGCGATGCCGCGGGAGTGTGCCACGTAGAGCCGAGCCCCATCCTCCGTGAGAGCAATGCCATTGGGGTAGGGCAGCGTCCCCTCGGGCACGAGCGGCACGAGCGCCTCTGCTCCCGCGCGCAGGACGCTCACCCCTCCTCTCTCGCTGTTGGTCACGAAGACATCTCCCGACGCGCTCAGCGCCATGTCGTTGAGCAGGTTCGGACGAGGCTTGTTGTCCAGGGTGATCTTGCGGAGCAATGCGCCGGAGCGCAGCTCGTACTGGAAGAGCCCGGTGCGTCCGCGCTCCTCCGGCCTCGCGTTCTCCATGCTCCTGCTGGTGCAGCTGGCCACCCAGAGTTGACGGCGCGCGACGTCCACCTTCATGCCGACCACGCCCCAGAGGCCGTCCTGCCCCGAGGCCGTGAAGTCACGTACCTGGCCATCCCGGGCCACTGCGACGACCTTTCGCTTGCGGAGGCTGCTCACGAAGAAGGTGTCGGTGCTCGGATCGTAGGTGATGCCCTCGGGGATGAGATCCCTCTGTGCGAGGGTGAAGAGGGGACGGCTGCGGGCCACCTCGGGGTGGAAGGCGGCGATCCGGGCTGCGACTGCGCGGTACTCCGGCGTCTGGGCGAGCGCTCCGAAGTCCGCGTCTTCGAGCGCGAAGCTCCAGCGCAGCTCCGCGAGCCGCTCGATCCACCGCAGGGACGCGTCCTTCTCCCCCAGCACGGCGTAGCGAGCGGCCAGGTCGTACATGGCCATGACATCGCCAGGCTCCGCCCGGAGCAGCTGAAGCAGCTCCTCGACCTGGGGATCCGGTGGCGGAGGGGTTGGCGAAGTCGTCCGACAGCCGGCGAGGAGGGCCAGGAGCAACGCGTGGCGGAGGAAGGAGACGGGCATGGACGGGAAGTGAACCACGATGTCAGTGCCCACCACCCAGATATCCCGTGGGGCGACGGCGGCGATGTCCTCGAGGGGCCTACAGGCCGAGACCCATACGTATAGGCGGCACAGACCGCATGTTGAGCCCGGAGGACCGCTGAGCGGGGGCGGAGGAGGCGAGCGTGGCGGACGCGGGTTCGGAATGGAACCGCTACAAGTCCATGCAGAACTGCCACTGGACTCAGCCGTGATGGCGGGGGCCGATATCGCCTTGGGTGGTTGAACTACTGGTCGGCCGCCGCCGCACAGGTCCTCGGCTTCCCGGATCCTGTGCGCGACGCGGCCTTGCTCTCACGCAGAAAGCGCCGTCCACGCAGGTGATGCAGTCTGGATCCGAGCTGCATGCCAAGTTCCAGGTTCCGTTGGCTGAGCAATCAGGCGCAGTGGGACAGTAGGTCGCGGTGCCGTTGCACGTCAGCCTGCCACTGTCGGTGCCACTGGCCGAGCACCTGCCCAACAGGCAGCGCCTTGGAGGGTGTAGTACCGTTCACGCCTTCGCTGCTCATCCCGAAGGCCCGCAACCTCCATGTCCGAGAAGCCGCTCGTAGAGGTCTCCACGATCGACAGGGACGCACCCGTCCATGGGCTGGCGTCCGCGCGGCCCGTGCTGGCCCTGACCATCGTCTCTCATCCGATGGCCCGCCGCGCGGGCGAGCGGGTGCTGCTCGAGGAGCTGGAGGTGGGCCAGGAGGCCTCCGTGTCGCGCAGTTCCCCGGACTTCGGCCGTCCCGGCCAGGCGATGGGACGGCCCCTGGCGGATCCCTTCCTCAGCCGCAAGCCGTTGTGGCTCCAGCCCATGCCGGGCGGAGGCGTGCGGCTGAGAGCCAGTGAGAGCGGGCTGCGTGTCGTGGTGGCGGGAGAGCCCCTGCTGACGGAGCGGGAGCTGCCGCTGGAGGCGCTGGAGCGAGGCGTACCCCTGGAACTCTCCGAGCGCGTGGTAGTGCTCTTGCACCGGACCCCTGGCGAGACTGCTCCGGGAGAGGATCTGGGCATGGTGGGCCAGAGCGGCGGCATGCGTCGGGTGCGCGAGGACATCGCTCGCGTAGCGGACCTGGACATGCCTGTGCTCATCCGGGGCGAGACAGGCGCAGGCAAGGAGCTGGTGGCCCGGGCCCTCCACCAGCGCAGCCCACGCCACCGGGGCCGCTTTGTCAGCGTCAACATGGGCGCCCTTCCCAAGGAGCTGGCCGCTGCGGAGCTCTTCGGCGCGCGCCGGGGGGCCTACACGGGCGCCAACCAGGACCGCGAGGGCTTCTTCCAGGCAGCCCACGGCGGCACTCTCTTCCTCGACGAGGTGGGCGAGGCCTCTCCCGAGGTCCAAGTCCTCCTGCTCCGGGTCTTGGAGACGCGGGAAGTCTACCCCGTGGGCGGCCACGCGCCGGTGCCAGTAGACGTGCGGCTGGTGGCCGCCACGGATGCCAACCTGGAGGAGCAGATCCAGGAGGGGCTCTTCAAGGCGCCTCTGCTGCACCGGCTCGCGGGCTACGAGATCCACGTCCCGCCGCTGCGCGAGCGCCGCGAGGACATTGGTCCGCTCTTCCTCTCCTTCGCCCGCCAGGAGCTGGAGGTGACGGGGGAGGCGTGGCGGCTAGAGCAGGAGAATCCTCAGGCAGCACCCTGGCTGCCGGCCTCCCTGGCAGCGCGGCTGGTGCGCTACGCTTGGCCCGGCAACATCCGCCAGCTCCGCAACCTGGCGCGGCAGCTCGTCGTCCGCAGCCGGGGCCAGCCCTGCCTGCAGGCCGATCCCCGGCTGGAGCAGGAACTGGAGGGGGGAGCTGTCCCCATGTCCAGCCAGGCCCTGGCCCCAGCTCTGCCCGAAGCACGAGCTGCCCCCGGTACTCCCCGGCGCAAGGCTTCAGAGGTCGGGGGGCAGGAGTTGCTGTCCGCGCTGCGCGAGAGCGGCTGGGATCTCAAGGCCGCGGCCAGCCGGCTGGGCATCTCCCGGGCCTCGCTTTATGACCTGATTGAGCGGAGCCCCCACGTCCGCACCTCCAAGGACTTGAGCCCGGAAGAAGTGACCCGTTGCTTCCACGAGTGCCAGGGAGACCTTGAGTCCATGGTGCAGCGCCTGGAGGTCTCCAAGCGGGGGCTGCTGCGCCGCGTGCGCGAGCTGGGCCTTGACGCATCCCTTCCCTGACCGGGGTGGGGAATGCTCCATGGAGCCGCTTCGTGCCGGTGGCTGTGCCGGCCGGCACGCTCCGGCACACCCGCTCGTGCTGTCGGCACACCCATGCGGCACGATGGGCGTGCCCTCAGAGCAGGCTCCATGTTGGCCTGCTGCTTGCTGAAGCCCTGCACGGGGCGCTCAAGCCGAAGTCCGGGAGCCCCAAAACAAGCGCATACCCGTGAACGGGTACGCCTTCACGAGCGCCGATCCCCGGCGCTCTGAGCACCGGACGATGAGGAGAGAAATGATGTCTTGGAACAAGAAGAATTCGCGCGTCTTCAACGCTGCAGTGGGGCTCTGGTGTGGGGCGGTGGTCCTTACTGCGTGCGGTGCCTCCCAGGAGGACCGCCGCTACGGCTCTCTCGACGAGCAACCCGGCGAGTCGCAGCTGCTTCAGCAGGAGGCCTCGCTCGTCGGCGGCGAGCAGCCCTACACCGCGCAGAGTCAGAATTACGACGCCCTGCTCGCGCACAGGACGGGGTTCGCCCTCGACGCCAACGTCGTCGGCGCCGGCGCGGAGGCCCTGGTGTACGTCGTCAACAAGACCTCTGACGACGGCTCGCCCGGCACGCTGCGCCACGCGCTCGAGTCGGCGCAGCCGTACTGGATCCGCTTCGACCCGGCGCTCGCCGGCGAGTCGATCACGGTGAAATCCTCGATCCTCGTCAAGAGCCGCAAGACCCTCGACGGGCGCGTGAGCGGCGCGCCTCCGGTCCGGATCAAGACGAACTCCAGCTCGACGCATCGAGTCCAGGCGCTCGTCTTCGACGGGAAGACCCAGCTCATCGTCATGAACGTCAACTTCGACGATGGCAACGAGCTCTGGAGGGAGGACGCCGAGGGGAGCGAGGCGATCCACATCTCAAACTCGACCCACATCTGGCTGCACCAGAACCGGTTCGCGCGGTTCCGTGATGTGGCCGTCGAGATGGACGCGCCGATCAACGACTTCGTCACGATGAGCTACAACCTGTTCGAGCGCCAGTACCAGGCGGTCATCCTGAACGCCCAGCGGGCGGACTTCCACCACAACCGCTGCCTCAACTCCGGGGCGCGCTGCCCCAAGGTGGAGGGGCCCGCCACCGGCGGCGCGAACCTCTACGTCTACAACAACCTGATCGAGTTCTGGAATGATGACTCGATCCACCGCATCAGTGCTCCCGGCCAGTACCTGGCGGTCGCGAACGTCTACAACCCGCGGACCGACGCGCTTCGCCAGAGCGGCGCCTGCGGCGGGAACTCGGACGTGTGGAAAAAGCTCGACAACCTGGAGGTCGGCACGACGGTGACGGGCGCCTGCCTCGAGAACCGGCAGCCCCACGTCCAGGGCACAGCCGTCGTGAATTTTTTCTCGCCGTGTGTCGCCAGCCCTCCCATCCCTGCCAGCGTCAACCTCGAGCCGGCGAGCGACACCCTGGCGGACTCCCTCCGCAACAACGCCCGGCCGCAGGCCTACGTCGTTGACAACGCCTGCCGGTAGCCTCATGCGTACGCGGCCCGGACATGGTTCGTGCAAACACGGAGAAGAAATGGCAAACATCGTTATCCATCTCAGTCAAAATCCGCCCACCTTTACACCCGGGATGTACAGCGTCCGTGTCGGAGAAACCTTCGAGATTGAGGTGCACAGGAGCACAGCTCTGTCCACGCCAGAGTTCCGTGAACTTCCTGAAGGGGTGAGTGAAATAAATCGGATTGTTGTCAACCCCAACGTGACCACCATCACGATGAAGGTCACCTCTGACGCACGCTCTGGAGCTCTGACGATCCTGGCAAAAAGGACAGGGCCTCAGCCGCAGCTCGTTGACGAGAAAACGAGCTCTGGATGGATCGAAGTGATGCCAGCGATGGGTTAAGGGCCTGCGTTGAGCTGGCTCGCCTGAGTCAGCAGACCGCTCCACTGCTTCTCGAGGTTTGGGTTGCTCGCGAGCGCCTGGGCCAGCTCCTCCAGAGCCTCGCGCCGCCAGGTGCGTTGCTCCTCAGGGCTGGCGATCCCGGCCAGGCCCAGGCGCAGGCCGGCCCTCACCGCGTGGGCTTCGGGCCAGCCGGGCCGCTGCTTCAGGGCTCGCTCGACATGCTCGAGCCCGCGCTGGAGCAGCGGCCCAGGCTCCCGGCCTGATCGCTTTGCTCCTTCAGCCCAGACATGGCTGAACTGGCCGAATGCCAGGAGGTACTCGGGCTCGCGGGGTGACAACTCGATGGCCTTCTCGAAGGACTTCGCCGCCTCCTCGAAGTCCTCGGTCCTCCCCAGCCCGCGCCGCTCCCGGGAGCGAGCCCGGAGCCCCTGGGTGTTGCCGAGCTGCAGCCACGTCTCCGCATCCTGGGTGTTCTTCTCCAACGCCAGGCGGAGCTCCTCCGTGGCGCGCGCGAGCGCGGCCCTGGGGTCGCCGCCATGGTCCAACTCGAACCCTGCCCGCAGCGCGTACACCGTCCCCATCAGCCCCCGGAGCCATGAAGCGCCCGGCATCCGCTCGAGGGCTTGCTGCAGGGCGGCTTCGGCCTCACGCAGGCTCGGGCGGAGATCCATCCCGCGCTTGCTCAGGTAGCGGCCCTGCCTTGCGAACAGGGAGCCGAGGTTCGCATAGGCATAGCCCTGCCCTGGAGCAGCGGCGATGGCCTGCTCGAAGGAGGTCCGGGCCCGGGCGAGCAGCGCAAGGGGATCGTCTCCCCGCTGCCAGGCATCCTCCGCCTGCAGCATCAACGCCACCCCCGTGCCGTTGTGCAGGTGAGGCAGCTGGGGATTGATGGCGAGCCCCTGCTGGTACTGCTCCAGGGCGTCCGCAAGATCCGGCCGGGGATCCGAGCCACGATCTCTCTTCCGCCTGGCCAGTTGCTCGTGGACCTGGCCCGCGTAGAAGTACGGCACCACGTGCTGGGGGTTGAGGATCCGCGCCTTATGGAATGCCGCCGCGGCCTGCTCCAGATCGCGCTCTGCCTCCGCGTTGGGGGGAAGGGAGGCCTGGAGCAGGAGGGCGATCCCGAGGTTGATCCACACCTCCGGCACGCGGTCATCCAGAGCGAGGGCCGCCTGGAAGGCAGAGATGGCCTTGCCTCGGCTCGCAAACGAGTCCGCGCCCATCTGCTCCTCATGGTCCGCCCACGTCTTGAAGACCAGGCCGTAATCGGCGTGGTAGGCGTGGTCCCGGTGCTCTGGAGGGAGGCTCTCGAGGTACCCGGCGGCCTTGCTGAGCAGCTCGCGAGGATCCTCCCCACGGACGGAGCGGTACCGAGCCATGAGCCAGGTGCTCCGTGCCAGGTTGAGCAGGGCCTCGGGCTGCGTTGGATCCACCGACCGGGCCCGCTCCGCCGCCTCGACTGCCTTGGCGGCTGGCTCCATGACTTCACCTCCTTGATTGAGCCTGTACTCGGCCAGGCGGTGGTGCAGGCGCGCGATCCGGCTCAGGCACGTGTAGTCCTCTGGCGCGGCGGTGACGCAATGAGCAAACGTCTCCAGGGCCCGGTGGTAGGGTGGCATCACATCGCCCCGGCTGTAGAGCTCCATCGTCATCGCGCCGCTCTCGAGCCGTAAGAGGGACCGGTACACGGCAGGCTCGCTCTCAGCAGTGGCGGCCGCGGCGGCGAACCCCTTCCGGCTGGCCTCGAAGTCCGTGCGCGCTCCCTCGAGGTCCCCCTCGTTCCAGCGCTTGAGGGCCCGGCTCTGGAGGATCTCCCCGCGCAGCATGGGCGCCTCGTAGAACCAGGCCAACGAGGTGCCGATGGCATCCAGCCGAACGAGAGCTTCATCGAGCCGGCCCTCGTAGAAGGCCAGCAGCGCCGAGACATAGTCTTGCGAGGGCACCACGGCCCCCTTGCTCAGCTGGAGGTACGAGAGCGCCGGGTCACGGTAGCGCCGCTCGGCGTCGCGAAGCAGCGCCTCTCGCTGCCCGGCGTTGCGCAGCCTCTGCGCCTCCAGGTACTGCTGCTGGTAGGCCTCCCCCATCACCCGCGCGAGTGCGTACGCCGCCCGCGGCTCCCGGAACCCCTGCTCCCACGCGGCCTCGAGGTGCTCGCGGGCCTTCTGCTCTTCTCCCAGGGCAAGGTAGCCACGCCCCAGCGCATAGTGGCCGAGGCCCTCGGCCTGCTCTGCGCCCTGGGGGATCTCCGCTTCCAGCCCAGCCATCAGCGCCCGAAGGGTCTTGCGGTCCTCTCGCGTGTCATGCAACCGCGAGAGCGCGGAGTAGCGGGCCAGCGCTTCGAGGTGCTCCACGCGCTCGGTGAGGCTGCGGGCGAGGCGCGCGCGCTCGGCGGCCTGGCGCTTTGTCAGGTGAACCCAGCCCGCAGCCACTCCCAGGGTGAGCAGCGCGATGGCGCCCGCGGAGGCCAGGAGCCAGTGCTTGCGCAGCCGCTTGCGCAGCCAGTACCAAGGGCCAGGGCGCGCCTGCACCGGCTCGCCGTTGAGGAAGCGCTCCAGATCCCCGGCCAGCGCGCGCGCCGAGTCGTAGCGGGCCGAGCGCTCCTTCTCCAGGCACTTGAGGACGATGGCTTCCAGATCCTCCGGCACATTCTTGTCGAGCGCCCGGGGTGGGGTGGGTTGCTCGGACTGGACGCGGCGGAGCACCTCCTGCTCGTCGCTGCCGGAGAAGGGAGGGTGTCCAGTGAGGAGGAAATAGAGGGTGGCGCCCAGCGAGTGGATGTCCGAGCGCCGATCCAGGTGGCTCACCTCACCCCGGGCCTGCTCCGGCGCCATGTAGCAGGGCGTGCCCTGCACTGCACCGGGGACGAGCGGTTGCTCCCGGAAGTCGCGTGCCAGACCGAAGTCCATGACGAAGGGCAGCAGCCGCCCATCCTCGGTGCGCTCCACGAGGATGTTGGAGGGCTTGAGATCGCGATGGATGAGGCCGGCCCGGTGGGCGGCATGCACGCCCTCTGCGGCCTCGCGCACCAAGAGAACCTTCTGCTCGAGTGTGACGTCGGGTGCGAGCTGACCCGCGTGAGGCCCCTCCACGTACTGCATGGCGATATAGGAGATCCCTTTGATCTCGCCCACCTCATAGACCTGGCACACGCGCTCGTGTTTCACGCGGGCCTGGGCTCGCGCCTCGGAGATGAAGCGGCGCGCCAGGTCAGGGGTTGCCTCGCGCATGAACTTGAGGGCTACGTTGCGGCGCAGCTGAACGTCATAGGCGAGGAAGACCCGGCCCATGCCGCCCTGGCCGAGGAAGCGCACCGGCTGGTAGCGCTCCCAGATGGGCTCTGGGAAGGACGGCTTTTGCGCAGCAGAGGAATGCGTGGCATTGGGGAGCAGGGTGTCGGCCTCTTGAGGCTGCCCACCTGCTCGGTTGCTTGTGTCCAGCATCTTCGCGGGTTCGGGCGAGGCGCGGTCCCTTTCGGTCTCTGCCTGGATGAGAGAGTGCTTCCCTTGTGCCATGGCTTTGCTGCGCTCCTCGGTCTGGGCTTGCGCCAGTGTAGCTCATGGACTGCGGTTCCTCTGCCGATCGCCACAGAGCACACATCGAAAGAATGGCATCACGTCCATGGCTGGGGCGCAGGCGTCTGCCATTGCTCTTCGTATCCTGCGCTCGGAGTGGCACGAGGACCTGAAGGACTCCCATGGGCTTGCGCGATGCCCGTTGTAGGGCTGCTGTGCAATTTAAGCCTGACAGGATTCCCCGGGATGGAAGTACCAAGCAGCAGGTAGATCTGCTTCAGTCTGTCTTCCATGCTGGACCTCCCAGGCTACAGAGTTGTGGGCACGATTCGAGGGACAGGCTCGAACATGCTCTTCCAGGCGGTGCGTGAGGCAGACGGCCTGCCGGTCATCATCAAGACCCCCCTGGCGCCAGCGCCCACCTTCAGCGAGAGCGAGCGCTACCGGCGGGAGTTCGCAATCCTGCAGCGGCTTCGGGACGTGCGGGGCGTGGCCCGGCCCTATTCCTACGAGCGGATCCGCGAGCGGCCCGTGCTGCTGCTGGAGAAGGTACAGGGCGAGTCCCTGTCCACGCTCGTCGGCCAGCCGCTGGAGCTCTCCCGGTTCCTGACCCTGGCCATCTCCCTGGCCTCGACCCTGGCAGAGGTCCACAGCCGTAACGTCATCCACAAGGACATCAAGCCCTCCAACATCATCCTCGAGCCGTCCGGAGAGGGGCGCCTCATCGACTTCGGAGTGGCCACGCTCCAGAAGGTGGAGCACCTGGACGCCTCACCCTCGCACCTCGTCGAAGGGACGCTGGCGTATATGTCGCCCGAGCAGACGGGGCGGATGAACCGGGCGGTGGACTACCGCACGGACTTCTACTCCCTGGGCGTGACGCTCTACGAGCTGCTGACGGGGAGGCGTCCCTTCCAGGGGCGAGATGCCCTGGAGTGGTTCCACGCTCACATGGCCCAGAAGCCCATGCCGCCGCAGGAGCTCAACGCGCAGGTGCCGGCGGCGGTGTCGGCCATCGTGCTCAAGCTGTTGGCGAAGGTGGCCGAGGAGCGCTACCAGAGCGCCGAGGGGCTCAAGGCGGACCTGGAGCGGTGCCGTGAGGGGTCAGGCCAGAGCGCGCCGGGTGGGTTCGCACTGGGCGAGCATGACGTGCCCAACCGGTTCCAGCTGCCCCAGCGGCTCTACGGACGCGACACCCAGGTGGCCACCCTGCTCCAGGGCTTCGAGCGGATGATGGCCAGTGGGAAGCCGGAGCTCTTCCTGGTGAGCGGCTACTCCGGCATTGGCAAGTCCTCGGTGGTGCACGAGATGCACAAGCCGGTGGTGCACCGGCGAGGGTTCTTCCTGAGCGGGAAGTTCGACCAGTTCCAGCGGGACGTTCCCTACACCACGCTGGTGCAAGCCATCCGCGGGCTGGTGCAGCACCTGCTGGCGGGAACCGACGAGGAGCTGGCGCAGTGGCGCGAGCGGCTGAACCGGGTGTGGGAGGGACAGGGGCAGGCGTTGGTGGACCTGGTGCCGCAGCTGGAGGTGGTGGTGGGCCGGCAGCCGCCGCTCCCGCAGCTGTCCCCCGGCGAGGTGCAGCACCGCCTCCATCAGGTAATCCGCCAGTTCCTGGGGGTGTTCGCCACCGCCGAGCACCCGCTCGTGGTGTTCCTGGATGACCTGCAGTGGGCGGACCTGGCCAGCCTGCGGCTCATCCAGCAGCTGCTGTCCCAGGCGGGGACGCCCCCGGTGCTGTGGATCGGTGCCTACCGGGACAACGAGGTGAGCGCCGTGCACCCGCTGGTGGCGGTGTTGGAGGAGGTGCGCAAGGCCGGAGTGAAGAGGACCGACCTCCGGCTGGAGCCCCTGAGCCTGGAGCAGACCGAGCAGCTGGTGGCCGACACGCTCCCAGGCGCGCGTGAGGAGGTGGTCGCCCCGCTGTCGGCGCTGGTGCACGAGAAGACAGCAGGCAACCCCTTCTTCCTGCTTCAGTTCATGGTGACGCTGAGCCAGGACGGCCTGCTGGTACACACCCCAGGGGGAGGGTGGCGGTGGGAGGCCGAGGATGTCCGGGCCCGGGGCTACTCGGACAACGTGGTCGACTTCATGGTGGGCAAGCTGCGCCAGTTGCCCCCCGGCACACAGCATCTGCTGAGGCTGGCGGCGTGCGTGGGCAACGTCTTCTCACTTCCACTGCTGGGCATCCTCGCTGACATGAAGGAGGTAGGGGAGGTGGAGCAGGGAATCGAGCCCGCGCTCCAGGAAGGCCTGCTGGCGCGCTCAGGGCCGGAGCAGGCTCGCTTCCTCCACGACCGTATCCAGCAGGCAGCTCACGCTCTCATCTCCGAGGCGGAGCGAAAGGCCATCCACCTGCGCATCGGCCGGCTCCTGCTGGGGAGCTTGTCCCAGGAGCAGCTGCGCGAGGCGATCTTCGACGTGGTGAGCCAGCTCAACGCCGGGGTGGATCTGATCGAGGATCCCGCTGAGCGCCACCACGTTGCCCGCCTGAACGCCGAGGCTGGCGCGAAGGCAGAGGCCGCGGTGGCGCTCCGTCCCGCCACCGCCTACTTCACGGCGGCTCTTGCCCTCATTCCAGGCAACCCCTGGGAGACGGACTACGCGCTGGCCTTCAAGGTGAGCCTCGGCCAGGCGAGGTGCGAGTTCCTGAGCGGCAACCTCGCCGCGGCGCTGCAGCGGGCGGAGGAGGCCCGCTCCCGGGCGCGCAGTCGCGCGGACACCACGGCCGCCTACTGCCTGCAGAGTGACATCTGTCTCTCCTCGGGAGATGTCCAGGCGTCCATCACGAGCATGCTCGACTGCCTGGCGCTGCTGGGCATGCCCGTGTCAGCGCACCCCACCTGGGAAGAGGCGAGCGCCGCCCATGAGGGCGTGTGGGCGCTGCTAGGAAATCGCCCGATCGAGAGCCTCATCCACCTGCCGCGCGCGACCGACCCGGACATGCAGGTGGCCATGGGCGCTCTCGCCGCGCTCTTCGCGAAGGCCTGGGTCACCGACCACCACCTGCTCATCATCAACCTGAGCCGGATGGTCTCGCTCACGCTCCAGCATGGCTTCACGGATGCGGCCGTGGTGGGGCTCGGCTGGTTCGGACTGGTGACGGGCATGCACTTCAAGCGCTACCGGGAAGGTCATGCCTGGAGCATGCTCGCCCGCGCGTTCGTCGAGCGCGACAACCTCTCGGCCTTCCGGTCCAGCTCGCTCTTCAGCCTGCAGTGCTGCAGCTATTGGGTCCAGCCCCTGGCCACCGTGCACGAGCTCATCCTCAGCGGCTTCCATCACGGGCTCCAGTCGGGGGACTTCTATACCGCCAGCTACTGCGCCAGCACCAGCCTCGCGAACCGCATCGTCCTGGGGCACGACCTGGAGGACGTCTATCAGGAGTCGGTGGCGCGCCTGGAGTTCGCGCGCAAGGTCGGGATCGTGGATCCGAAGGACCTGATCCTCATCTTTCAGGCCTTCGTGCAGCAGCTGCGCGGGCAGTCGCACTCGTTCGGCACGCTGAGCTGGGACGGCTTCGATGAGCAGGCCTTCGAGGCCGGTCTGACGTCCGAGCGCATGAGCAGCATGCGGGCCATGTACTGGTCCACCAAGCTCCAGTCGCAGTTCCTGTGCGGCTCCTATCAAGAGGCGCTCAAGACGGCGGAGAAGGCGGCCGAGCTCGCCTGGTCCATGCAAGGGAGCCTCTCCCTGAGGGACTTGCACTTCTACCGGCCCCTCATCCTGGCTGCGTGCTTCGAGGAGGCCGCGCCAGAGGAGCAGCGCCAATACCTCGAGGCCATCCAGCGTCACCACCAGCACCTCGCCGAGTGGGCAGAGAACTGCCCCGAGAACTTCCGCGCGCTCGAGCGGATGGTCTCCGGAGAGCTGGCCCGCGTCCAGGGACGGCCGGATGAGGCGACATGCGCGTACGAGGAGGCCATCCGCTGGGCTCGGGAGACGGGTGCCCCTCATCTCGTGGGAGTCGCCAGCGAGCTGGCGGCGAACCTCTGGCGAACGCGCCAGGCGACGATCGTCGCTCATGCCTTCGCGCGCGAGTCCCGGGCGGCGTACCGGCGCTGGGGAGCCCTGGGCAAGGTTCAGCACCTGGAGGCCCAGTGGCCGCACCTCGTGTCCGAGGCGGCCACCCCGGGCGCTGAGACCAGCAGCAGCACGGACTCGACGCGGATCGACGCGCTCACGGTGGTCAAGAGCCAGCAGGCCATCTCTGGCGAGATTGAGCTGGAGCGGCTGGTGACGACGCTGATGCAGGCGGCCATCGAGAATGCCGGCGCCCAGCGCGGCGCCCTGCTGCTGCCGAGCGGAGACACGCTCTCGGTGGTGGCCACCTCCAGCGTCTCTTCGGGCAGCGGGGCCGCACTGGCGGGCGAGGGCGCGATCCAAGAGCTGCCGTGGACCATCCTCTCCTCTGTCCGGCGCACCCGGGAGGCCGTGCTCATCGGCGACGCCTCCAAGCCCCACCCCTTCTCGTCCGACGAGTACCTGGCGCGCAGCGGTGCGCGGTCGGTGCTGTGTCTGCCGCTGCTGCGCCAGGAGCAGTTCTCCGGGGCGCTGTACCTGGAGAACAACCTGGCCACCAACGCCTTCAGCCCCGCGCGGTTGGCGCTGCTGGGGCACATCGCCTCCCAGGCGGCCATCTCCATCGAGAACGCGCGGCTCTACGCGGACGTGCAGCGCGCCAAAGCGGAGCTGCGCCGGAGCAACGACGAGCTCGAGCAGCGAGTGGAGGAGCGCACGCGCGAGCTGAAGGAGGCGCAGGCCCGACTGGTGGACACCGCGCGCTCCGTGGGCATGGCGGAGGTAGCCTCCAACGTGCTGCACAACGTGGGCAATGTGCTCACCAGCGCCGTCATCAACCTGGAGATGATGCAGCGGGCGGTGGGCTCCTCGCGCGTGGGCCGGCTGAAGCAGGCCACGGCGCTGCTGCTGGAGCACCGCGCGAAGCTGGCGAGCTTCCTGGCACCGAACGCGCGTGGCAGGAACCTGCCGGAGTACCTGGCCGCGCTGGCCGAGGAACTGCTGACACAGCAGATGAGCCTCCTGGAAGACCTGGACACAATGGGACGACACATCGAGCACATCCGCGCCATCGTCCAGGTGCAGCAGACGTACGCCAGGACTTCGCTGATGGCGGAGGAGTGCGACATGGCCCAGCTCGTCGACGACGCCCTGCGCATCCAGATGGTAGCGCTCCAGCGCCACGGCGTGTCCGTTCGCCGCGAGCTGTCGGCAGTGCCGAGGATGAAGGTGGACAAGCACAAGGTGCTGCAGATCCTCATCAACCTCATCAGCAACGCCAAGTACGCGCTGGACGCGCTGCCCGAGGGAGAGCGCCGCCTGCGCGTGCAGTTGGCCGCGGACCAGGAGCGGGTGCGCATCGTAGTGGAGGACAACGGGGTGGGGATCGCGAATGAGGCGCGAGAGAGGCTCTTCGCGCATGGCTACACCACGCGCAAGGACGGCCACGGCTTCGGCCTGCACTCCAGCGCGCTGGCGGCACAGATGATGGGGGGGCGCCTCACGCTGGAGAGCGAGGGGCTGGGCAAGGGTGCAGTGGCCACGTTGGAGCTGCCGCTCACTTGATTGCGTGTGAAACGTCTGTGAAAACGGGTCCGTGACTGTCCCTCGAGTCGCCCCGGCCAGTAGATTACGGCCGATGTCCACCCTCCTGCTCATCGACGACGACCCGGCGCTGCTCGAGGTGGTGTCCCTCGCGCTCGAGGACGCCGGGCACCAGGTGCTGTGCGCGAAGGATGGGCTCGAAGCGCTCCGCATGCACGAGCAGTCCCGGCCTGGCCTCATCGTCAGTGACGTGAACATGCCGCGCCTCGACGGGTTCGCGCTCTGCCGCAAGCTTCGTCAGGCGGGGGACTTCACGCCGCTCATCCTGCTCACCTCGCGCGACAACGAGGTGGACGAGGCGCTGGGGCTCGAGCTGGGTGCTGACGACTACATCAGCAAGCCGTTCAGCACGCGCATCCTCGTTGCGCGCATCACCGCGCTGCTCCGCCGCGACGAGCTCCGGCGCGGAGGACAGGCCCGGCAGAGCCGCTTCGTCCAGGGCGCGCTCGAGCTCGACCCGGAGCGGCTCGAGTGCCGGTACGGGGGCTTGCTCGTCCAGGTCACCGTCACCGAGTTCCGGCTCATCGAGGCGCTCGCGCGGCGCCCCGGGGTGCTCTTCACCCGCGACCAGCTGCTGCGCCAGATCCGCGATGATGACTGCATTGTGGTCGACCGCATCATCGATACGTACGTGCGGAGACTCCGACGCAAGCTCGAGGCCGTCAGCCCCTCGTTCAGCGAGATCGAGACCGTCATTGGCATGGGGTATCGATGGCGCGATGGCTGAAGCGCCCGCACCGGCGCTCACTGCGGAGGCACGCGTTCGGCATCGCGCTGGCTGTCGTGGTGTCCCCCCTCGTCCTGGTGTTGGGCACCAACTGGTTCGAGACGCTCTTCGGCCAGCGTGCGCTCGAGTCGCTGCACCAGACGCGCGACACGATCTTCACGCTCTACGAGCAGGGGGCCTCCGACGAAGAGGTGCGGACCCGGATCGAGGAGCTCGCGCGCTCCCGGACTCAGTACGTGCGAGTGCTCGATGAGAGCGGCACTCCTCGGCTCTCGGTAGACGCCTGGATTGGAGAGAGCTGGTACGACCCTATCGGAGACCTCTTCTATGGCCCGGACCGGAAGGAGGCTCAGCGGGCCTGGGAGCTCGAGCGTGGACCCGTCGAGCGGCGGCTCGAAGCACAGGACGCGAAGAACCTGGGCAGCGCGGATGGGTGCTACTTCTCCACCCCGGGCAACCTGTACATCTGCGCCGCGGGCGCCTGGATCGAGAGGCCCGATGGCCTGAAGCGGCTCATCCACGTGCAGGGGAGCACGCGACGGGCGCTGCAGGCGCTCTACGAATCCCGGCGGCAGCTGCTCAAGCTGGGGCTCTTCACACTCGCGCTCGCACTGATGCTCGCATGGTGGACGCTGGCGCGCATGGTGAGACCGGTCGAGCACCTTCGGGAGGAGGTGCTTCGCCGAGCCACCGAGGCGGTGCCCCGCGCCGGCATCGACATCGGCCGGAGAGACGAGCTCGGAGATCTGGCGGATGCCTTCAACACCGTGCTCCTGGCCCTGGGAGAGCGCAACCGCACCAACGAGGCCTTCCTCGCGGACCTCGCTCACGAGCTCAAGAACCCGGTCGCGGCGGTGAGAGCCTGTGCGGAGCGGCTTCCGGCAACGAGGCCCGATGACCCGGCGCGCCTGCAGCGCCTCGCGGACGTGCTGCACCAGAGCGCGGGCAGGCTCGATGCCCTCGTGACGCAGTTGCTCGAGCTCGCCCGCGCGGAGGCGGGGTTGCACAACGAGCAGCGGGACCGGATCGAGCTCCTCGAGCTCCTGCGGGCGCTCTGTCACACCACCCAGGAGGACCCTCGCTATCAGGAGGTCCGCGTCGAGCTCGTGGCTCCTGCCCAGCCCATTGAGCTGATGGGCGTGGCCGACCGCATCGAGTCGGCGCTGCGGAACCTCCTCGACAACGCGGCGTCCTTCGCCGGGCCCGGAGGGTGGGTGCGTGTGGAGGTTGATGCGGATGCTCACCGCATCGTCATCCGGGTGAAGGACAGCGGCTCGGGCATTGCCCCGGAAGATCTCCCCCGCGTCTTTGATCGATTCTTCACCACTCGAAGGGACAGCCGAGGCACCGGCCTCGGCCTGTCACTCGCCCGCGCCGTGGTGGAGGCCCACGGCGGACGCATCGAGGTCGAGTCACTCCCGGGGCAGGGCGCTGAGTTCTCGGTGCTGCTGCCGCGTGTGCCCTTGGTGGCGCTGGGCGCCTGAGGCGTTTACGCCGCGCTGCGGAGCCCGTCCACATCTTGGTGATAGGAGAGCGCAGTCCTCGCTGCCTCCGCCCGCTGCCCTCGCCGGAGCCAGGGGTGCAACAGCGCTCCCAGTCCATCCACCGCGGTGATGGCACCGACGAGGCCGACACAGGCGGCGAAGCGGAGGCCGCGTACCTTCGGCAGGTCCTGGTGATTGATCGCCCTTGCGCTGTACCCGAAGCGCGCGCCGAGCGTGGCGGCGCCGGAGAGCCCGCCCAGGCGGCCCAGCCAGCGCAACCGCTCCGGCAGGTAGGTGCCCGCCAGGTGGGGTGCGAGCTCCACCGCGTCCGCGCCGCGCAGGAGCCGTAACGTGAAGAGCTCTCGCAGGGTGTCCGGGAGCCGGTGCGTGGTGTGCGCCTCGGGAGCGAAGAGCACGGGCACCCCCATGGCCTGGAGCCTCAGCCCGAGCGTCTGGCAGTTGCCGCGGTAGAAGCCCTCCCCATCGGAGTACCGCGTGCCCTCGAATACGTCGCGGCGGAAGGCGATGTTGTTGGCGTAGAAGTTGCGAGTGCACCCTGAGCTGAGCGGGCTCGGGAAGTACATGAAGTCGATGGAGCTCGCGGCCGTTCCGAACAGGCTGGGCCGGTACGTCGTGCGGCCAGCCACCACTTGGACGGAGGTGTCCCCCTCGAAGGGAGCCAGCAGCGCCTCGAGCCACTTGGAAGCGGGCCAGCAGTCCGCGTCTCCGAAAGCGACGACTGCCGCCTGCGTCGCCTCCCAGCCCGCGTTCTTCGCTGCGTAGTAGTCCGTGCCTGGGGGCACCTGCACAAAGGTGATGGAGCGCCCGGCCACGCGCTCGAGCCGCTGCTGTTGCGGGGAAGAGAGGCCCTCGTGCGTAATGACCAGCTCACCCACCGTATCCAGCGGGCGCGTCTGGCCGCGGAGCTGGTGCAGCAGCCTCTCCAGCCCTTGCGTCACGCGCTCGGCGTCTGCTCCACCGCCGTGCAGGTTGTTGGTCTCGAGCACCAGCGCGGTACTTCGACTTGCGTTCTTCATGCCTCGACTCCTCCTGGGATAGAGCAATGAGTGACAGGAACGTGTCCGTCCACAGCCCATGGACACGAGCGATCTCCTGGGCGGCGCGCCTTGCCTGCAGACTGCGCACGCCGCGGTCCTGCATGACGGTGGCGAGCGCCGTCGCCAGTCCGTCGAGCGCCCGGACGGGCACCACCGCGGTGAGGTGCTCCGCCGTGCGCTGCCGCGAGGCGAGGTTGCGCGCCTGCTCGGGCTGATCGCCCATCAGCACCACCAGCGGCACTCCGAGCGTCCGTGCCTGCTCCAGCGCTCCCATCCCGGCGCCCGAGACGAAGACATCCGCGGCGTGGATGACCTCATTGAAGCAGGCGTCAGCTGCCCGCCATCCGGGCCGGTGCGCGAAGGGTTCGCTCACCCCGTACAGGGCGATGTCGCGCGCGGCCAGCGAGCGCTCGATCGCGCGGGGAATCTCCTCGGCCCGGAAGTGCGGGTTCAGGTACACCGCGGCCAGTCGCTGTCCTGGGGCGAGCCCCAGCTGCCTGCGCACCTCCTCGCGCGTTCGCCGCAGCGGCGCCAGGGGCGGAGGCAGCCGCCACGCGCCTGGGCGCTCACAGGTCCCCGCTCGATCCTCAGGCTGGAGCGAGTGGACGATGCGCGCGAAGGAGCGATCCAGGAGTGCCTGCATGGCCGCCCGGTAGCGCGAGGCGACGAACTCCGGGAGCCGGCCATCGAAGTTCTGGTGTGCCGCCGCCCAGAGGTTCTCGCCCATGACGTGCACCACCCGAGGCGCTCGCGACGACAGCGAGGGCCAGAGGAGCAGGGCCGGATGGAGCGAGTCGTTCACCCACAGGTCGAAGCCATCGTCGAGTCCGCGCAGCCGCCGCAGGTCTCCCATCAGCCGGTCGGGATCGACGAAGTAGCGCAACAGCCGCCGCTCCGTGCGCGACCGGGACATCTCGTGCCGTGCGTCGAACTCGATCTGGAAGTGGTCCGAGAGCACCCGCGCAGGTGTCCCGAGCGCGTGGAGGAACCCGGCGCCCTCGTCGGTCGTGGTGACAACCTCCACCTCCACGTCCACACGCGACAGGTGCTCGCGGAGCACATGCGCCCGCATGAGGTGGCCGCGCGCGTCGGCCACGGCGAGGTAGAGAATGCGGCCGCCCCTCATCGCGCCGTCTCCATGGCACTCGGGAGGAGGAGCCAGGTCCGGAGCGCGCAGAAGAAGCCAATGCCCCACAGCACCACCGCGCCTGCGACGCCAAGCTGCCGCTCGATGCGACCGGCCCGTGCCAGGAGGAGGGCCAAAGCGCGGTGCTCCGCCGGAGTCGTGAGCCGCTCCACGGATCTCCGGCACGCCGCCGCGTGTCTGCGCTCGTCGGCCAGCGCACGCTCGAGCAGCGGCAGGAGCGGGGCCTCCGGCAGGGACTCACGCAGCACCTCCACGTGTCGCTCGAACACGCGCACGCCCATCTCCTCCATGAGTCCCGCCACGGCGAGGGCGGGGACGAGGGTACCCTTCTCGAACTGCGAGCCAGATCGTTGCACGAGCCCTACCAACCGCCGCAGCTTCCACTGGCTCACCGGGTCCATCGCTCCAGAGGCCTGGACCTCCTCTCCCGTGAGGGCGTGAAGGTGGGCGCGGAACATCTCCGCGTGACGTGCCTCCTCGGCGCGGTGGACGGAGAGCCATCGCTGGAGCCACGGGGGGGCCGTGGTGACCAGTGCTTCCAGCCATACGGCGTGTTCCGCGTGCTCTTCCGCCTCCAGGTACACACGCACCAACACCGCCTCACCCGCACGTGTGCGATGGAGCAGCCGGATCGCTGGGCGCTTCACCTGCTCGAGCAGCCACCGCTTCGCTGTTGCGTCCATGGTCCAAGAACTACACGCCCCGAATGGCAGCCGTGCGGTTGTGGCGTGAAACGTCTTTGCATGCGGTGTGAACGCCCTGTGAAAAGCCCGTCCCGCCATGCCTTGCGGCCAGGCAGGCCACTGCCGAAAGTCGGACCGGCGTAGTAGGACACACGGCCATCCATGGACAACCCGAAGGACGGACAGCGTGGCAAGCCTCAGGGGCGGCAGAAGCAGCCCCGGAAGCTGTCTCCACGCTATCTGGAGAACGCCGCGCTGTACTACCTGAAGCGGTACGCAGCGACGGTGAGCCAGCTCAAGCGTGTGCTCTTGCGGAAGGTGGATCGCTCCATCCGGTTCCATGGAGGCGATCGCGCCGAGGCGCTCGGCTG
>Ga0190275_10000364_pt1 | contig 42074 bp, 38 predicted proteins | sample Popmic550T_FD_133745 | JGI IMG/M metagenome (GOLD analysis project Ga0190275, IMG submission 133745) | Populus adjacent soil microbial communities from riparian zone of Yellowstone River, Montana, USA - 550 T | ecosystem: Environmental > Terrestrial > Soil > Riparian zone > Trees stand | place... | reverse complement strand
GTCGGCCACCACGGCGAAGTGGTAGTTGAGCGTGTCGCTGTGCACGATCTGGTTGGCGAAGTCCTTGCGCAGGAACGCGAGCACCCACGTGGCGACCATGCCCACCGCCACGACGCCGATCGCCAGCGTCCACAGCGGTTCGGGTGCCGTGTCGTCCGCCGGCGTGGACGGCCTGGCCCGGCGCCGGTACAGGGGCCAACAGGCCGCCAGCAGGAGCACCGAGCAGGCGAGCGCCGACCAGCGCGTGAGCACGCCCAGCGCTCCCGGGAGCACGTGTGAGAGCAGGAGCGCCGCGGTGAACAGCACCGACCAGGCAACCCACCATGTGGCACCGCGCGGCCCGTCGAGGCGGCCGCGCAGAAGCAGCGCGGCCACGGCGGCAGCGGAGCCCGCCGTTGCGGCGAAGATGAGCAGCCCGACTGCGTATTCCCCGCCCGCCACAGCGCGCACAGCCTAGCCCAGCCCTGTACGGTGCCGTTGCACTTCGGGCCCGCAAGCAGGAGGAGGCGTCCAGATGCCCACAGGTGACGCGGCTACGCGTGTCCGCGAGATGAGCTGGTACCACACGATCGACCTGGGCGACGGGCTGGTGACCGACGGCTGGTTCGACAACCGCCCCCATGTGCACCACTACGGGCTGCCCGAGCGGATGGACGGCATGCGGGTGCTGGACATCGGCACCTGGGACGGCTTCTGGGCTTTCGAGATGGAGCGCCGCGGTGCCGAGGTGGTGGCGCTCGACGTGGAGCACGAGAGCGAATACGACTGGCCGCCACGGCGGCGCCCGGCCCAGTTCGCCGACCTGCAACGAGGCGACGGGTTCCGGTTGATCAAGGAGATCACCGGCTCCCAGGTCGAGCGGGTGCACTGCAACATCTACGAGGCCACCCCCGAGAAGCTCGGGACCTTCGACCTGGTGTTCTGCGGCGTGGTGCTGGTGCACCTGCGAGACCAGCTGCTGGCGCTGGAGCGGTTCGCGAACCTGTGCCACGGGCAGCTGATCCTGGCCGAGGAGTACGACCGGCTGACCAGCCTCCTGCCCATACCCGTGGCGCGATACCACGCGGACCGGGAGGCGGCGGTGGTGTTCTGGCTGCCCTCGCGGCAGACCTGGAAGCGGATGACCCACACGGCCGGCTTCGACGACGTCCGCGAGCACGGCCGTTTCCGGCAGACCATCGCGTCCGCGGGCGGCAAGGAACTGTCAATCCCCCACGTGGTCCTTCACGCCAAGGGCCGCGCGCCCGTGACGGAGCCCCCGGACCGGTTGGGCTAACGCACCCGCTTCAGCCACCCGAGCGGGTGGTGGGTGAGCAGGAACCGCTCGTTGCGCTCGGCATCGTGCTCGAACTCGGGATGGCGGGCCAGGAAGTCGCGGTTGGCCGGTAGCGGCCCCGGCCGGCTCTCACGGAACAGCTCCATCTCGTCGATCACCCCGTCCTGGCTCAGCAGGAAGCTCCCGGGCGTGACCAACGGGGCGTACAACTCCAGCTCCTCCGCCACGTGGCTCTGGGAGTGATCTCCGTCGAGGATCACCATCACCGGGCCGTCGACCTCGTCGACCTTGGCGCGCACCTGCTCGACCGTCTCCGGGGCCGTCGAGCTGCCGTGCAGGAACTCCACCCGCGGATGATCGAGCTCGTTCTTGTCGTCGATGTCGATGGTCAGGACGCGACCCTCACCGAGCAGGTCCATCAGCTGCGCGTAGAACAGGGCGGATCCACCGTCCCAGGTGCCGGTCTCGATCAGCAGGGCCGGGCGCACCTCGGTGATGGTCTCCTGGATCGTCCACACGTCGAGCACGTTCTGCCGCATCTCGATTCCCATCCAGCGGACGGTCTCGAAGTTCATCGTCTTCGCGATCAGGTCCGCGTGGAACAGCTTGGCCACGGGCTTGCGCCCGGTCCGGGGCCACCAGCGCACGAACCCCGCGATGCCCTGCTTGCGGGCCTTGGACGCAGCCCTTCGCGTACCGCTCATCGTCCTGCTCCTTTCGGGAAGCCGTTGGCCGAGTAGAGATCGGCCATGCGCTCGGCCTCGGCGTGGAACAGCGGGTTGCGCCGCACAGCGCGGGGACGGTCCCAGCGCGATCCGCGCGGGGTGAACACGGTCAGGGCGTCCATCAGGTAGTAGCCCCACTCCCAGTTGATCTTCTCCTGAGCCACCACCGACAGTCCCGCGGCGTCGCACTGGCCCGCGAATAGTTCGGCCGTGACGCTCTGGGCCCGCCAGGCGTAGACGTCGGGAAGCACGCCCCGGGTGACCAGCGGACGGCGGGCGCGCTCCGGCAGCCGCTTGGTGAGCGAGCCGAGGGACCGTAGCCCGCCCCAGTTGGAGTGGTGGAAGAACCCGATCCCGTCCGGCTTGAGCTTGCGGGCCAGCTGGCCGGCGTAGGCCTCCAGTACCTCGGCCTCGGCGTGAACGAGCGAGTCGAAGCTGAACACGAAGTCCACCGAGCCGTCGGCGACCATGTCGAGCGAGCGGCCGTCGTTCACGTGGTAGTCGATGTTCGTGGCATCCGCGAAGCGCACCTTGCAGCCTTCGATGCAGCGCTCGGTCAGGTCGACGATGACGAGGTCGTCACACAGGTCCTTGAGGTACTGGGTCCAGCGCCCGTAGCCCGGTGCGATCTCGAGGATCGTCCCGGTCGGGACGAACGAGTGGATTCGCGGCAGCAGCGCGCCATGCCACAGCGCGGGCGTACCCCCCCACCATGAGGACCACTCATCGCCCGCCGTGGACCAGTCCCACCCGGCCTCCCAGACGGACCGATTCTGCTCTACGTCCGCCATCGGTCGCTGGGCAGCATACGAGACCCACCGCGTTACTATCCCCACCCGCCCACGGCGGGTCGCCATGGACACGGACCGTCACACCCCGCTGGAACCGCCGGCGCCCAGCGACTCGACCCGCTACGTGGACCACCGGCCGGCGGACATCCGTCGCGCTACGCCAGGGCACCGCTACGCGCACCACATCCGGACGCTGCCGGCGCGGCTGGAGGCACTCTCGGTGGATCTGCGCCTCCCGCCCGGCGGGCGGGTGCTGGACTACGGCTGCGCCGACGTGCCCTACCGGCACTTCTTCCCGGCCGACGCGGAGTTCGTGGCGGCGGACCTGCCGGGGAACCCGGCCGCCACGCTCGACCTGAACCCGGACACCACGATCCCCGCTCCCGACGACAGCTTCGACGCGGTGCTGTCGACCCAGGTGCTCGAGCACGTGGGCGACCCCGAGCTGTACCTGTCGGAGTGTTTCCGCGTGCTGCGCCCGGGCGGGCGGATGCTGCTGTCCACCCATGGCATGTTCATCTACCACCCCGACCCGGTCGACTACTGGCGCTGGACCTGCGCGGGCCTCAGGCACGTGATCGAGGAGGCCGGGTTCAGGGTGGCCCGGTTCGAGGGCGTCATCGGCCTGCTGGCCACCGGCTTGCAGTTCGTCCAGGACGCCACCTACTACCACCTTCCGCGCCCGCTGCGGCCGGTGTACGCGTTCGTGATGCAGAGCCTGGTGGCCCTGGCGGACCGCCTCCAGGCGCAAGCCGCCCGGGACCTCAACGCGCAGGTCTACGCCGTGGTGGCCGAGAAGCCGTGATGCACGTGTCGTGCGCGGTGGAGGGCGACTACGTCCCCCACAGCGCGGCCATGCTGGACTCGGTGATCGAGCACAGCGGTGGCTGCGGGGTGCACGTGCACTATCTGCACGGACCCGACTTCACTCCGGAGTCCGAACGGCTGTTGCGCGGGATGCTGGACGAGCGCGGGGCCCGGGTCACGTTCCTGGACATCGCCGACGAGCGGGTCGAGGGGCTGCCCACCGTGGGCTTCACCGGCAAGGCCACCTGGTACCGGCTGTTCCTGCCCGAGCTGCTCCCCGACATCGACCGGGTGCTGCACCTGGACGCCGACCTGATCGCGGTCGACGACCTCGTCCCTCTGTGGGAGACCGAGCTCGGCGACCACTACCTGGGCGCGGTGACGAACGTGTTCATGGACCACCACCTACACCGGCCCGGACAGCTCGGGCTGGACGGGCCGGAGACCTACTTCAACGCGGGGGTGCTGCTCCTGAACCTGGCCGCCCTGCGCGCCGACGGCCAGTCCGAGCGGATGCTCGACTACGCGCGGCGCAACGCCGACCGGCTGGAGTGGCGCGACCAGGACACCCTGAACGTGGTGCTCGGGCACCGCCGCCTGGCGCTGCACCCGCGCTGGAACGCCATGAACGCCGTGCTCAACTTCCCGCAGAGCGCCGACGTGTTCGGCGCCGAGGCCGTGGAGGAGGCGCGCCAGCACCCGGCGATCCGGCACTACGAGGGTCCGGCGCAGAACAAGCCGTGGCACTACCTCAGCGACCCGGGCACGCGCTCGGCCTACCTGCGCCACCGCGCCCGCACGCCGTGGCCGCGGGTGCGGATGGAGGGCCGCACTCCGCGCAACGTCCTGCGCGGCGTGCGGGCGCGGCTCAGGCCTTGACGGCCACCCTCCCGGTGTAGTCGATCCGGTTGAGCAGCAGCGGCTCGGCGTGCGAGGCGAAGTACTCGTCCACCGCCTTGCGAGCGCCCTCCCAGTGCCCGTAGTCGTCGATGATCAGCACACCCCCGGTCGTCAGCAGGGGATAGAGATGGGTCAGCTCGTGGCGGGTCGACTCGTACCAGTCGGTGTCCAGCCGCAGCAGCGCCATCGGGCCGGGCGACGTGCCCGGGATCGTCTGCTCCACCGGCCCCGCGACCAGGTGGAGGCGCTCGGACGGGTAGCCGGTGTCCAGCAACGTCCTGCGGACCGACTGCTCGTCGAAGGCCTCGGCACCGAACACGTCCTCATAGGGTCGCTTGCCGGCGGCCTGTGCCTCCTTCCAGTCCTCGAGCGCGGGGCGGTCCACCGGGGACACATCGTGCTCGGTGGGCTCGGTCATGCCCTGGAAGGTGTCGTACAGGTAGATGTCCCGCTCGGCGCCGAGCTCCTGCAGCGTCAGGATCATGGCCATCACCGAGCCACCGCGCCATACGCCGCACTCGGCGTAGGCTCCTGGCAGACCGCGCCGCTGGCAGTGGCGGACGGCGTCAATCACCGCCTGCAGACGGGCCTCCGAGGTCATGGTGAAGGGGCGGGCGCGATCGATGATCGCCTGGTCCTCGGCACTGACCAGCGACGGCTCGGCGGGTTCGGCAGGGGGCGCGGCGCGTGGCCGTGGCCGCAGCCTGCCCAGCACCTTGCGGCGGAGATCAGCGCCCACGCGCGGAGTCTTCCACACTCATCCCGGCTGGCCTGCCGCTGCCCCCGGGCGCCGGCGCAGGTAGCCGCGGAACTCGTTGAGCAGGCCCCGCTCCGCCACCAGCGTGATGGCCATCGACAGGACCAGGAACAGCGCCAGCTCGGCCGCGGCGTGGAGCTCGGTGCGTTCGCCGCCCCAGGTAGCCAGCCGCGCCGCGCCCGTGACGCTCAACGCCGCCGCGGCGGGCAGCATGCCCCGGATCACGTTGCGCGCCATCGGCCCCAGCGGGACTATCCGGGTCAGATATCCCACCCGCACCCCGACCAGCACCACGTTGCCCACTGCCATGCCCACGGCGAAGCCCACCAGCCCGTAGGCGGCCAGCAGCGGCACCGCGATGCCCGTGACCACCACGGCCATGGCGAACGCGCCCACGGCCACCGGCTTGGTGTCACCGATGGCCCGGAAGAAGGCAGTCCAGTTGAAGGCGATCTGGTTGAACACGGCGATCAGGCCGAAGGCCTGGATCACCGGGATGGCTTCGTCCCAACGCGACCCGATCACGAAGTGCACGAGGTCGGGAGCGAACAGGAAGATCGCGAGTCCCGTCGGGGTGGCCCAGAGCATGCCCATCCGGTTTGACTTGAGGAACGCCTCCTGCATCAGGGCGGCCTGGTCCTTGACCGCGCAGATCACGGGGTAGAGCGTGTTCGTGACCACCTCGTCGACCTTCTGGGTGTACACGGAGATGTTGTTGGCGATCGCCATCGCCCCGATCGCGGCGGTGCCGAGCGCGCGCTGGGCCACCAGCACCGGGCCGAACCCGATGACCGCGACGCACAGCCCCTGGAACATCAGCGGCCCCGAGAAGGTCGCGTACTCGCGCAGCGTGCCCGGCTCGTAGCGCAGCCGCAGCTTGTACGGAGAGGCCCTGACCGCGACTGCGGCCGCGGTCCACGCGCCCAGGACGGTGCCCAGCACCAGCGACCAGACGCCGAAGCCGGCGACGGCCAGGCCGAGAGTGACCACGAAGCCGACCACGGGGTCGAACACCTGGAGCTTGCGCTGGCGCAGGTAGTCCATCCGCCGGTAGAAGGTCCACAGCGGGGCCTGGAAGGCGCTGGCGGGCATCGCCAGCGCCAGGACCCAACCGGGGTACAGGATCTCGTTGGTGTCGTAGGCGAGCGCGTACAGGGGCATCACGGCCACGATCAGCACCGTGAACGCGCCGCTGAGGGCGAGCTGGAGCGTGAACGCGAGCTGGAACGCGCTCTCCTGGTCCTCGTGGTCCTGCTGGATGTACTTGTCGTTGACCCCGACCTGGATCAGGCCATACAGGGTCGTGAACGAGACGATCACCAGCCCCCATACGCCGTAGTCGGACACCGAGACGAAGCCGGCGACCGCGAAGCCCTTGATCAGGGCGAGCATGTTCAGGCCGATCAGGAAGGCCGAGTTGATGACCGTCCCGCGCGCGGCCCGGCCCCGGCGTCCCTCGCCGGTGGTGTTGTCGAACCGGCCCGTGTCGACCGGGCCGGCGACGGTCACGGCATCGGGCGGCTCCGCGTCCATGGTGTCCCGGCCGGCCGCGCCCACGCGGTCAGTGTAGACCCGCGCCGCGCCTCAGAGAAGCAGTCTGCGGGCGGCCAGACTGCCCCGGACCAGGGCCACCAGACCGACCCCGTCCGCGGCTACGTAGGCCAGGTTCCGGCGCGCCACGGAGCGCCTCCAGGCCGATCGCCATTGCAGCCGCGCGGTGGCGTAGGGCACCACCGCCGCGAGCGGCCAGACGCGGCGCCGTGCCAGCGCGAGCGCCACCCCTGCCACCGCCAGGTCGACCTGCGCGCTGCGCGTGGCCAGGAAGTACCGGCCCGGCAGTGCGCCGCGCAGTTCCGGGATCTCACGCACCAGCGCCGGAAAGAACCGCAGCCGGCGCCGCTCCGCGATGAACCCACGCGGCCCGCGCGGGAACACCGCGTGGTGCACCAGGGCGCGCTCGGCGTAGACCACCCGGGCCCCGGCCCGGCGGGCCGACCACCCGAACACCACGTCCTCGCCGAAGTGGCCCTCGTCCACGCGCGGGCGCAGACCCGGCGCGGCGCCGGGCCCGGGCGCGAACGGGATGAAGCCCCCGACGCGGTCGGCCACGGCGCGCGTCACGGCCAAGTTTGCGGTCTCGAACAGCGGTGAGGACTCGTCGATCCACAGCGTGCGGTCGTACGGGCCCACGGTGGCCCGCGGATCCGGCTTGACGGGACCGCGCACCAGGCCCGCACCGGCCCGGAGCGCGGCCACCACCTCCGACAGCCATTGGGCGCACGGTTCGCAGTCGGCGTCGGTGAAGGCGATCAGCGGTCCGCGTGCCGCCTCAAGCCCCGCGTTGCGTGCCTGCGCCGGCCCCCCCTGGCCCTGCAGCGACACGACGGCGGCGCCCCGCTCCCGCGCGAGCTCCGGTGTGCCGTCGGTGGACCCGTCGTCCACCAGGATCACCTCGTGCTCACCCTCGAAGGTCGACCGGTCCAGGGCATCGAACAGGCGTGGCAGCGTCTCCACGGCGTTGCGGGCGGGGACGATCACGCTGACTTCAGGCTCGGTCATGGCTGCGCGACCCTGGATGGCCTCAGGCGGGCTGCTTCTCCAGGCTGGCCCATGACATGTGGGGCGACCCGGCGTGCAACCGCTCGAGCGCGTACTCCACCGCGCCCCGCGGCCCGTCGGGAAGCCGGCGCCACCCACGCAGGCCACGGTCGCGCGACAGCCAGCGGTACAGGGATCCCTGTCCGAGCATCTCCATCCCCGCGGGCCGCGCGGCCTCCGTCCACTGCGCGCGCGTGCGAAACCGGACGTGGCTCGCCGGGTTGGCCGGCTCGTCGCGCATCCCGTCGGTGACCACCAGGCGCCCGCCGGGCCTGAGCACCCGGCCCAGGTCCGCCACTGCCGCCTTCCAAAGCGCGTCGTCGGTGATGTGGTACGCCACGTCCATCATCGTGATCACGTCGAAGCTGTCGTCCTCGCACGGCAGCGGCCGCTCTCCCACCGAGGCCTGGAAGAAGCGCGAGTCGGGGAAGCGCTCGGTCAGCCGCTCCACCGCGACGTCGGTGATGTCGCAGCCCTGCACGTGGAGCCCGCGGGCGCGCAGCTCGGCCACGACCCAGCCGACGCCGGAGCCGACGTCCAGGGCGTCGGGACCCTGACCGACGCCCGCCAGCGCCTTGTCGAGTGCATCGCGCTTGGCCCGGTAGAGCCAGCGGTTGTACCCGTCGGTGTACGCCACGTGGCCCACGCCCTGGAGCGAGAAGTGCTCATCAAGGCGCTTGCTCCAGTAGGTACGGGGCTCGTAGGGCATGAACGGCGCAGCCTAAAGCCCGCGACCCCGGGGGCGATGCAACACGTACCATCGACCCACGCATGGGCACCGGGGACGAGATGGCGAGCTTCTGGGACGAGCGCGCCAAGGAGAACGCGTACTTCTTCGTCGACAGCCGGCTGGACTTCGAGAACCCCGACACCGACCGCTTCTGGGCCCAGGGCGAGGAGGACCTGGCCACGCTGCTGAACATGGCCGGGGCCGCAGTCGGGCCGGGCGATGACGTGGTGGAGATCGGCTGCGGGCTCGGACGCCTGACACGCGGGCTCGCCGCGCGTGCCGCCACCGTCCGAGCCCTTGACGTGTCGGCCGAGATGCTCCAGCAGGCCCGTGAGCTCAACCCCTCCCTGGAGGGAGTGACCTGGCTGCACGGGGACGGCACCTCGCTCGCGGGCATCGACTCCAGCTCTGCCGACGCCTGCGTGTCGCACGTGGTCTTCCAGCACGTGCCCGAGGCCGCCATCACGCTCGGATACGTTCGCGAGATGGGCCGCATCCTGCGTCCCGGAGGCTGGAGCGCATTCCAGGTGTCCACCGATCCCGCGGTGCACTCCCCCTCCCCGCTCCGCCGGGCGCGGATGTGGTGGCGCGCCGGGCGCGGCAACCACAAGGGCGCGAGTGGCCTGGGCAACCCGAACTGGCTCGGCTCCGCCGTGTCGATGCCCGACCTGAGGCAAGCCGCGAGCGATGCCGGCCTGGAGGTCGCCCACGTGGTGGGCGAGGGCACCCAGTACTGCGTCGTGCGACTCGAGCGCCCTGCCTGACCGGATGGGCCACCTGCGGTCTTGGGGGCGGAAATACGAGTGCCCGTGCTGCGGCGGCCGCTTCCGGCGCTTCAAGACGGTTGCCTCGCGGCCCTTCAGCGCGGACTGTCCGAAGTGCGGATCGCGCCCGCGCCACCGGGTGCTCTGGCTCTACCTGAACGCCGAGACCCCACTACCGGAGGGTGCCCTGCGGGTGCTGCACTTCGCGCCCGAGATCGCGCTCGAGCGGCCCCTCCGCGACGCCGCCGGGGAATACGTGTCGGCCGACCTGTTCAGCCCACGGGCCGAGGTGAAGGCCGACATCACGGATCTCCCGTTCGAGGACGGCCGCTTCGACCTGGTCCTATGCAGCCACGTCCTCGAGCACGTCGCCGACGACGCCGCGGCGATGTCCGAGATGGGCCGCGTGCTGGCCGACGGTGGGACCGTGGTGGTCCAGACGCCGGTGAACTACGACATGGCCACCACCTTCGAGGACCCGTCCGTAACCGACCCGGCCGAGCGCCTGAGGCTGTTCTCGCAGGACGACCACGTACGCGTCTACGGCCGCGACCTGGTCGACCGGCTCGGGGGCGCCGGCTTCGAGGTCACGGTCTCCGAGTACGCCTACGACCTACCCGACGGTTCGATCGAGCGCTACGGCCTCGTACCGCGCCCGGACCCGCTCCGCAACGACCTGTACGTCTGCCGTAGGGCCGCCTAGCCCGCCAGCAGCAGGTTGACCACGCGGGCCGACGCCCGCCCGTCCTCCAGGTGGCAGAAGCGCTCGGCAAAGCACTGATAGGCCTCCCGGAGGCGGGGCGCATCCGCGTCGGCCCCGGCAACCGCCTCGGCGAGCTCCTCGGCCGTCGCCACGAGCGGCCCCGGCGCCTCCGCCTCGAGGTCGAAATAGAAGCCGCGCGCGCGGTCGCGGTAGTCGGCCAGGTCGTAGGTGAAGAACACCATCGGCTTGCCCGTGACCGCGAAGTCGAACATGACCGAGGAGTAGTCGGTGACCAGCACGTCGGCCGCCAGGTAGAGCTCGCGGTTGTCGGGGTAGGCGGACACGTCGACGAAGCGGCCCGTGCGCGCGACCCCGGCATCGACCTTGTGGGTGCGCAGCAGCACCACGTGCGACTCGCCCAGCTCCTGGGCCAGCCGGTCGACCTGCGGCTCGAGCGCGAACTGCACCGAGTCGCGGAAGGTCGGCGCGTACAGGACCACCCGCTGGCCGGGGGCGATGCCGAGCGCCGATCGGGTCCGCTCGCGCACCGCGTCGCCGTGAGGGCCCACCAGCAGGTCGTTGCGGGGGTAGCCGGTCTCCTCGATCGGCCCCTCGTACTCGAACGCCTCGCGGAAGATCGGCGTGCTGAACCGGTTCGGCGACAGGAGCAGGTCCCACCGCTTCACGTTGTGGCGCAGGGTGTCCACCGCCTGGCGCGCCGCGCGGGAGCCGTCACGCGGGATCCCGAAGCCGATGCGCTTGAGCGGCGTGCCGTGCCAGGTCTGCATGAGGCGGGTGCCCGGGCGCTTGTGGTGGAACCCGAGCACCGTCGTGTTCGTGACCAGGTGGCCGGCGCGCCCCATCATCGCCAGGTGCCCGCGGCTGCCCGGGGTGACGGTCTCCACCCAGTCCGGCAACCCGGGGGCCAGAGCCGGGTCGATCACCCAGACATGGCGGTGGTGCGTGCCGCGCCCGTGCAGCTCCTCCGAGATCGCCCGCGGATTGTCCGAGTACTGCCCACGCCAGCTCTCGAACAGGATCACGTCGTCCAGCACGGGGCCGAGCACCTGCGGGACCTGCCTGAGCCCGGGCACCCGGGCGAGCAACCCCATCCGGCCTAGCCCTTCGCGAACGCGCGCTCGAGCAGCGCGGGCACGTCGCCGTCCTGTTCCAGCACGTCGGTCAGGATCGTGTAGCGGTCCGGGCGGGTTGCGGGAGCGCCCAGGATCGCGTCCTCCAACTCAGCGTCGCCGATGCCCAGCTGGCCGGGCCGGCACGGCAGCTCCAGGCGGTCGAAGAACTCCACGAGCGTCGCCCGCATCGGCGAGCCGTGCGCCTCGGCGGCCACCAGCGTGCCCAGGGCCACCTGCTCGCCGTGCATGGCCGCCCGGTCGCCCAGACGCTCGTCAAGTCCGTGGCTGATCAGGTGCTCCGCGCCCGAGCACGGCCGGCTGGTACCGGCCGCCGCCATCGCGAGCCCGCTCATCAGCAGCCCCTTCGCCACGAGCTCGTGGCTGGCGGCCGTGGAGAGCTCCTCGATGTCCAGCACCGGCCGGGCCGCGTGCTCAGCGATCATGGCCGAGAAGGCGTCGTAGCGGTCGTGCCCGAGGGCGTCCGCGCGCCGCCAGTCCATGAGCGCGGTCAGGTTGCTGACCAGGTCGCCGACCCCGGCGCGCAGCGTGCGCGGCGGCGCCGATCCGATCACGTCGATGTCGACGATGATGCCGCCGGGCATCGCCGCGGCGTAGGACTGGCGCGGGCCGTCCTTGGGCACCAGCGACGCCACCGGCGAGCTGATGCCGTCGTGGGAGATCGCCGTGGGGACGCTGACCAGGTCCGTGCCCGTCCGCGCGGCCGCCAGCTTGACGGTGTCGATCACGCGCCCGCCGCCGACCGCCACCAGCAGGGTTACGCCGTCCTCGATCACCCGGGCGGCCAGCTCCGCGGCCTGATCAAGCCGGCCCGACAGCCCGTGGACCTCCAGTGGCTCGATCCCCGCTCCGCGAAGTCCCTCGACGGCGGCGTCCGCGAACTGCACCGAGGGACCCTCCCCCGCCCCCACGCAGACCGCGTGCAGGTCGAAGGCGGCCTCGCGCAGCAGCGGCTCCAGCGCCGACAGGCACCCCGCGCCCACGTTGAGCAGGCGGGGGATGGCGATGGTGCGCTCCCGCACCGGTCAGGCCTCCGCGGCGGCCAGCCGCTCGGCGGCGGCGTGGTCGCCGTCGTCGTCGATCTCGACCCAGCCGGTGTCCAGCGTGGGCCAGACCGTCCAGGGCACTCCCTCGGCGGCGGTCAGCCCCACCCCCCGCTCGTACCACTCGTCCGCGTGCTCGGCCACGCCCTCGAACCCCTCGAGCGTCTCGCGAAAGCGGGCCAGCGCCCCGCCTCGGGCCATCAGCATGCCCACGTACTCGCCGACCGGGTCCTCGATCCCCACCTTCCCGATGGCCTCCAGCTCGCCCCCCGAGGCGGAGACCTTCATCGACTCGTCGGTCAGCTGCCGTTCCATGTCGACCGCGATCAGCGCCTCGTGTTCGGTGGACGCGGCCGACTCGAGGAAGGCCTGGATCCACGGGCCCGGGGCGAACAGGTCGCTGTTGATCACCGCCACGCCGCCGCCGGCGTCGGGGATGGAACGCAGCGCCACCAGCACCGAGTACCAGTTGTTCAGATCGGCGTAGCGGGGGTTGTGCACCAGCTGGACATCGTCCTCGGCGCCCAGGTAGGCCGCCACCGCCGAGTCGGCGTGCCCGGTCACCACACGCACCGAGGCCAGGGAGGCCGCGTCGCGCTCGCGGGCGCCGGCCACCGCCGCCATCTGCCGATCGGCGATCGGGCTGCCGCCGACGTCGAGCAGCCACTTGGGCCGGTCGGCCGCAAGGGCGCCGAGCCGGCTCCCCTTCCCGGCAGCCAGGATGACCACGTGCAGCCCGCTCACCGGGCGCACCATAACCCGCCTGGCCGGCCCGGTGGACAGGCGTCCAAACGCGGGCGGCCGGGCTGGAGGGCGGGCGCCTACCGGCCGATGGGACACGAGTGTCCCGTCCCCGCTCCCACATGCGGTCGTTTCGCCGCGCCGCCCTGGCGCTGGCGCTGGTCTGCGTGGCCGCGCCCCAAGCCGCCGATGCCGCCCCCGCGGACCGGCTGTTCGCGGCCGACAGCATCTGGAACGCGCGCCTCTCGGCGAATACTCCGCTCGACCCCACCTCACGGCAGCGCGTACGGGCGCTGACCGGCGAGATCCGGGGCACGATCGCGCGGCGGAACCTGTACCCGAACATCCAGGCCAACCGCTACAGCACCCCTCTCTACCGCGTCCCGGCCAACGCACGGCGGGTCCGCCTCACCCTGGACACCGGCCGCTGGGGCGACCCCCTGCGGGCGGCCCTGGCCGGTGGTGTGCCGATCCCGGAAGCGGCCGCGGCGGCCAGTGGATCCGACGGCCACATGACGGTCTACCAGCCCGCGACCGACACGTTGTGGGAGTTCTGGCGGGCCCACCGCCGGGCCGACGGCTGGCACGCCAGCTGGGGCGGCGTGATCCGCGGCGTCTCACGCAACCCCGGCTACTACACCGCCGGCGCCTGGCCGGGGCTGTCCGGCACCAACGGCTGGAACTGGGGCTCCACCGCCACCAGCCTCCCGGTGGCCGCCGGCACGGTGACGCGCGCGGAACTGCGTCGCGGCCGGGTGGACCACGCGCTGGCCGTCGCCGTGGCCAACCCCTGCCGCAAGGTCTTCTCATGGCCAGCCCAGCGGACCGACGGGACGTCCTCGAAACGCAACTGCATCCCGGCCGGCGCTCGCCTGCGGCTGGACCCTCGGGTGAACCTGGACCGGCTCCGGCTTCCTCGCGTCACCCGCATCCTGGCCGAGGCCGCACAGCGCCACGGGATGATCGTGCGTGACAGGACGGGTGGCTCACTGGCGTTCTACCTGGAGGCGCCCTCGCCCCGGACCCGCTCTCCCTACACGGGCGCGCGGGGGCTCTACCGCGGCGTCCCCTCCTGGCGGATGCTGGCCCGGTTCCCGTTCGACCGGCTCCAGCTGCTGCCCCTGCATCTGTGCAGCAGCTCCCCCTGCGCACCTTCCCCCGGACGCCGCTCCCTGCGGTAGGTTCGCGCTACGGCCGTGCCCGCCCTCCTGCCCCGCTTCTCACCCTGGCTGCTCGCGCTCGTCGTTACCGCGGCTGCGGTCGCGACTCCCGCCCCTGCGCATGCCGCCAAGCGCGAGAGCTGGAAGGCCCTGCCGGAGAAGGTCAGAGGCCCGGCCGACGGCCCCCGCCCTGCTCGCAGCCGGATGTTCGCGGCCGACAGCGTCTGGAACCGGACGCTTCCCCAAGGCGCCGGACTGGACCCGACCTCGGGCGCGCGGGTGCAGGCCCTGACCGATCTGATCCGGCTCCGGCGAGCGCTGCCGGCGGCGCTGGGCGGGGGCCCTCCCAACCTGGCCGCGGGGACCTTCAGCACACCCATCTACCGCGTGCCCGCGCTGACTCCACGGGTGCGTGTCACGTTGAAGACCGGTTCGTGGGGCAACGCCCTCAGGAAGGCCCTGGCGGGTGGTGTGCCGATCCCGGACGGCGCCGCTCAGGCCGTGGGATCCGACGGGCACCTGAGCGTCTACCAGCCCGCGACCGACACCCTCTGGGAGTTCTGGCGGGCCCACCGCCGGGCCGACGGCTGGCACGCCAGCTGGGGCGGCGTGATGCGACGCGCGTCGCGCAACCCCGGGTACTACACGGGCAACGCCTGGCCCGGGCTGTCCGGCAAGGACGGATGGACGTGGGGTTCCACCGCCAGCAGCCTCCCGGTGGCCGCCGGCACGGTGACGGTCGAGGAGCTGCGCCGGGGCCGCATCGACCACGCGCTGGCGATGGCCGTCCCCGACCCGTGCCGTGGCGTCTTCGCGTGGCCGGCCCAGCGCACCGACGGTACGTCGAGCCGCCCCGACTGCCTCCCCCTCGGCGCCCACCTGCGGCTGGATCCCGGCCTGAACGTGGCCGCGCTGGGGCTCCACCCCGTGGCCCGCATGCTGGCCGAGGCCGCCCAGCGCCACGGCATGATCGTCCGCGATCGCACCCGCGTGTCCGCCCAGTTCTTCCTCGAGTCCCCGCCGACCGGCGGGTCGCCCTACACCGGCGTCGGCGGGCTGTTCGGGCGCTCGAGCGCATCGCGCGTGCTCGCCGGGTTCCCGTGGGACCGCCTCCAGTTGCTGCCGATGCAGCTCTGCCGCCGCGCGCCCTGCTCTCGCTGAGCGCGCCTCAGAGGCCCTGGCGGCCCAGCACGAACGCGAACGTGCGCACCAGGATCTTTATGTCGCCCCACAGCGACCAGGTGGCCACGTAGAGATAGTCCAGCTTGACCATCTCGTTCAGGGGCAGCCGCGCGGGCCCCAGTATCTGCCACGGCCCGGTCATCCCGGGCGTCAGGTGCAGGCGGTGGCGGTCCCAGCCCTCGATCTGCGAGTCGTCCTCGCGGACCAGCGGGCGGGGCCCCACCAGGCTCATCTCGCCCTTGAGCACGTTGAACAGCTGGGGCAACTCGTCCACGGACGCGCGGCGCAGCACCCGGCCGACCCGGTTGATGCGCGGGTCGTCGGCGATCTTGAACAGGCCCTCCGCCTCGTTCTGGGACAGGAGGGCCTCCTTGAGGTCCTCCGCCTCCACGACCATCGTGCGGAACTTGTACACCGAGAAGGTCTGCCCGTCGCGGCCGATCCGGGGCTGGCGGAACAGCACGGGCCCGCGCGAGCCGATCTTGACCGCCACGGCGATGACGACCAGCAGCGGGGCCAGGAGCAGCAGCCCGACGGATGACCCGCCCACGTCCAGGCTGCGCTTGACCAGGCGCGAGGACCGCGTCAGCCCGAACCGCGCGACGCCCAGGACGCGCAGGCCCTCGATGTCGTCCACGACCACGGACGACCCGACGATCTCGAGCAGCCGCGGCAGCACGCTCACGTTCAGGCCGATGGACTTGACCGCCCGGACCAGGTTGAGCACGTCGCCGTGGTCCGTGCTGCGCGGCGCGATCACCACGCGCTGGATCTCGTGGTCGGCGGCCAGCTGGGCGAGCATCTCGAGCGGCACCTCGGTCTCGCCGATCCGCACCGATGTGATCTGGGCCACGACCTCGGCGTTCACCGTCGCGCTCCCATCGATCTTGCGCCGGGCGCGCTCGCACGCCTCCGGGTCGCCCAGCAGGAGGCAGCGCTCGGCAGGCGTGCTGCGCCGGGCCAGCCCGCGGGCCGCGACCCGCGCGCCCACCAGGGACAGGAGGAGGACGATCCACAACGCCAGGACCTGGTCCCCGCCGAGCTCACCGAGCTTGAGCGGGCTCTCCGCTATCCACAGGACGAGCGTGCAGAGCGTGGCCAGCTGGAAGAGCCGCGGCGCCTCCTCGAGCGTCGACTTGCGCAGCACGAGCTCGTCACGGTCGTACAGGCCCAGGAGCTTGCTGATCACGACCACGAGCGGCAGCGATACCAGCGCCCCGGCCGAGACCTGGTCGCCCGCGCCGAGCAGGCCGATGCACAGCGTGACCGCGAACGCGCAGGCCAGCACGTCGGCCAGCGCCAGCGCGCGCCGGTAGCGGTGATCGAGGTTCAGCGTCCGCGCCGGACGAGCGCCCTCCCCGGCCTCGGGGGTCGCGGGCGCCCGGTCCGGCGGCGCCAGCTCGTCGACTACCCCGGTGAGGGGTGGCATTCCCGCCACCACTGAAGGTGTGGATTCGCCTTGCACGTCTTGAGTCGCCCTGCCCCTTCCTGACATTCCTTTGTCCCTGTGGCAGACCTCTGGACCGTCATCCGGGGCGGCGGTTCCCGGCCGTCGCCCCCTGGTTGATCACTCCTGCCACCGAACACCGTACGGCGAGGTACGGGAATTCGCCAGCGCAGTCTGCCATGCCGGAGCGCTACATGCGCCGGTTCCGCCAACTGCGACGGTGCGCGCCGGCAGCCCGTAGCGTGGCGATCGATGCGACGAACGGCGGCGGATCGACCTGCCGCGCTGTGCGCCGGTCATGCGCCCGAGCCCCGAGCAGAGCCGCCCCGACCAGGACGAGATCGACCATGAGCCACGCGAGCCCCAGCAGCGCGAAGACCTCGATCCCGACGCGCATCGTGTCCAGTTCATACCTGGCGGACCGGATGCATATGCATCGGATTCCGGCCGCGACCCCGCAATGAGCGCGAAGCGGGCGGCGGTCGCGGTGGTGGTCGTCGCCGCGGCGGCCGTGGTCACCCTGCTCTGGCTCGGGGCGCCGGAGGACCAGGAGGACGATGCTCCGGAGCCGGCCTACGCCCGGCCCGCGCTGTTCGCCCCCTCCAGCTTCCTGAACCGGCGCCTGGCCCGTGACGCGCCGCTCGATACGGCCTCGGGCCCGCTGATGGACGCGTTCCGGACCCAGATCCGGCGCGAGCAGGATGAGGGGACCGGCCCCTGGATCCAGACCGACCACTCGAGCACGCCGATCTACCGCGTGCCCCGGCGCCAACCGCTCGTGCCCGTGGCCCTGCGAACGGGCCCGTGGGGCCGGGAGCTGGCTGCCGAGCTGGCGCGCGGGGTGCCAATCCCTCCGGGCGCGCGCCCCGCCGCGGGCAGCGACGGGCACCTGACCGTCCACCAGCCCGCCACGGACACCCTCTGGGAGCTGTGGCGGGCCCGCCGCGGCGCCGGCGGATGGGAGGCCCGCTGGGGCGGCGTGCTGCGCGGCGTCTCCAGGAGCCCCGGCCACTATGCGGGAAGCCGCCACAACTGGGGCTCCACGGCCTCGAGCATCTCCGTGGTGGGCGGGGTGATGACCCTTGCCGAGCTGCGCCGTGGCCGGATCGACCACGCGCTGGCCCTGAACGTCCCCGACGCCCGCGCGGGGACGTTCTCCTGGCCCGCCCAGCGCAGCGACGGGACGGGCGGGCTCGCCACGCTTCCCGAGGGCGCCCGGCTGCGGCTGGACCCGGCGCTGGATGTCGAGTCCCTGCGCCTGACCCGCCTGGGCCGCATCATGGCGCGGGCCGCCCAGCGCTACGGCATCGTCGTCCGCGATCGCACCCACAAGGCCACGGCGTTCTTCGGTGAGGACCCGACCCGCACGGGCCGCGATCCCTACCGGGGCGGCGACGGGTACTTTTCCGGCACCCCGGCCGACGCCCTGGCCGGGTTCCCATGGCAGCATCTGCAACTCCTGCGAATGACGCTGTGCACGCGAGGACCGTGCGCGGGCGGGCCCGAGGCCCAGTGAGGACCTACTCGTGAAGCAGATAACCCAGCGGCTCCGTGATGGCCGGATCGACGTGATCGAGATACCCGCCGGCCCTGACGCCGGACGGCGTGCTGGTCGACGTCCGCGCCAGCCTGCTCAGCGCGGGAACGGAGCGCACGAAGGTCCAGACCGGGCGCCAGAGCCTGATCGGCAAGGCGCGCTCGCGCCCCGACCAGGTGCGCCAGGTCGTGGACAAGGCCCGCCGGGACGGCCTGGCCGACACCGTCCGGGCGGTGCGGACCCGGCTCGAGCAGCCGTCGGCCATGGGCTACTCGTGCGCGGGGGTGGTCCTGGCGGTGGGTGACCGCGTGCGTGACCTGGTGCCCGGCGATCGCGTGGCCTGCGCGGGCGCCGACTACGCGGTGCACGCCGAGATCGTGCATGTGCCCTCCAACCTGTGCGCCCCCCTGCCCGACGGCCTGGAGTTCGAGCACGGAGCCTTCGGCACCGTGGGCAGCATCGCGCTGCACGGCGTGCGCCAGGCCGACTCCCGTCTCGGCGAGCGGGTGGCGGTCATCGGGCTCGGGCTGGTCGGCCAGCTCAGCGGCCAGCTGCTCCGGGCCGCGGGATGCTCGGTGGTGGGCATCGACCTCGACCGGGAGCTGGTGGCCCGGTCCCTGGCGGACGGCGCCGCCGACCACGCGTTCACGCGCGAGCAGTTGGGTGAGGGCGACCCGCCGGCCGCGGCCGCCGGATGCGACGCCGTGGTGATCACGGCTGCCACTCCCTCCTCCGACCCGGTCGAGCTGGCCGCCCGCCTGTGCCGCGATCGCGGCCGGGTGGTGGTGGTCGGTGACGTCGGGCTGGAGCTCCAGCGGGCGAGTTACTACGGCAAGGAGCTGGACCTTCGCCTGTCCCGCTCCTACGGGCCCGGCCGCTACGACAAGGAGTACGAGGAGCGAGGCCTGGACTACCCGATCGGCTACGTGCGCTGGACCGAGCGGCGCAACATCGCGGCCTTCCTCGCCCTGGTCGCCACGAAGCGCATCCAGGTCGGCTCGCTGATCACCGATCGGGTTCCGATCGACGATGCCGACCAGGCCTACGAGCGGCTCGCCGGCGACGAGCAGTCACCGCTGGGCATCGTCGTGACCTACGAGAGCACGCCGCTGGACGATGCAGCTCCCCTGGCGGCCGGCCGAGCGCGTGCGGGCGCCCACCGCGCGACCGGCAGCCGCGTCGGGGTCATCGGCGCCGGCAGCTTCGCGCAGGGCACGATGATCCCGGGCCTGGACGCGGCCGGCTTCGCGCTGACCGCGGTGGCCAGCGCCACGGGGCGCTCGGCCCACGGCGCCGCGCAGCAGTTCGGGTTCGATCGAGTGGCCGGCGTGGACGAGCTCCTGACGGCGGGCGACGTGGACGTCGTGGCCATCGCGAGCCGCCACGCGACCCACGCCGACCTGGCGGTGCGCGCGCTCGAGGCCGGCAAGGCGGTCTTCGTCGAGAAGCCCCCGTGCCTGAACGCGGCGGAGCTGGAGGCGCTGCGCGCGGCCGTGGCCTCGTCGGGCCTCCCTCTGCTGGCCGGCTTCAACCGCCGCCACGCCCCGCTCGCCCTGGAGCTGCGCCGGCAGGTCCACCGGCCGGGCCGGCCGTTCGAGCTGCTGTTCCGCGTGAACGCGGGCGCGCTGCCCGCCGACCACTGGCTGAACGACCCCGACGACGGCGGCGGGCGCCTGCTGGGCGAGGGCTGCCACTTCATCGACTTCGCCTGCTGGTTCGCGGGCGAGCTGCCGCGGCGCGTGAACACGACGATGCGCGCCGCGCCCGGCGAGCCGCTGGCGGCCGGCCAGTCCTTCTCCGTGTCGCTGGACTTCCCCGGCGGCGGGCTGGCCACGGTGTTCTACGCGGCCGACGGCGGCCGGCCGCTGCAGAAGGAGTACGTGGAGGCCCACTGCGACGGCCGCTCGGGCGCCATCGACGACTTCAAGACGCTGATCCCCTCCCCCGGCCGCCGCCGCACACCCGTGCCGGCGCCACGCGACAAGGGCCACCGGGCCCAGTTCGAGCACCTGCACGAGGTGGCCGTCAGGGGCGGGGCTGCCGTGGGACCCGACCCGCTGGATTCGATGGCCGTGACGCTGGCGGCGCTGCGTTCGGCCGAGACGGGCGCGGCCATCGACCTGTCCGGCGCTTCCTGACCCCGCTCAGTCCGGGCGCCGGACCAGGAACAGTGGCTCGACGAACCCCTGGTTGTTCGTGAGCACGTGTCGCCGCACCAGGTCGGGCGGGTAGTCGCTCAGGACCTCGACCTCGAAGCCGGCGGCGCGGAGGCGATCCACGTAGTCCCACCCGTACCGGCGAACGTGGTCGGACTGGCCCCAGCGGCGGGCGCGTTCGCCCGGGTCGGTGACCGTGGGGTCCTCATCGGTGACCTCGCGGAGGATCGGGGTCATGAGGATGCCCCAGCCGCCGCGCCGGAGGACCCGGTGCAGCTCGGAGATCGCGGCCCGGTCGTCGGGCACGTGCTCGAGCACGTGGTTGCAGATCACCGCGTCGAAGCGCTCGGCCTCGAACGGCAGGTCCGTGACGTCCAGCGCAACCATCTCGCCCCGGGGATCGAGGTCACCGGCCACGTAGTCGGCATCGGCAGGCAGCAGCGGGCGCACCGATGCCTCCGCCGCGATGTGCAGGATGCTCATCCCGGGTGAGGTCAGCTCGGGCCGTGCGCTCATCAGCAGCGCGATCTGGCGGTGGCGCGGCAGCGACCCGCACCACCAGCACTGGTCGTTCAGCGCCGAGAAGAAGCTCCGGTAGCCGTGGCCACAGGCCGGGCACTCCACCGCGCCTCCACGGTGGGCCATGCCGGCCGACCGGCGGATCACGGCGTTGTGGGCAAGCGCGCGCGCCGTGAGATTTCGGCCGCCGGGCACCAGGGGGAAGCTACCGCTAGACGCCTTCGGCGGCCAGCGGCGGCGTGGGCGTGGGCGTCGCCCGGACCAGCTCGTTGGCCGCGTGGCCCTGGCGGTGCGCCGCGGGGGCTGCCGCCGTGGCGCCGGCGTGCAGCGGCTGGGCGGCCAGCACGTTCACGATCCGCTCCGCCGCACGGCCGTCCCACAGCGGCGGTACCCGGCTCGGCTTGGCACGGATCTCCTCCAGCAGCGCGGGCACCTCGGCGACCATGTGCGGGCGCAGCCCCAGGAGCATGTTCGTGCCGGTGGTCACCGTTGCCGGGCGCTCGGTGTTCTCACGCAGCGTCAGGCAGGGCACGCCGAGGTAGGTGGCCTCCTCCTGGATCCCCCCGGAGTCGGTGAGCACACCCTGGGCGTCCTCCAGCAGGCTCAGGAACGAGAGATAGCCCTGCGGCTCGACCAGCCGCAAACCGGCGGCGCCGGCCACGCAGTCCATCCGCTGGATGGCCTTCCGGGTCCGCGGGTGCACGGGGAACAGCACCGGGATCTCCGCCGAGAGCCGGACGAGCTCCTCCATCACGGGCTCCAGCAACGGGCCATCCACCAGCGCGGGCCGGTGCAGGGTCACCAGCAGGTACTCGCCTGCCGTCATCCCGTGCTGCAACGCGCTCTGCTGGTCCTGGACCCGGTGTCTGAGCGCCACGAGCGTGTCGATCATGGTGTTGCCGACGTAGTGGATCGACCGTTCGGGACAGCCTTCGCTCAGCAGGTACTCGCGGGCCTCGGGCGAGTGTGTGAACAGCAGGTCGGAGGCACTGTCGGTGAGCACGCGGTTCCACTCCTCGGGCATGCCGTCGTCGAAGCTGCGCAGGCCCGCCTCGACGTGCCCCAGGGTGATGCCCATGTCGACCGCCACCAGAGCGGCGGCCAGCGTGGACGTCACGTCGCCGGGCACCAGGATCAGGTCGGGGCGCTCGCGCTCGAACACGGGGCGCAGCCGTTCCATGATCCGAACCGTCTGGTTGCCGTCCCCGCCCTGCCCGGCCCCGAGGGAGTAGTCGGGATCGCCGATTCCCAGCTCCTCGAGGAAGACCTTCGACATCGTGGCGTCGTAGTGCTGGCCGGTATGGACGAGCAGCGGATCGAAGCTGTCCGGGTGCTGCTTGAGGGCCGCCATCACCGGGCCCATCTTCATGAAGTTGGGCCGTGCGCCCACCACCACGGCCACCTTCTGTGGCTTCGCGGAGACACCCACTGCCATAGGGGGCCCCAGCAATCCCTGCCCGTCTTCCAGCACGCGCGATCCCCGCCTTCGCTCGACATCCCTGCCCAGGCACGGGGAACTCGATCCGCGAGGACTCCCTCGGCGCTACGTGCCCCTGCCTTGCTCCCGAGCGGGCATTGTGGCACGGCCTCTCGCCGCGCGCCACGGGGAACCGTCAAGAAGGCGCTAGGGCCGGTCCGACAGGCGCCGGTAGGGCTCGGTCGAGCCCTCCAGCAGGTGCCAGCCCTGGCCCTGGCACTCGGGGCACAGGCCGACCTGGCCGTTGTCCACCCAGCCCAAGCGCTCCAGCTCGGCGGGCTTCGCGTCCGGCTGTGGGCGGGCGCAGGCCGAGCACGCCTCGGCGCCGCGCGAACGGCGCCGGCGGCGGCGGCCCAGGATGCCCTGTGGCTCGACGGGCGGCGGTGTGGGCGCCATCCGGGGCGGCCGGTCGCCGGCGGGCCGGCGCGGCATCGGCTCGGGCTCCTCGTCGTGCTCGGGGCCCTCGTGATGGCCGTTGGTGCTGACCAGCGGCTCGGGCTCGTAGTCGTCGTCGGGCTCGACCTCGGGCTCCGCCTCCTCCTGCTCAGGGTCCGGGCGTGCCTCGCGTGGCTCCGGCAGGCCCTCGCCCCGGGACAGGCTCTCACGCACGTTCTCCAGCTCCTCGCGTGCCTCACGTGCGTCGCGCTGGGCGTCGTGGATGGCGGTGTCGAGCTGCTTCATCCGCTGCTCGCGTGAGCGGCGGGCATCGGCCTCCAGCTCGACCATGGCCCGCAGGCGCTGCTCGATGTGCTCGCGCTCGTGCTTCTCGTTCTCGGCCAGCGCGGTGGCGTCGGCCACCACCTCGCGCCATTCGTCGCGGCGCCGGTCGGCCTCCGCGCGATCCTGTTCGCGGGCCTCCTGCTCGGCGGCCAGGGCCTGCTCGCCGGCGGCCAGCTCGCCCTCCAGCTCGGCGATCCGGGCGTCGGCCTGCTCCTGGGCCTCGGACTGGGCGGCCGCGGCCTCGCGGGCCTGGGCCAGCTCTTCCCGGGCGGCCTCGAGCGCCGCGGTCTCCTGCTCCAGGCGCTGGTCCACGTCTCCCCCGCGTGCCTGCTCCTCGTGCAGCGCGGCCTCCATCTCCTGCGCCTGGGCGCGCGCCTCTTCGCGCTCCTGCTCGGCCGCCTCCACCCGCGACAGGGCCTCGTCGCGCTCGCTCTCGACGCGGGCGACGGTCTCCTCGGCGCCCTGCCGGGCCGCCTGCTCGTTCTCCAGGTCGTGGCCGAGCTGGTCGTAGCTCTCGCGCACCGACTCGACCCACTCCTCGGCCTGGCGGCGGGCCTCCTCGGTCTCGGCCTGCGCCTCCGTCCGGCCCGCCAGGGCCTCGTCGCGCTCGGCCTCCGTCCGGGTCACCGCCTGTTCGGCCTGCTCGCGCGCGGCGCGCTGCTCCTCGGTCTGACCCTGGGCCGCTGCCAGCTCCTCCTCCAGCGCGGTGATCCGGCGCTGGGCACGGGGCTTGACCTCCTTGTGGGCCGCCTCCTCCGCCGCCTTGGCCTCCTGCAGCTCGCCATGCAGGCGCTGCCCGGCCTGGCGCTCCTGCTCGAGCTCGTCGCGCAGCTCCGCGCCCTCGCCCCGGGCGGCCTCGGCCGCCTCGGTCTCGGCCGCGAGCCGCTGCTCGAGGTCCTGGGCCCTGGCCCGGTCGGCCTCGGCCTGGCTCCGCGCCTGCTCGGCCTCGGCGCTGCGCTCCTGGGCCTCGGCCCGGGCCTGCTCCAGCTCGGTGCGAGCCTGGTCGCCCTCGCCCCGGGCGGCCTCGGCCGCCTCGGTCTCGGCGGCCAGCCGCGCCTCCAGGTCCGTGACCCGCTCACGCTCGGCGTCCAGCTCGGCCTTCAGCTCGTCGAAGCTGGCGCGGACCTCCGTGACCCACTCCTCGGCCTGGGACCGCGCTTCGGACACATCGTTCTCCGCCTGTGCGCGCGCCTCCTGGGCGTCAGCCTCCGCCTTCTCAGTCTGCTCGCGGGCCTGCTCGCGCTCCGCGGACAGCTCGCCCTCCAGGCGCTCGACCTCGGCCTCCTGGCGCTCCAGCCGCCCGCGCACGTCCTCGAGCTCGCCCCGGGTCTGCTCTCCCCCGGCGCGCTCGGTCTCCAGGGCCTCGGACTCGCCCGCCAGCTGCTGCTCGAGCTCGCCGGCCCGGGCCCGCTCCTCTTCAAGCTCCCGCTGCAGGCGCTCGTAGTCCTCGCGTACCTGCTCGACCCAGTCCTCGGCCTCCGAGCGCGCCGTCTGGACCTCGGCCCGGGCGGCCTCGACCTCGGCCTCGGCGGCCTCGATCCGGCGCTGGGCCTGGGCCAGCTCGACGGAGCGGATCTCGTTCTGGCGCCGCTCGAGCAGCTCACGCGCCTCGCGCTCGGCCTGTTGCAGTTCCTCGAGCTCGGCGACGCTCACGGTGTCGCCCGGGTCCCGGCCGGCGATCAGGTCGACCGAGCCGGGCTCGTCGACGGGCGCCTGGTCGTCCCCGTCCGGCGGCCGGCCTGTGGGCTGCTCGGGCTCGGGTTGACCCGATCTGTCGCGCCTGAGCCGCACGGGCTAGCCCTGACGGTCTGAGAGGCGACGAACAGGTGCCGTGGCGCCCGCGGGGAGCTGCCAGCCCTCGTCCTGGCAGTCCGCGCACAGGATCACGTCCCCCTGCTTGAGCCAGCCCTTCTTGCTCAAGTCCGCCTCACTGCTGCCGGGCGGCGTCGCCTGGCAGATCGAGCATGCCCCGCTGACACCCTCGGACGGCTGTACCCGCCGCCGGGCCCGGCGGCTGCGCGCCTTCGCGGTCTCGTCGGTCTCGGCCCCGTTGCTGTGGACGCTCGCGCCGTTCGGTGCCTTGGGCGCGGGCTCGGGCCGCCCCTCGGCCCCGGGCTCTCCGCCGGCCTCGACGCGGCGCCAGGCCTCGCGGGCCGACCCCTCGGCGTGCGCCAGCGAGTCCTCGAGCTCCTTGAGCCGTTGCTCGCGTGACTCGCGCGCGTCCGCCTCGAGCTCGACGACCGCCTGCAGGCGCTGGGCCAGCTCCTCACGCTGGCGGGCCTCGGCGTCGGCGCGGGTGCGCGCCTCGTCGAGCCGGGCGTGCGCGTCCTCGGTCTCCGCGCGCGCCTGCTCGAGCGCCTGGCTGTCGCGGGCCAGCTGCGCCTCCAGCTCGCTGATCCGGGTTCGCTCGCTCTCCAGTTGCTGCCCCAGCTCCTCGTGGCTGGCGCGGACCGCCGCCACGCGCTCGTCGGCCCGGGACCGGACGGTCTTGTGCCGCTCCTCGGCCGCCGCGAGCCGCTCGCGGTTCTGCTCGCGCTCGCTCTCCAGCGCCGCTCGCGTCTCGTCCCGCTCGCTCTGGGCGCGCGCGCTCTGGGTCTCGGCCTTCTCGGCGGCACGGACGGCCTCCTCGAGGCGCGCCTCCAGGTCCCCGGTGCGGGTGCGCTCGCGCTCGAGGCCCAGCACCAGGTGCTCGTGATCCTCGCGGACGGCGGCGACCCGCTCCTGGGCCTGCGCACGCGCCTCGGCCAGTTCCTGCTCGCCCGCCTCGACGCGGCCGCGCACCTCCTTGACCCAGGACTCGGCCTGGGCGCGGACCTCCACGGCCTTGCGCTCGGCCGCATCCGCCTTGCCGCGTGTCTCCTCCAGCTCGGCCTGGGCGTGGGTCAGGCCCTCGCGGGCCCGCTCCAGCTCGGCGGTCTCGTGTTCGAGCTGCTCCTGCAGCTCCCCCCGGCGGGTGCGCTCGCGCTCGAGATCGACGCTGGTCTGCTCGTGCTCCTTGCGGACCTCCGCCGTGCGCTGCTCGGCCTGGGCGCGGATCTGGGCCAACTGGCTCTGGGCCTGCTCGGCGGCGGCCCGGGCCTGCTCGCGCTCCTTCTTGAGCTCGCCCTCTACGCTGACCAGCTCGGAGCGGACCTGGTCCAGCGACTCCTGGGTGGCGCTCAGCGAGCTGCCCAGCTCCTCGGTCTCGGCCTGCAGCTCCATCGTGCGCGTGCGCTCCTGCTCGAGCTCCTTGCCCAGCTTCTCCTGGGTCGTGCGCAATTCGGCGACGGTCTGGTCGGCCTCGGCCTGGGCGGCGGCCATGCGGCTCTCCAGCTCCTGGCGCTCGCGGTCGAAGTTCGACTGGGCCTCGGCCAGCCTGCGCTCACCCTCGGCGACCACGGCCGAGCGCAGCGACGCGCGCCGGCGCTCCAGCAGCTCCTGCGCTTCGCGCTCGCCGTCGAGCAGCGACTGCACCTCAGACGAGCTCGCGGCGAACGCCGCAGGCGGCTCGGTCGCGTCCATCGGCTCGGCTGGGTCCAGCGGTGTCTCGTCCATCGGTTCGGGAAGCTCCTCCTCGTGCTCAGGCGGGCCGCCCTCGGGCCCGTCCAGCTTGTCTCGCCTGAGCTTCATGCCGTGCGTTCTCCAGTCTAGGTCAATACCGCAAAGGTGCCAGCGCGACTACGCACGTTCAGAGATTCCGCAGGCCGATGGCGTGCGGCACCGTGCGCAGCAGGATCTTCACGTCCAGCCACAGCGACCAGTTGGCCCCGTAGAGGTAGTCCACGGTGACCATCTCCCGCATGGGCACGCGGGACGAGCCGTAGATCTGCCAGACGCCCGTGACGCCGGGCATCACGTGCAGGCGGCGACGGTCCAGGCCCATGACCTGGCGGTCCTCGTCGGGCACCAGCGGCCGCGGGCCGACCAGGCTCATGTCGCCGCGCACGACGTTCAGCAGCTGGGGCAGCTCATCCAGCGACGCGCGCCGCAGGTAGCCACCGACGGTGGTCAGGCGCGGGTCGTCGGCGATCTTGAAGAAGCCCTCGTCGGCCTCGTTCAGCGCTTCCAGCTCGGCCCGGGCCTCCTCGGCGCCGTCGCGCATGGAGCGGAACTTGAACATCTCGAAGGACTGGCCCTCGAGGCCGATCCGCCGCTGGCGGAAGAGCACCGGACCGGGCGAGCCGAGCTTCACGGCGACGGCGATCAGCGCCAGCAGGGGCGCGAGAAGCGTCAGGATCGAGACCGAGACCACCAGGTCCATCGTCCGCTTGAGCGCCCGCGAGGAGCGCGACAGGCCGTAGCGGCGCAGGCCGAGCATCGTCAGGCCTTCGAGGTCGTCGAACTCCACCGACGAGCCCACGACCTCGGTCAGCCGCGGCAGCAGGCTCACCCGCACGCCCATCGACTTGACCAGCCGGACCACGTTCAGCACGTCCCGGGAGTCCGCGGCGCCAGGAGCGATGACCACGCGGTGGACGCCCTCCTCGACCAGGACCAGGCCCAGCGCGTCGAGCTCGCCCAGCGTGGGCGGAGCGCCGAACGGGAGGTCGGGTGGTGAGTCGCTGCGGTCGTGCTCGGAGCGGATCGGCACCCGGCCGACGACCTCGGCGCGCACGCCCGGCAGGGCCTCGAACTTGCGCGACACCCGGGCCGCGCTGCCCACGTCGCCGACCACGAGGCAGCGCTCGGGGACCAGCCAGCGCCGGCTGAGGCCGCGGGCGCTCATCCGCACGACCAGCATCGAGAGGAACAGCAGGCCCCACAGGCCCACCACCTGGCCGGTGCCGAGCTCGCCGTCGACGAAGATGGGCTCGCACAGCCAGATCACGAAGGCGTAGAGCGTGGCCACCTGGAACAGCGCCGGCGCCTCGTCCAGGGTGGTCTTCTTCACGACGTTCTCGTCGCGGTCGTAGAGACCGAGGGTCTTGCTGACCAGCAGGACGGCCGGCAGCGCCAGGATCACCCAGACGGTCAGCGAGTCGTACTTGCCCAGGAGCTCGACGCCGACGAAGACCGCCAGCGCGGCCGACAGCACGTCCGCCACCCCCAGCAGCCGCCGGTAGGTGCGCTCGCGGTCCAGGATCTCGGAGTCCGCGACCCCCTCGGGGATCTCGCGGTAGCGCCCGCCGAAGGCACGCTGCTGCAGGACGGGGGCAAGGAGCGCCGCCCGGTCTTCGGGAGCATGCGCTGCGTCCGGCACGGGTGCCGATTCGCCGGTTCCCAATGTGGAGGTTTCGTTACTCACGGGTGCCCAACCCGGTCATGCCACCGGGTGACCCAATCTAGGTCCACCGAGCTTGTACCGCAAACCGGGGCAGGTGATGTAACGCTTTTAGGTCGCGTCCCCGTGCTGACGCATGCGCCGCAGGGCCCGGTACAGCCGGCTCTCGGCCGTGGTCAGCGGGACGTCGAGCACCCGTGCGATCTCGGGCACCGTGAGCTCGGCCCCGTAGCGCAGGGCCACGGCCTCGCGCTCTTCGGGCTCGAGCGCGCCCATCAGCTTCATCGCCTCGTCGCGGGCCTCCACGGCCTCGAGCGAACGGTCATCCGTGCCGGGATCGGCGCCGATGCGCTCCAGTGCCCTCTCCTCGACCGCGGCACGGCGGGCGTGGTCGCGCAGCAGGTTGAGCGCGATCGTGTACAGCCAGGCCTTCTCGGTGCCGCGGCGCCGGTCCAGGCGCGCCCGGGTGGTCAGCGCGCGCTCGAACGTGTCCGCGAGGAGGTCCTCGGCCAGGGCCCGGTCGCCGGTGCGGTAGACCAGGAAGCCGAACAGCGGGGCGGCGTGGTCGGAGAACAGCCGCTCGAAGTCGCCTTCGCGCATTGCTCGATGATGCTGGAAAAGGAATCGCCTGTCTCGTTCGTATAGGGCTGTGTGAACCACGAGAGCGACAACTCCCCCGAAGACTTCGGCGCCATCGAGCGTCAGCTCCACGCCGACCGGCCCGTCCCGACAGAGGACGAGCTCGGGCGCGCCAAGCGCCGGGCCGTGACCGCGGCCTCCGCGCGGGCTCATGCCCCCCGCGGCCGCTTTCTCTCCCCCGCCCGGCTGGCGATGGTCTCCCTGGTGTCCGGCGCCATCCTGGTGGGCGGGAGCGGGGCCAGCCTGGCCGTGTCCGGCCTGTCGACCGACGGCAGCGCGGGCGTCGCGCAGTACGTGCAGAACACCACCACCACGCCCGACACGGGCGCTGTCGCTCCGTCCGAGGACGAGGGCGGCTGCACCACCACGGGTGCCCGCTCCTCGCAGACCAACTGCCCGGAGGACTCCGATACCAAGCCGAGCCTCACTCCGGATCAGGGCGACACCGCGCCGACCGCCGACACCGGTGGCGACGACGCGCAGGAGACCAAGCAGGTCGCCAGCGGCGGTAGCGACGGCCGTCTGCCGTTCACCGGCCTCGTGGCTCTGCCGCTGCTCCTGATCGGCGTGGTCATGCTCAGCGGTGGATTCCTGCTGCGCCTGCGTACCTCGTCAGAGCGCCACTCCGCCTAGCGCCTCGGCGGTAGCGGAAGCGGGGCGCGCAACGCCCAGCGCCGCCAGGAGGCCCGTTCCGAGATCCGGAACGCCCGACTGGCGGCGCGGGTGCGCGGCTCCAAGGGGTTGAGCTCCCGGGCACGGCGGGCCGCCGTGCGGGGGTCGCGCCCCGAGGCGGCCAGCACGAGCGCGAGGCCGTAGTGCGGCTCCCATGAGCGGGGGTCGCGGGCCACGGCCTCACGGAGCGCGCGCCGGGCCAGGACCGTGCGATCGAGCCGCAGGTCGCAGTAGCCCAGCAGCTCCCAGGGCTCCGATCGCATCGGCAGCGCCGAGATGGACGCCAGGGAGGCGTCGATGGAGGTCCGGCAGTCGTTGCGCTCGAACGCCTTGCGACTGCGGTTCAGCTCGGTCTGGGACTTGATCGTGACCAGCGGCGTGACCGCCACGGCCAGCAGGGCGAGTGCAATGGCCACGCGCGCGGTGCGCGGCAGGTCGATGGCCAGCGGGCGCTTGCCCCGGCGCGCTCCCACGGCCAGGGCACCCAGGCACCACACCCACAGCGTGACCGCCGGCATCTCCCAGTCCCAGTCGGCCCCGGCACGCAGTGCCCACGCCACGGTCACGGACAGCACCGCGGCGTACAGCGCCCTGTGGGCGGGATGCCGCCAGAGGCGCCGGGCGAGGCCGAACAACAGCGCCAGGATGGCCGCCACCATCAGGGCGAGCCCGACCAGGCCCAGCTCACCCAGCACCTCGAGGTACAGCGAGTGCCCGTCCACCACGCTGAAGGCGATCGGGCGATCCCGCGCCCACAGCAGCTGGTAGGTGCCGGCGCCGGCACCCCGCACGCGGTGGTCGCGGTATGCGTCCACCGCGACCTCCCAGTGGTCGAGCCGGCCGTTGTTGGCCGGGTTGGTCAGGCGCGCGCGCAGGTCGTCGTCGTCGTCCTTGAGGCCGCCGCCGTTCACGAAGCCGTCGTACTGGTCCGAGACGTAGCCCGGCGCGCCCGCGGCCACCAACGCGCCCACCACGAGGGCGAGCGCGAGCAGCCCTCCCCCCGCCAGCGCGGCGCGGGGCGGCGTCGGAAGTTCCACGCGCGCCAGCCGGTTGTCCACCGGTGCCATCGCCACCCGGACCAGCGCCGCCACCACCGCCGCGCCGACGACCACGAGCGCGACCTCGTGGCCCTGGTCCACGGCCGCGGGGGCGGCGAAGTCGCCGGTCTGCAGCAGCTCCGCGTCGTAGGCCACCTTCAGCGTGATCACCACCGGGGCCAGCGTGGCGACCAGCGCGCCGAGCAGTCCCCGCGGGTGGCCCAGCACCACGTACAGGACCAGCCCCACCGCACCGGCCACGATCCCCCCGCGCGAGAACGTGAACAACAGCGTGGCCATCAGGACCGGCAGCGCCGCCGCTCCCAGCGCCCGCACCAGGAGCGGCTCGCGCTCGTCGGCCGTGAGGTGCAGGCACAGCAGCCCGCCCCCCGCCGCCATGAGCCCCAGGGAGTTCCAGTACGTCAGGGGAAAGCTCAGGCGATTGGCGGACACGTTCTCGGATATCGGCCACACGTCGGCCGCCACACGGGTGACCAGGGCGATCCCGCACACCACCACCAGTCCGGCGGCGATGCCGCGCAGCATCCAGCGCAGCCGGGCCGACGTCTGGGGCAGCGAGGCGCACAGGGTGAAGGCCAGCAGGTACATCAGGGCCCGCTCGAACTCCAGGAACGCCCGCCCGCCGGAGTCCGACCAGATCACCGACCCCAGCGTCCACACGGCGAACAGGCCCAGCAGCACGATGATCGCCACCGACAGGCCGGTGAGCCCCGCGAACGGCTTGTCGGCCAGCGTCACGCGCAGCACCAGCACCAGTGCCAGGACCAGGCCGGCCAGCGAGAAGGTGCCCGGGAAGTAGCCGCCGCCCGAGAACGCCAGGAAGATGACGAGGGCGCCGGGGAGCGCGAGCAGGCCCGCGGAGGCGATCCGTGCTGGCGAGCTCACCGGCGCATCATAGGAACGTGTGGCGCGGCGCTCTGTGGTGACCTACGCTGGATCGCCGTGTCCACACTCCTCGCGGCATCGACCGGCGGACACCTGGACGAGCTGATCCGACTGCGTCCCCGTCTCGGCGATCTCGGACACGACGTGGTCTGGGCCACGTCGGACACTCCACAGAGCCGGTCACGCCTGAAGGGCGAGCGGGTGGTCTTCTCCCCGCCCATCGAGCCCCGCGACTACCGCGCCCTGACACGCAGCCTGCGTCCGGCCCGGAACACCCTCCAGGAGAACGAGATCAGCGCCGTGGTCAGCACCGGCTCCGGGATCGCCCTGACCTACATGCCGCTGGCCCGGGCCCGGTCGATCCCCTGCCATTACGTCGAGAGCGCGGCCCGGAGCGAGGGCCCGTCGCTGACCGGGCGGATCCTGTCGCGCGTCCACGGCGTCAATCTCTACACGCAGTACGCGGGCTGGGCCACAGGCGACTGGCGCTACGCCGGCTCCGTGTTCGACGGCTTCGCACAGGCTCCGAGCCGCGACCACACCCAGCTGCAGAAGGTCGTGGTCACGCTCGGGACCATCAAGTCCTACGGGTTCGAGGAGCTGGTGGAGCGCTTGCTGAGCATCCTGCCTGCCGGCGCGGAGGTGCTCTGGCAGACGGGGTCGACCGACGTCTCGCGCTATCCGATCGACGGACGACCGGCCATGCCGGCGCACGAGATGGACGAGGCGATGCGCGCGGCCGACGTGGTCGTGGCGCACGCAGGCGTGGGCTCGTCGCTGGCCGCGGTCCAGTCCGGCCACGCGCCCCTGCTGGTTCCCCGCCGTGGCCACCGCGGCGAGCACGTGGACGACCACCAGCAGCTGATCGCGGCCGAGCTGGCCCGCCGGGACCTGGCGGTGGCCCGGGAGGTCGACGAGCTGACCCTTGACGACCTCGAGCGCGCTGCGCGCGGCCGCGTACAGCGGACGGCCTCGCCGCCGCCGCTGGAGCTCGCGGCCTGACCTCGGGTACGCTCCCCCGCTTGGCTGAGGACCAGGAACAGGCCATGACCGTCTGCTTCGACCTGGACGGCACCCTGTGCACGAACACCTACGGCGCCTACGACGAGGCCGAGCCGTTCCCGTGGGCGATCGAGCGGGTCAACGCGCTGGCCGAGGCCGGCCACCGGATCATCGTCTTCACCGCCCGCGGCACCGCCACCGGCCTCGACTGGCGCGAAACCACCGAGGGCCAGCTCCAGCGCTGGGGCGTGCGCTACGACGAGCTCCAGCTGGGCAAGCCCAGCGCCGCGGTCTACGTGGACGACCGGGCGGTGCACACCACCGCCTGGCGCGAGGGCGACGCCTATGCGGTGCCGGGATTCGGCGTTCCGGCGCCCGAGGGCCGGCGCGAGCCGCTGCCCGAGGCGCTGGCGCTGCAGCGCACAACCGTCGTGGAGAGCGGCCGCACGTACGGGGGCCGGCCGCTCCTGGTCGACGAGCACGTTGACCGGCTCCGCCGGCGCGCGACCGCGGCCGGCATCGCCCGGGTGCCGGAGGCGCCGGAGCTGACCGCCGCGCTCGACGCGGCGCTCGCCCGGGCGCGCGGGGCGGGCAAGGGCGATCTGGTGTTCACCTTCGCCGTGGCCGACGGCCTGGCCCCCGGCTTCCTGGACCTGGCGGACGAGCGGGCCGACGGCCCCGTGGTCACCGTTCGGCGCCTCGAACAGGTCCAGGCCGGGCTGGAGTCTCGCCCCTCCCGCCTGGGCGGGCGCCTGGCGGCGGTGGTCGGCGGCCGGCTGAGCCTGGCCGATCCGGGCGAGCAGCCCGGCCCGCTGGCCGCGTTGCTGGAGGAGCTCGCGACCGACGCCGGCATCACGGTCGCCGCCGAGCCCCTTGAGGACGAGGATGTCGAGAACGCAAGCGAGGCCTTCGAAGCGGTCGAGGCGCTCGGCCTCGTGCCCGTCGGCGGTGCGGAAGCAGAGGTGCGCACCAGGCTCGACGCCGCCCTTGCGGCCAGGGCGGCGGCGTCGTGAGCGCCGTGGTGGCCATCCCCGCCCGCCTGCAGTCCAGCCGGCTGCCGCGCAAGCTGCTGCTGGACGTGGCTGGGCGCCCGCTGATCCAGCGCACCCACGACGTGGCGGTGGCGGCCGATGCGGGGCCTGTGGTCGTGCTGACCGACTCGCGCGAGATCGCGGACCGGGTCGAGGGCTTCGGGGGCGAGGCCGTGATGACGGCCGGCGACCTGGATTCGGGCACGGCCCGGATCGCCTCGGTGGCCGAGCGCTTCGACACCGACGTCGTGGTCAACCTGCAGGGCGACGCGCCGCTGACCGACCCCGAGGTGGTGGCCGCGGCGGCCCGGTCGGCACAGGACAGCGGGGCGCCGGTCACGATGGCCGTCTACCCGCTCGGTCGCGCCGCGGACGTGGCCGATCCGAACACCGTGAAGGTCGTTCGCGCGCGCAACGGGCGGGTCGTGTACTGCTCTCGCGCCCCCATCCCCTACATACGCGACGAGCCCGTCCCCAGAGCGCTTGACAGCCCCCTCCATTGGGGGCACTCTGGGATTTACGCGTACTCCCGGGGGTTCCTGGATGAGTTCGCAGACATATCGGCGAGTCAGCTCGAGGAAGCAGAGCGACTCGAACAACTACGGTGGCTCGAAGCGGGCATAGAGGTGCGGTGGTTCGAGGTCGAGGCGCAGGGGCCCTCGGTCGACACAGCGGCGGACCTGCAGCGTGTGCGGGTGGCGTTCGCGGAACGAGAACAGCTATGACAGCTACAGAGGACACGGAAACCGGGCGGGTTTCACGAGAGGCGGCCATCAGGTCCGTCGCCGCATCGGCGGCCGCGCTGGAGCGCCTCGGAGCCGCGCTGGACGAGAGCTTCGACCGCGCGGCCGAGATGCTGACCGGCATCGGCGAGGGCAAGGTCGTGACGCTGGGCGTCGGCAAGTCCGGGCACGCCGCCGAGAAGGTCGCGGGCACGCTGCGCTCGATCGGCGTCCCGGCCTCCTACCTGAGCTCCCTGGACGCGCTGCACGGCGACATCGGCTTCGTCGGCCCCGCCGACGTGGGAATCCTGTTCTCCAAGAGCGGGACCACGCGCGAGCTGACCCAGATCCTTCCCCACCTGCGCGCCCGCGGGTTGCGGCTGATCGCCATCGTGGGCGCCCCCGACTCGCCCCTGGGCCGCGACTGCGACCTGACGCTCGACGCGTCCGTCGAGATCGAGGGCTGCCCGCTGGACTCGGCCCCGATGGCCAGCGTGATCGCCGCGCAGGCCATGGGCGACGCCCTGGCCGCGGCCGTGATGCAGGGCCGGGGCTTCGACCGCGACGACTTCGCCCGCCTGCACCCCGCCGGCGCGCTGGGAGCACGCCTGAGCCTGACGGTCAACGACGTCATGCGCAGCGGGTCCGACCTGCCCAGCGTGGTCGCCGGGGCCGCGCTCAAGGACGCCATCATCGAGATCAGCCGGACGGGCTACGGCGCCGTCTGCGTACTGCACACCGACGGCCGCCTGGCCGGATTCGTGACCGACGGCGACATCCGGCGCCAGCTGCTGGAGACCGACGACCTGCGCGGCTCGATGGTGGACGACCTGATGTCCCCGAACCCGCTGACGGTCTCGCGCGAGCTGCCGTTGTCGCAGGCCCTGGTGCTGCTCGAGCAGCGCAAGAAGGCGTTCCTGACCGCGCCCGTCGTGGACGGAGACGTCTGCGTCGGCCTGCTGCGCCTGCACGACGCGGTGCAGGCCCACCTCCCGGCTTGAGCGAGGACAGCCCCCGCATGCCCCCGCCCCCCGCGGACAACGACGGACCGCGCGCGACGGAGTTCACGCCCGGGATCGACGTCGGGCTGGGCGGGTTCGCCCTGATCGCGGGGCCGTGCGTGATCGAGAGCCGCGACCTGGTGTTCGAGGTGGCGGGCAACCTGGTCGAGACCTCAGCGACGCTGGGCCTGGACCTGATCTTCAAGGCCAGCTTCGACAAGGCCAACCGGACCTCGATCTCCTCGTTCCGCTCGATCGGCTTCGACAAGAGCCTGCAGATCCTGGCCGACGTGAAGTCCGAGTTCGGCGTGCGGGTGACCACCGACGTGCACGACCCGGCCCAGGTGCCGGAGGTGGCCGAGGTGGTCGACGTGCTGCAGATCCCGTCGTTCCTGTGCCGCCAGACCGACCTGCTGGTGGCCGCGGGCGCGTCGGGCCGCTCGGTGAACATCAAGAAGGGCCAGTTCATGGCCCCCGACGACATGGGGCACGCCGTACAGAAGGTCTGGGACGCCGGCGGCAGCCACGTGATGCTGACCGAGCGCGGCACCACGTTCGGCTACCACGACCTGGTCGTGGACTACCGCAGCCTGGAGGTCATGCGCGCCTTCGCGCCCGTGGTCTTCGACGCCACCCACAGCGTCCAGTCGCCCGGTGGTGGCGGCGGGACCACCACCGGCAAGCGCCGCTACGTGGCCCCGCTGGCCCGCGCGGCCGTGGCCTTCGGTGTCGACGCGCTGTTCATCGAGTGCCACCCCGACCCCGACAACGCCCCCAGCGACGGCCCCAACATGCTGGCGCTGCCCGACGTGGCGCCCCTGCTCGAGGAATGTCTGATCATCAGCTCGGTGCCCGGATCGAGGGTGGGCGCGCAGTGAGCTCGCTGCGCAAGACGCTGGCCGCGCCCGTGCCCGAGGCGCTGCGCCGCCAGGCGTGGGTGGTCAGCCGGGCCACCGCCGCCGGCCGCTGGCTCAGGCACGTGCCCGTGGTGGCGCCGAAGGACCTGTTCCCCGCGGTCGACGAGCTGTCGATCACGATGCAGCACGACTACGAGCCGCGGGGACTGCCGTACGGCGACGCGTACGTGCTCTCGCTCGTGACGGCCGCGGTGGCGCCCAAGCGGATCTTCGAGATCGGGACGGGCACCGGCCGCGGCACCCTGGCGATGCTGCGGCAGGCGCCGTACGCGCAGGTGGACACGCTCGACCTCGGGACGCAGGAGGCGGCGTCGCTCGGGACCGAGGAGGGCGATCACCCGATCGAGGGCGGCCTGGTCGGCGAGGCCTGGCGCGGGACCTCCTACGAGGAGTCGATCACCCAGCACCTGGGCGACAGCGCCGCCTTCGACTTCTCCCCCTTTGCCGGCCAGTGCGACCTCGTGTTCGTGGACGGCGCGCACACGTTCGAGTACGCGCTGTGTGACTCGCGGACGGCACTCCGCCTGATCCGCCCCGGCGGCACGATCATCTGGGACGACTGCCATCTCGTGCACGCGGGCGTGCCCAAGGCGCTCCTGCAGCTCCGGCGCGAAGGGCACGACGTCCAGCGCCTGACCGGAAGTCGCCTGGCGATCTTGCGGACCCCTTCGCCCACAACCCAAGGAGGCAGTTAGCCATGTCCGAGCCACACCACGTATGGATCGGCTACGACCCCTCGCAGCACATCTCCTTCGAGGTACTGAAGTACTCGCTCGAGAAGCACGCCAGCGAGCCCGTCCTGGTGCGCCCCATCGACGCCGAGCAGATCGACTTCAGCCGTGGCACCGACCCGCTGGCCTCGACCCCGTTCACCTACACCCGGTTCCTGGTGCCGTGGCTCGAGGACTACCAGGGCACCGCGCTGTTCATGGACTCCGACATGCTCGCGCTCGGTGACATCAGCGAGCTCTTCCACGAGGACATGGACGGGCTGGCGCTGAGGGTGCGCCAGCACGAGTACAACCCCACCGAGACGGTCAAGATGGGCGGCAAGACCCAGACCCAGTACCCGCGCAAGAACTGGTCCAGCCTGATGCTCATGAACTGCGCGGAGCTCGGCGTCTGGTCCAAGGAGGCCGTGGAGACCGAGAGCGGCGCGTGGCTGCACCGGTTCGAGCCGATCCCCGACGAGAAGGTCGGCGACCTGTCCGAGGAGTGGAACGTGCTGGACCACATGACCGGGCCGACCAAGCTGCTGCACTACACCTCCGGCGGGCCCTGGCTGGAGGGCTGCGAGGACGCCGACCACGCCGACCTGTGGCACGAGTACCGCGAGGAGTACGAGTCGGCTCGGGCGGCGAGCTGAGCAACATGGACGGTCGCGGCACCTTCCTGTTCGTGTTCCGCGCATCGCCCGACGTCGATCACATGGCGCCGCTCGCGTGGAAGCTGCTCAAGGAGGGCGACGAGGTGCACGCCGTGATCTCGCCGGGCTATGAGCCGGAGGCCGACCACCGGCTCGAGCTCCTCCGGGGCTTCGAGCGCTTCCACATCCACCGGATCGACCGTCCCGCCGGACCGCGGTGGCTGCGGGCGGCGCGCGCGTACCTGCGCTCCACCCTGCCCTACGCGCTCGCGCTGTTGCGGAGGTCGGGCGCCCGGGTGGTGGCCGTGGAATGGGGCTACGGGCTGCCGGCGGGTTACGACCGGCTGCGCTCCCCGGCCGGCGCGGTCGCCCTGCTCAGGAGCTTCGGGCGGTCCCTGCTCAAGGCCCGCAGCGACCCGCAGCAGGTGCGCAGCAACTTCATCGTGTCGGCCCGCGTGCTTGGCGTGCCGACCGTGTGCCTCCCACACGGCCTGAACATCAAGTTCGACAACGCCACCAACACCCAGCTGCTCGAGATGTTCGAGAGCGGCTCGCTGGAGATGAAGGACCGGAACCGGTTCGACGCCTTCGTCTTCAACACCGAGTTCCACCGGCAGTGGTTCCTTAACCACGCCGGAGGCGACCCGGCGGTGATGCAGACGTGGGGCTCGCTGCGCTGGTCGCCCGAGTGGTTCGACGTGAACCGCAGGCTGGCCCCCCGGTTCGAGTGGCCCGAGGACACGGACCGGGTCAAGGTCGTGTTCATGATCCCCAAGTGGCAGAACCGGACCCGCGTCGAGGAGGCGGTCGATCTGGTGCTGCGCCTGCAGGAGCTCGACGGCATCTCCCTGGCGCTGATGGGACACCCGCGCCACGGGCGCAAGAGCTTCGGTCCCCTGCTCGAGGAGCCGGGCTTCGACCTGGACCGCGTGCACGACGTGACCGGCCAGAGCTCGGTCTCGCTGATCGACGCCTGTGACGTCGTGATCGACGTGGGCTCGTCCATCGGGCTCGAGGTGGTGATGCAGGGCAAGGTGCTGGTCAACCCGGCGTACATCCACGAGATCAAGACGGTGTTCGACACCATCGAAGGAGCATCCGTCACGGTCCAGTCGGCCGACGAGGCCGTGGACTACCTCCGCGCGCACGCGTCGGGGCGGCCCCACGAGGTGCCCGAGGAGGCCTACGCCGAGTTGATGCGCCAGATGGTCTACGGCTCCCGTGAGGCCCCGTTCGACGTGCTCGAGGAGTACGGCTCCCGCGTCCGGGCCCTGAGCAGGTCATGAGCGCTCCGGGGACACGTGTGGAGGTCCCGGGCGCGGCGCCGCTGGAGGAGGGCGCGTGCCGGGTCATAGCCGAGGCCGGCGCGAACCACAACAACTCGGTGGAACGCGCCATCGAGATGTCCCGGCGGGCGGCGGAGGCCGGCGCGTGGGCGATCAAGTTCCAGCTCTACAAGGCCGACACGATCAGCGTGCCGGCGTCGCCCAAGTACTGGAACGACCCGTTCGGGACCTCGTCCCAGCACGAGGCGTTCCGTCTGTCCGACAAGCTCAACTACCCCGACTATGCGGAGATCGCGGCGGCGTGCCGCGACCTGGGGATCGTGTTCTTCGCCACGCCGTTCGACCTGCCTGCGGTGGACGCGCTGGAGGGCATGGACTGCCCCCTCTACAAGATCGCCAGCGCCGACATCACCCACCGGGTGCTGCTCGAGGCCGTCGCCGCGACCGGCAAGCCGATCCTGCTCTCCACCGGCGCGGCCACGGCGGACGAGGTCACCCGCGCGGTCGACTGGATGGGCCTGGGCCCGGACAAGCTCGTCTTGCTGGCCTGCACCCTGACCTACCCCACGCCGGACGAGGACGCGCACTTCGACCGCATCACCACGTTCCGGCGCGAGTTCGCGCCCTACCTCGTCGGCATGTCCGACCACACGCTGGGGCCGGAGGGCGCCTGGATGACCGCCGCGCTGGGCGGCACCTGCATCGAGAAGCACTACACGATCGACAAGCGTCTTCCCGACGTGCCCGATCACGCCATGAGCGTGGACCCGGACGAGCTGGCGCAGATGGTCGCCGCGTGTGACCGTGCGGCCCTCCTGCGTGGCGAGGCGTCGATCGGCGTCCGTGCCTCCGAGCAGCCCGCGCGCGACAACGCGCGGCGCTCGATCGTGCTCGAGCGCGACGTGGCCAAGGGAGTCCCGCTCGACACGGCCGACCTCGGCTTCAAGCGCCCGGGCACCGGCATCGCGCCCTACGAAACCGACGCCGTGGTGGGCGCGACGCTGCGCGCCGATGCCGCGCGCGGCACGATCCTGACGTGGGACGACCTGGAGCCGCGCGCATGAGCGAGCAGTCCACCGCGGGCCGGCAGCCCGCCGGCGCGTCGGACACCCGCCGGGCCGGGCCCGGGCTGCACTCGGGCTTCCTGCGCTCCGCCGCCAGGGTGCCGGACCGCCCCGCCCTGGCGGTCGGCGGCCAGACGCTGAGCTACGCGGAGCTGCACGCGCGCTCGGCGGCCATCGCCGCGACCCTGGACGCCCGCGTGCCCGACGGTGTGCCGCCGCTGGTCGCGATCTACTCGCACCGCGCCGTCACCGCCTTCGCCGGCGTGCTCGGCGTGCTGATGTCGGGGCGTGCCTACGTACCGCTGAACCCGACCCTTCCCGCCGCCCGCAACCGGCTGATGCTCGAGCGCTCGGGTGCGCGCATGATCGTGGTCGACCCCGGGTCCCTCGACCAGGTGGAGGAGGTGCTCGAGGGACTCGACCCCGGCTTCCTCGTGCTGGCACCGGACGACGCCGCCCCCGCACCGGTCGACGGCCACGATGTCGTGACCCTCGCCGACCTGGAGGACGCAGCGGCCTGGGACGAGCGGCAGGTGGACGAGAACGAGCCCGCGTACGTGCTGTTCACCTCGGGCAGCACCGGGATCCCCAAGGGCGTGACGGTGGCCCACCGGAACGTGCCGCCGCTGATCGACGACCAGGTCGAGCGCTACGCCCTGACCGAGGACGACCGCATCTCCCAAACGCACGAGCTGACCTTCGACGTCTCGGTCTGGGACATGTTCGTGACCTGGCAGGTCGGCGCGTGCCTCTGCTGTCCCTCCACCAAGGAGCTGATCAAGCCCGGCGGCTTCATCCGCCGGGAGGGCATCACGATCTGGTTCTCGGTGCCTTCGACCGCGGTCTTCATGAAGCGGCTGGGCATGCTCAAGCCCGACAGCTATCCGACCCTCCGCTACAGCCTCTTCGCGGGCGAGCCACTGCCGGTGGCGGTGGCCGAGGCGTGGCTGGAGGCCGCGCCCGCGAGCGCCGTCGAGAACCTCTACGGCCCCACCGAGCTCACGATCCTGTGCATGGGACACCGGTGGCAGCCCGGTGACACTGCCGAGGCGGGCGTGGTGCCCATTGGCGGCCCCCTGGCCCAGAACCGCCCGCTGGTCGTGGACGACGAGCTGCGCGAGGTGGAGCCCGGCGCCATCGGCGAGCTGATCGTGGCGGGACCGCAGGTCACGCTGGGCTACTGGCGCGACCCGGAACAGACGGCCACGGCCTTCGTGGTTCCCCCCGGTTCCGAGGAGGTCCACTACCGCACCGGCGATCGCGTGCGCAGGCCGAGCTCGGCCGGCGTCCCGATGGCCTATCTCGGCCGCACCGACTCACAGGTCAAGGTCCGCGGGGTCCGGGTCGAGCTTGGCGAGGTGGAGGCCGCGGTGCGCGAGGCCACCGGCGTGGACGCCGTGATCGCCGTGGCGTGGCCCCGGACGCTGACCGGCGCGGACGGCATCGTCGCGTTCGTGGGCGACCGGGGCGTGGACGTGCCCGCCGTGAAGGCGGAGCTCGAGGGACGCCTGCCCGCCCACATGGTCCCGCGGCGATTCGAGCTGCTCGACCAGCTCCCGCTCGGCGCGAGCGGCAAGTTCGACCGGCTGGCGCTGCTCCGGTCGCTCGAGGAGAACTGAGAGCCATGGACCGGCCGCTGCTTGCGATCATCCCTGCCCGCGGCGGCAGCAAGGGCGTGCCGCAGAAGAACCTGCGCATCCTGGGCCGCCGCCCGCTCCTGGCCTACAGCGTGGAGGCCGTCCTGGCCGCGGGAATCGCCGACCGGCTGCTGGTGTCCAGCGAGAGCGAGGAGATCCTGCGCTGGGCGGAACTGCACGGCTACGAGACGCACGAGCGCCCGCCCGAGCTGGCGCAGGACGACTCCACCATCTCGCAGGTGGCCGTGCACCTGACGCGCGAGCTCGGCTGGACCGGCGACGTCGGCGTGTTCCAGCCCACCTCCCCGTTCCGCTCCACCGAATCGCTGGGCAAGGCGCTCGAGACCTTCCGGGCCAGCGGCGCCGACTCGCTGGCCTCCGTGGTCAGGGAGAACCACGGGTTCTGGTAC
>Ga0190275_10000363_pt1 | contig 42084 bp, 28 predicted proteins | sample Popmic550T_FD_133745 | JGI IMG/M metagenome (GOLD analysis project Ga0190275, IMG submission 133745) | Populus adjacent soil microbial communities from riparian zone of Yellowstone River, Montana, USA - 550 T | ecosystem: Environmental > Terrestrial > Soil > Riparian zone > Trees stand | place... | reverse complement strand
CTCGGTCGCGAGCTTGCCGCTACCGAGGAGCACGCCGGCCGGGGTCGCGTCCTTGAGCTTCTGCACGCCCGTGCGCAGGTCGCCGGCGATGTGGTGGCTGTTGGTCCACGGGAAGTCCTTTCGCGTCGACGACACCACGTACTTCGGCTTGGCCTCCAGCTTGACCGCCCACTCGCGCATCGCCGACGGCGCCTCCTCGTCGCCGCGGGCGACCGCCGGCCAGTAGCTCTCCATCATCTCGTAGGTGACGCGGCCCCACAGCATCGCCCCGCCCTCGTCCATGAGGCGGGTGAAGAAGGCGTGTGTCTCGTCGTCGGCGATTCCCTCCTGGTGGTCGACGCAGCCGTCCAGGGTGACGTTGATGCTGAAGGTCAAGAGTCCCATGCGGCGAGTCTAAGCCAGACAATCGCTCGCGGATGTCCTTGCGCTTGTCGGTCGAGACGATCCTCCGCCTGACCCCGGCGGTGCTGGGCTCGACCGGTCTTCTCGATCGCCGGGTTGTGCGCCGCCCACGCGTGCCTCGACGACCAGGCGCTGCTGGCCGCGCGCGAGGCCATCGGCTCCAGCTTGCAGACGCTGGGCTCGGTCTACGAGGTGCTGCTCGCCTTCGTCGTCTTCGTGGTGTGGCAGCAGTTCAACGACGCGCGCGGCGCGGCAAGGGGGAAACGTGCAACGCCTGCGCGTTTGCCACCGACGGAAAGGCGCGCACCGCGACCAACGGAAGCGGTGCGCCGGACAAGCCGCTTGCGGCGCTTGCGATGCAGTTTGCTTCGCTCTCGGCAGAGCGCGAGCCAACTGAGCAGAGCGCGAGCCAACTGATATGAGCATTCCCTGCGAGGTTGGCGCGCGGCGGCGTGAGCCGCGCGCCAACGAGCAGGGCGGCGGCCTGGGTGGGAGCCGCGGCGCACGGCGCTGCGAAGCTGCGCCGTGCGAGCAGCGCGCGGCGGACGCGCGGGCGGGTGTGCGGGGGGCGCGCCGCCTGCGCTGCGGCCGCGGCGAGGGGGAAGCGTGCAGCCGCGACGCCGTAGCGGCGCGACGATGCACGCGGCCCATAGGTGTTGGGCGGGGGAAACGTGCGGCCACGAAAAACGGTCGCGCCTAAGCTCAGCTAAGCCGCGTGGCCCGCACAAAAGTGATTCGCAGCGGTGCCCTACCCGCTTGCGAAAACCGAGCGCGTGGAAACGCGCGGAGCCACGGAGCGGCGGGCCACGACAGCTTCAGGTGCGGCCTTAGGCGCAGCCACAGGCGACAACGCGCGAGCTACGGGAGCGGGCGGAAACGTGATGCCGGAGCGCGAGAACCAACAGGCGATGCAGGGCCAGCATTTAGGGGGCAGAGCTTTCTTTTTCGTGCGAAAAACGAAGCTCTGACCCCCGATGATGCCCCCTTTTCGAGATGGTTAGCCGCTGGTTCACAAAGAGGTTTCGCCGCATAGCTCAAGCGTCGCCTTCGACTGTGGCGACGACCGGCACGCCCATGGCCTGAACACGCTGGCATCACGGATCGCTCTTCCAGCTCTTGAACTCGCGGCCGAACTCCTTCAAGGCGTCCCAGAGCCGCCGAAGCCCATGCTTTCCCTCGCGAACGAGCACAGTAACCCCCAGAACGATGACGCGGAGTTCGTGAATGATTCCGAGGAGGAGCGCCAGCCCGAGCATTAGGGCCAGCCAGAACGCGATCAGGGGATGATCGGCTGCAAGTTTCAGGACATCTTCGAGGGCATTTCGCATTCGACCTCCCGCTCCGCTCGCCTCCTTGGAAACGATCGACGAGTTGTGAGCGGTTGTCGTGCGAAATCCTTATACTTCAGGGCTTTCTAAGACTTCCAGCATCGCTTGGAACTCGCTACCAAGCACCACCTAAACAACAGAATCACCCCGGCATCCCGCGCATTGGGAATGTACTTCCTTGCCCGCGCGCGGCCTTTCCGGGACCCCTAACGAACTTGCGAACAACGGCGAGGCCTTGACGATTCCCGCACGTGTTTTTAAGCTGAATCCATGTCCCGCAAGTTCAACGCGTGGCCTCGCTGCGGCTCATCGAAGCGCGGCGCGAGCTGGCCGAGGCGGGCGAGGCTCTGGACCGGGAGCCGGAACGACAGAACGGCGACACCGCCGCGCGCAACCTGGCCGGCACGGAGGCGCTGACAACGTACGCGCTGGCGCAGCGTCTGTCGAAGCAGAAGCGTACGCCCACCTCAAGCCGCACGTCGCCGACATGCGCCGTGCGCTCGGCAAGCAGCGGAAACCGACGCCCGAGGAGGCCGCAAAGACCGCGGCCGAGCGCGCGGCGAGGGCGGCGGCGAAGGTGGCCACGGCGGCGCCGGCGCCGGACACGACCAGGCAGTAACGCGGTAGATCCGCGGGCGCGCCGCAAGGCGCGCCCGCATTTGCGAGCGTCGTGGACTCAACATGGGAGCGATGGCCATTTCCATCCCGCGCGTGTTCGTCCTCATGGCCCTCGCCGCGGCTTGGTGACGTTCGTGGGACTCGTACGGAGCCTCTCGAATCTGAAAAATGCCTCGCTGGCACAGCACGGCGAAGCATCATGGCGCGCGTACCGCCGAACAGGTGCGCGCACTGCACGACTGTACGGCCACGGTCCAGCATCGCCGCGTATTTCGCTGGTGCGCACGCGCAACTCGTCATCGAGATGCAGGCACTGGAAGTCGTTCGGACCTATGGCCCGGATCGAGGTACTCGCCTATCCGTCTTCGGACTGATCCGCAACTACGCCGCCTACTTCAACGCGACCTCCCACTCCCCTTCCATCCAGCCCGTCAGCGCATCGCCGTCCCATCCTCCCTCCAGAACCGCAACGGCCATTCCTGAATCGCGTCGCCGTCGATCGCGGTTTTGGGGGACCGGCCGTGGGGTCAGAGCTCTTTTTGTAGAAAGAACGAAGCTCTGACCCCCAACTGCCTACCCTCTGGCCAGGCGGCGCCGCGAAGCTCCGGCCGGGCGCGGCTGGACTCGGGAGTCGCTGTATGACGAGCGGATCGGTCGATGGCAGAAGTCCTGATCGATACCAACATCCTTGTGTACGCGCACCAGCCCGCCGAAAAAGGCAAGTACACGGCGGCGCTTCGCACTCTCGAACACCTGCTGGAAAGCGGGTCAGGTCGCCTGAGCGCCCAGATTCTAGGTGAGTTCGTCAGCGGTACTACTCGCAGCCACAACCCAATCCTCACCATCAAGGAAGCTCTCGATCAGGCAACTCGCTTCGCCGAGGCGCTCCCTGTGCTCGACACCACCCACCTGATCGTCTTGGAGGCGGGCCGCGGAGTTCTCCGGCACGGGCTGAGCTACTACGACGCTCAAATCTGGGCAACCGCTCGTTTGAACCAGATCCATACGATTTTCACGGAAGACTTCGAGCACGCGCGTCGCGTGGAAGGAGTGCAGTTTCTCAATCCGCTGCTCCCGACCTTCGATCTCGCTCCGTGGTCCTGATGAACACGCGCGAATCCGCAACGAGAACGCCGGATCATCCGCGCTCGTTGATGCGGAAGTGCTCGCGCGCTTTCTGGAACGGCAGCGTCGTATCGATGAGTCCGAGCTTGTACGCGGGCTTGTCGGAAGTAGCCGCGTGCAATGGACTTACGCCGGATGGGACCGTTACGTCGTAGGACTCCAGAGATCTCGAGCAGACTCGCATCTTCGGCTGAAGCCGAAGATGCGACGATTACGAGCTCCGATTTACTACTGGGATAGCGAAGCGACCCAGGTATCCTTCGCTATCATGACGATCTCACTGCCAAACTTCCAGGACGTCTGGGAGGTACGGAACGGCTCGAATGGCTACGCCATGCAGGGTCCGCGAAAAACGGGATCGCGATGATCAACCTGCTCGATCCCATTTCTCCGCGGGCGCGGAACCGGGGGCGGTGGTTTGTGGCGTTCGTGATCTGCGGTGTGGCCGGATATGCGATCTGGATTCACGAGACGTCGGAAGGTCCCGTCGTGGCGCGCGTCCCGGAATCGTTCGTCGTGTTCGATCCACCGCGCGATCCCGCGATCTCGGTGCGCATCGATGAGCGGAGGACGCGGATGCCGGTCCTTGCGACCGGCATCGCGTTATGGAGCCGTGGACGCACGTCGAGTCGTGGCGAAGTGCGGCTCGTGTTCGACCGTCCGATCGTCGCGATCCGGGAGCTGTCCACGCGCCCGTCGACTCTGTCGATCGACGACCGGCGCGCGCGCGACGGACGGCTTGTGATTGCGTGGAGCTCGCTCGCCGAGGATGAGGGGATCGCGCTGCTCGTGGCGCATTCCGGAAAAGGGTACGCGAAGGTTCGCGCCGATCATGCGTTGATGACGACGCTCTGGGCGGCGGGCCGGAAGATGAACCTGCAAGTGGCGATCTTGTTCGGGCTCGCGATGTTCGTCTCGTTGTTCACATTCTTCGTGCCGACGGGCAACAACCCTTCCTGCCTCTTCGTCGTGCTGATCGTTCTGATGCTTTCGGTGTGGGGATATGGACTCATCTTCGTTCCGGGTTACGTCCAGCGTTGTCCGAAGATGTTGTTCCTGTCGATCCAAACGAAGTTCCCGCAGCCCGACTGGGTGCAGGGATGAACTGGTTTGCGCGGCATCGCCAACGCCTGATCGACATCGCGATCTCGTTCGCGAGCGGGATCGCGGTCACGCTGGTGACCATCCCGATCGTCGAGCGCTCCACGGTGGTTCGTCCACAGCTCGGCTACACCACCGCTTCGTGGCGCATGCTCGTGTACGACGACACGTTCGCTCCCGCGATGTCGCTCACACACAAAGAGGAGACGCTTCGCGAGCCCGTGTACCGACTGACGGTCTTCGTCTGGAACCTCGGCCGCAAGTCGATCACGGGACCGTACTACCGGCCGACGCGATTGACGCTGAATCCTCCAGTACGCGTACTCTCGGCGAACGTCGTTCGCGCGACCGCGCCCGACATCTGCCGGTTCCGCATCGAGAACGTCGACCGCGAGCGCGGCACGATGGCGCTCGCGTGGAACGTGCTCGAGACCGGCGACGGCGCGGCAATCGACATCATCTACACCGGCAACCGCTGGACCGAGCCGCGCATCGAGGGAGCCTTCGAAGGACAGCGGACCTTGCTGCGCTACACGTTCGCAAGAAGGGGCCTCATCGGGCTGGCGGTCTTTCTGGTGATCGGATTCGGCATCTTCATGTTTGCTCCCGAGATCCCGTTGTGGGGGCGCATCGCGTCGATCGTCACCTTCATCGCGATGATCGTCATCCTCAGCCACACACTCATCTATGGAGTGCCGGGTGCGATCGACGTCGGGCCGTGAGACGTCATGCAGTCGATTAGCCTCCGGCCTGTCACGCCGGAGGTCGCGGGGTCGAGCCAAGGTCGAGCCCCGTCGGCCTCGCCGGGTAAAGCTCTCACGTGCCGCGACTTCGCGTCGGCGCAGGCCGAATACGTCGATCGACGTTCCGGCGTACTCGACTCGTACGCTGACCGCCACTAGCATCACCGGCGTTTCGCAGACGTCGCCGATGAATGCGACCGTGCACGTAGAAGCGAACGGCGATCGCGGCGTCGAGCCCGACTACAGCTGACGGTGAAATTCGGTGAGGAGACCGGAAAGAAGGGCGCGCGGTGCGTCACTGAGTCTTCGGAGCGCCGCCGGATAGCTGTTCCAGCAACGGAATGGCGCGGTGGCGCGTGCCGAATCCGTACGGGACGGCGACGTTGCGAATGCGTACGACCTCGCGTTGCGGCGGCTGCTCGATGATGTAGTGCTCCAGCGCGCCGAGATCGCGCGCGAGGTGAAGGACCTGAGTACAAATGAGATCGGGTTGCGCGCCACCCGCCCGTCGGTGCGGATAGCGCACAAGGTAGGACTCGCACAATGTCCGCGCGCGGGTCACCCTTCCATTCCGCAGCGCCCCCACCACTGCCAGGGGTTGCTCGACTTCCGAAAAGACCCGATAGCGCCACGGAACGGCCATCCGGAGCGATATGACGGACGCAGCGATGAGCAGCAGCGCCGCCGGCACGAACCATCGCCGCGTCGACGTGATACCGATACGGAGATGCGGTCCAAGCAACGGCGACTGCCAGGCAAGCAGTGCGGCGACTGCGAGGATCACTACGGTAGCGACGAGCGGCGCGTTCGCGAGCAGTTCGTGTGTCGCGAAGCTGTACAAAATCGCGAGATGCCTGCGGTTCGCCGTCAGAAATCCGACGACCATGACGATCAACGCGACCAGGGCACTGATTCCGGCCACGCTCCACTTGCGCTTCGGTGAAGACGTCGCTTCAGTGGCCACAGCGAGCTCCCACTTCTTTCATCGTCGTGCTCGCGGCGCCGCGGAATCCGCTCCAGTCGAAGCGGTCGCAGTCGGCGCGCATGATCTGCCGCTGTGCTTCGTGGACGTAATCGCCTCCGGTTTGACTGATCACGACCAGCGCTCGATCGACGTCGACCACGGAAACCTTCGGCTCGGCGCTGTGAATGTAATCGAGGGCGGTGGATAGCGCGTCGGCGGCGAGATAGGACGGCTTCTGTGCGATCTCGAGCAGCGCCTTCAGTCCGTCGGCCACCGCTTCGTCGCTGTGCGCATCCGTGATGTACTCGCGAGCCCGCAGGTACTTGTACTCGAGAGGCACGAGTTGCGCGAGGTCGCTGAAATCGTTGGTCGGGTTTTCGACGGGCTCGTAAAACTGATCCGTTTTCACGAGTGCGTCGTAGGACGCGCGCAAGGCCGGATCCACGTTTGCGCACTGCTCCTCGCGATTCTTCTCGATGCGCTTTTCCCGTTCGCGCGACGAGACCGGTTGCAACCGATAACCCCAGGTACTGCCTCCGAGGAGCCGCCCGAAGTTCCATGCCAGTGCGGGTTCGTTGCAGAGCGATTTCAGACGGCCCGACTTCGACTCGCGCAGAAGAATCCGCGCCAGCGTCCGGTTTCGCTCGGGCTCGTATCCGCCGTATTCGTTGGGGATGCGATACACCTGATCGAGAGACTCGAGATAAAGCTCGGTAAACGCGTGCGCGCGCCAGAAATCGAGCTCCTGCAGCGATTCCACGGCCGTCTGCCACAACGTGCCGGTGAGCATGCTCGACCAGTGATGGCGATCTTGACTCTGAAAATCGGTATTCAGAACGATTCGGTACGCGGAAGCGAGATCGCCGGTGAGCAGCGCCAGACGGAAGTACGCCTGCGAGCGGATGCCTGCCGGCAGTTGGCTCTGTGCGCGCAACTCCTCCGGTGAGAGCGGCGATCCCGCGGCTTCTTTCGCCGTGGCGCGGAGCATGTTTAGCGAACGGCGCACCGCGATCAGCCGTTCCGCGAGCCGCGCCGCCGGCAGCGTCGCGGGATCGGGTCTCGCGAGCTGGCCCAGCTCCGAATGCATGTCGAAGCTCTCGAGCTCCGCCGTGCCGTCGAAGTAAGCAGTGCTCGCCTTCGACTGCCCGAACCATCCAAGCGCGAGAATCGCCGCGAGCAGCACCGCGACCGCCGCGGCGAACGTGCCGCGGTAAGTGTTCGCGCTCAGCTGGATGAGTGCCGAGAGATCCGACGCGGGCGGCGTCACCGCCCAGCGGAGATTCGACGACAGAGCGGCGATCGGCACCTGCGGCGCGCTCGCGTCCGCGCGCCAGTGCGCGATCGCGATCGTCCCGGCGGCAAGTTCTTCAGGCACGACGCGAATCTGCGATGCCACCGGCTGCAGCGTTGCGAATGCGGAGCTGACGATGCCGTTCGACAGATTGCGGCGCTCCAGCTTACCGATGCCGCATGGCTCCGCGACTTCCTCGATCACGTGTTCGTTCAGCACCCAGATGGCGCGCCAGCGGCCGAGATGCGCTTCGCTTCGCAGACGGCCGAGGAGGCGGCGCTGCAGTTTGTCCGTGCCAAGCGACGGCACGATGACGATGGCGGAGTACGAGAAGAGCTCGAGATTTGTCTGGGCGTGCTCCTCCCATGCGACGAGCGTCGCTCCTGCAACCGATGGAACATCGGCGATCTCGAGGATGCGATTGGACCTGCTAATGGACGAATCATACCGAATGGAATCCTCGTCATAGAATCCACGCCGCCCTGGTGTACAAGACTCTCCTCGTCGCGAGTGTTCCACGGAGTGATCGTGTATCCCTATGCGGCTTGTGATCGTCACAAGCATCGTCACAAGGAACAGTCTAGAAGATTGTAAACCGTTGATTATGGGTGGCTTATCCCACAGGATGTAAAGAGAATCCTCTCTCCAGACCCCCGACCCGCCGCCTGTCACGGCGGGAGGTCGCCGGCTCGAGCCGGTAGGCCCCGGCAGTCCCCTTCCCGTCAGCGTGAAGTGCACGAAGGCAGGTCAGCTTGCGCCGTGCTTCCGCCTCGTGGAGGAAGCAAACGGAGCGGGTTCGCCCCCCGCCCTGTCACGCCGGAGGTCACCAGTTCGAGCCCGGTCGGCCCCGGCAGTCCCCTCTCCCCCTTCGGGAAGCTGGTTAACGTGAGGCGCGGCTCTCGCCACCCTTTGCCTCCACCCTAATTCCCATCCCAATTCCCCCCAACCGGCACGTCTCCCGGGGCCTGGAGCTCGAACACGAGCGCGGTGGTCACGCCGAAGTCGAGGGTCAGGCGCATGGTGCGGTCGGAGGGGCGGAAGACGCCGACGTCGTCCGTTCCGTTGCCTTCCCAGTCGCCGGCCAGCGGCAGGTCGCCGGGGGCGCCGAAGACGAACGATCGCGCCACACCGGCGGTGAAGTCGTCGATCTGGAAGAAGGTCGTCGTCGAAGGGCGGAAGAAGGCGACGGTGTCCAGGCCGTCGCCATCCCAGTCGCCGCCCAGCGGCAGGTCGCCGAGTTGCCCGCCGGGGACGAAGATGTCGAAGTCGGGGCTGATCGAGTCTTCGACGTGCGTGTTGGTCAGGAAGAACGCCTGGCCGTCGCGGCCGGCGGGGCGGTACAGGCCGAGGGTGTCGAAGCCGTCGCCGTCCCAGTCACCGGCGAGGGGGAGCTCGCCCAGGTTACCGGCGATGATCGTCACGACCGCACCGGAGCCAAGCCGAAGGACGAATTCACCCGGGTCCTGACGGAACACGCCGGCATCCGTCACGCCGTCTCCGTCCCAGTCCCCGACGACCGGAAGATCGCCGGGCCGGCCGAACGGTACGACCAGGTCGGCGCCGCCGGTCGTGTTCGAGTTCCGGAGCTGGAACTCGCTTCCTTTGGAGTCGTAGAGGCCGGTCGTATCCCCCACCACCGTCCCGATCTTCGCAACGAATGCATCGCGGCCGCCGCCGGAGCTGGTCTGGAATGCGTTGGCGGTGACCGGAAAGTCTCCATCGGTGAATCCGGCGACGTAGGCGTCGAGACTGGAGTCGACGGCGATGCCACGCGCTTTCGCCCCTTTGCCGCCGAACGTCGTCGAGTAGACCAGCGGCGGCACGGCCGTGCCGGAAGTCGAAGGGCCGATCTTCGCCACGAATGCCGTCCCGCTCTGGTCCGCCGCGAACGGGCCATCAATCCTGCCGGTCGGGAACGAATCGCCCGAGGAGGTGTTGCCGGTCACGTACGCACTGCCGAAAGAATCGATGGCGATTCCGGTCGCTTCCTCGAAATCCTCCGTGGTGTTGGCGTTGTCGCCGCCGAGGAAGCTGCTGTAGAAGAGAGCGGTGCCGTCGGCGTTCAGTTTCGCGACGAACCCCTCGCCATTCGTCTGCGTGATGTCGAAGGCGTTGACGAGCGCGAACGTCGCGGGATCGGAGTTTGTCGCCCCGGCGATGTACGCGCGCTGGGACGCGTCGACCGCGACCGCTTCGACACGGTCATTGCGATTGCCGCCAAAGTACGTGAGGTAGGTCAGAGAGCTGGCATCGACCGCTTCAGTATCGATTTTGGCCACGAAGCCGTCGAACTGGCCGCCGCGGAAGGTGCCCTGCAGGGGCGGGAGCCCCTGGCCCGCCGGGGCTTTCGTCTGGAGATCGATGGAGCTCGTGTGCCCGACGACGTACGCATTGCGATCGGCGTCGACGGCGATGCCCAGTCCGCGGTCGTCCGCGGTGCCGCCGAGGAAACTCGCGTAGAGCAGTGTGTCCCTCCCGCGCTTCTGGGTCGGATCGAATACCGCGATGAATGCATCCGAACCGAATAGTGAGGACGCGCGTGACGGCTGGAAGGCGTTCCGGGTGGGCAGGTCGTTCGAGTTCGCGGTGCCGGTGATGTAAATGCGGCCGGCGTCATCCACCGCGATGGCGTCGCCACGCTCGAACGACGCGGTTCGGAGATACTTGCCGCCCCCGTAGAACGTCGAATAGACGATCTCCTGCCCGTCGGCGCTCAGCATGGTCACGAAGGCGTCGACGCCGTGCCCCCGCCGCCATTCCTCGCAGAACCCGAGGCAGAAGCCGCTGGTCTGGAATGCGTTGTCCGTCACCGGGTACTTGCTCTTGTTCTCGAAGTTCTCGACTCCGCCGGTAATGCAGGCCTTTCCGTCGGCCGTCACGGCAATCCCGGTGGCGATGAGTGCGTCCGAGCCCTCCTCGAATTGAAAGCCTTCGGTGGTCTCGTTCGTCCCGATGAGGCTCGCGTACAGGAGGTCCGTGCCGTCCGCATTCAGCTTGGCGATGAACACGAGCGCGTGAATTTCGTCGTTCAGGAGAATGGACTTGGGAAAGGCGAGACTGTCCGTCGGCCCCGTCACATACGCGCTTCCCTCCGCGTCGACGGCGACGCCGAACGCTTCCTCGTTGAGCGCGCCGCCGAGGAAGGTCGAGTATTCGAGGATGGGATCGATGACCAGGGTTCGCGTGGCGTCATACGCGCCGATCTCGAATCCCACCTCTCTCCGGCCGCGCAGCACGTATCTGCCCACCACAGGGATCCGCCCTTCGGAGCCGTCCTGATAGAGCTTCGGCGCGTGCTGCACGACGTCCCCTGCCGCCGTCTCGGCGATGAGATTCCCGGATGCGTCGAGGCGCAGCCGCTGCGCACCGTCAACCTTCAGCCGGATGTCCGACGGGTCGACGCCGGGTGCGACGATGAAGTCGTACTCGAGCGCGTTCTGCATGCCGTGCCAGACCAGGTCGATCCCCGGCCAGACGTCGTCATAGCGCACGCGCCGGTACGTCGGAACGGCTGTACGCCACCGGCTCCGGTCGTTGCCGGTGAAGTAGTTGATCTTTCCCTGCAGCGGCTCCTCGCCGGCAATCGCGGGACTGGCGTTCGCGCCGGCCAGGCGCAGGCGCAGCACGGCCGTTTTCGCACCGGGACCCTTCCGGTCGCGCAACGAGAGCACGGCTTCCGTGGACGTGAGAAAGAGCGTGCTGCCACGCCCCCGCGAGAGGTACGCGACTTCGCGAGCGGTCTGACCGTCATTGCGCTCGAAACGCAGCGGGAGCTTCGCGAACGCATCCACGATGCGAGACCGTGCCTCCACCGGAGGCGCGGCCGAGGAGGTCACGGCGGCCAGGAGCATCGGCACGGCGAGCAACGAGAGACGATGGAACAGTTTCACAGTCAGGCTCCTAGCAGGTTGCTGGTTGCTGGTTGCTGGTCCTTGTGAAGCAGCGCCTGAGGTCCAGGCCATGACTCACAAGCAACCAGCAACCAGTAACCTCTCCGGTTAAACTGCGGATACGGCGTTTGTGCTGGGAACGGCCACGACCGCCTTTGCAGACGTGGCCGATAGTTGAGTTTTTGAGGTGATGGGACGATACGCAGCGGCGCGTTCGGCGTCCTGAAAGGACGCTGAAACGTCGATGAGATCTCCCTCAAAGGCTGTCGATGTGATGACGGGCGAGAGGAAATCGGTCGTCTACGCGTTCGGACGCTTCCGGATGGAGGTGGCCGAACGGCGCCTGCTCAGCGACACAGGCGAGGTCTCGCTGACGCCGAAGGCATTCGACACGCTGGTGGCGCTGGTCGAGAACAGCGGCCGTCTCGTGCCGCGCGACGAGCTCCTGTCGACGGTCTGGCCGGAGACGTACGTCGGCGAGAACGTCCTGGCGCAGAACATCTCCACGCTGCGCAAGGCGCTCGGCCCCGAAGGTACGAAACTGCTCGAGACGGTCCCGAAGCGCGGCTATCGCTTCCTCGGCGACGTCTCGACGCTCGACGAGCCGGAGCCGATCGTGCGCGACCGGATCCGCACGAAAGTCGCGGTCGAGGAAGAAGGCGAGCCGGAGAGGCGCCCTCCGGAGACGAAGTACGCGCGCAACGGCGATGTCAACATCGCATACCAGGTGATCGGCGACGCGCCGCTCGACCTGGTGTTCGTCATGGGTTGGATCTCTCACCTCGACTACTTCTGGCGCGAGCCGAGCTTCGCGCGATTCCTTCTGCGCCTCTCGACCTTCGCACGGCTGATCCTCTTCGACAAGCGGGGAACCGGCCTGTCGGACCGTGTGGCGAACAACGAGCTGCCGACGCTCGAGCAGCGCATGGACGACGTTCGCGCGGTGATGGACGCGGTCGGGTCGAAGCGCGCCGCCCTGCTCGGCGTCTCCGAGGGCGGCCCGATGTGCAGCCTCTTCGCCGCGACCTATCCCGAGCGCACTTCCGCACTGGTGATGATCGGGACATACGCGAAGCGGATCTACGATGACGATTATCCCTGGGCGCCGACGCTCGAGCAGCGGCAGAAGTTCTTCGACGTCATCCGCGCCGACTGGGGCAAGCCGGTCGGAATCGAGGCTCGCGCGCCGAGCATGGCCAACGATCCGGTGTTTCGCGAGTGGTGGGCGACCTACCTGCGCATGGGCGCGAGCCCCGGTGCGGCGCTCGCGCTGACGCAGATGAACGCGGAGATCGACGTCCGCCCGGTGCTCCCGACGATCCGAGTCCCGACGCTCGTCCTTCACCGGTCGGACGACCTCTGTCTGAAAGTCGAAGAAGGGCGTTACGTGGCCAGCCGCATCCCCGGCTCGAAGTACGTGGAGCTCCCGGGCGCCGATCACCTTCCCTTCGTCGGCGACCAGGAGGCGATCCTCGGCGAGATCGAAGAGTTCCTCACCGGCGTCCGGCACGGACCGCAGACCACCGACAGCATGCTCGCCACCGTGCTCGTGCTGCAGATGGACGTGCCGCAGATCCGGGAGGGCGTCGACGACTCGGCCCGGCGTCTCATCACCCACGCCGCGCGCGAGATCGAGCGCTTCCGCGGCCGGGAGATCCACAGCGTCGGCAACCGCACGGTGGCGATCTTCGACGGTCCGGCCCGCGCCATCCGCTGCGCCTCGACTCTCACCGAGTACGCGCGCCGTCTGGCCCTCCCGCTCCGCGCCGGCCTCCACACGGGCGATGTCGAGCTTCGCCCCGGCGCGCGCGATAGGCGCTTCGCCGGCGCCGCCGTCGACATCTGCCTCGCCCTCGCCGCCTCGGCGGCGCCGGAAGAGGTCCTGGTTTCCAGCACGGTCAAAGACCTGGTGGCCGGCTCCGGGATCCTCTTTGAGGAGCGCTCCTCCCGCGCCTTCCCGGGACTCGGAGAGTGGCGCCTGTACGCCGTCGCCCGGCAGGCGTAAGACGTCCTTTGGCCGCCAACCGTGGGGCGGGCTGCCAGCCCGCCGTACCGCGGGCAGCTTGCCCGCGGGCTCTCGCGATGAGGCTGCGTTCTCCCCAGCGCGCGCGGGCTGCCAGCCCGCCGCCCGGCGGCCAGGCTGGCCGCCCCACGTTAGAAGGCACCCTCTTACACCGCCTGCGCAGCGACCGCCTCGAGTGACGCGATGCTCGGCAGCAGGCAGTACGCCGTGCCGCGCGTGGTGAGGAACTGCGGCAGAGTGACTTGAATCGCGCCTTTCGCGGTCGGCATCGTGAACGAAGTATCGACGCCCGCGACCTGCCGGTTCGCGAGCACCGCGTCCTGCGTGTCGAAGTTCGGGCTGAACACCTGGCTGAAGGTGTTCTGGTTCATCCAGCCATAGACCAGCTCGAACTGCGCCGCGAGCGCGCCGCAGAGAAACAATCCGATCAATCCGCGGTCGGCATTCGGATCAACGTCGGCCGGCGCGCCGTACGGTGCGCCCCGGCGGATGATGCGCGGCACCGGCTCGTCGGCCGGGAAGAGCTGCTGGTCGCGCGGATTCGAGACGCGGGTGTGCGCAGCGAACGGGCACTTCATGCCGTCCATGTCGAGCAGATAGCCGAAGCCCTCGCTCTCGCACGTCGCGGGATCGGGCGCGTCGGGCGAGATCTCCAGCGGCGAGCCGTTGCGCCAGCGGCCGACCAGTTTTGCCGCGATCCATTCGCGCGCGTCGGCGGTCGACATCCCGAGCTTCGCCGTGACCGCCGGCGCGGTGTCGTCGAGGAACTTCTCGAACCCGGCCACGTCCTGCGCGATGATGCGGAAGGCGTTGTAGCAGCCGTCTTTGGCAAACTGTCCCGCCGCGTTGTTTCCGCTCGGGCCGGGCGCAAATGGCGAGCCGGTGGGATAGCCGATCACGAAGTTGTCGAGCGTGCTCGAGTCGTACGGCTCCCCCTCGACCGGCCACGACAGCGCCGGCTCGCTGATGCCGTCGCGATAGCCGAAGTGAATCTTCTCGTCGGGCAATTGCACCTGCACGAGCCGCAAATTGCCGGCCAGCGCGAACAGCTCGGTCACGCCGGCGGTCTGCGCGGCATTTGCGACGTGCGTGACGATCGCATCCATCGACGCGGCATCGAGCGCGTACGTGTGCACCACGCAGTGCAAGTCGGCCGTCTTGAAGTTTTTCGCCCACCAGTTCGCCGGAGCGCTGCCGCCGAGGTCGAAGAGCGCCTGCTGCGAATCGGAGGACTCCGGACCGAGGCGGAACGTGATCGGGAACTGTACGAGATCATTTGACGTGAGCGCCGTGGCCGCCTGAATGCCGTTGCACGTGAGGCTGATGTTGAGCAGCATCACCGGCTTGGCGTCACCCCAGTCTTCCCCCGACTGCAGGTACGGCAGCAGCGCCTGAACGAACGCCGCCGCCGCACCTCGGCTCGGGAAGTGGAAAAGCATGTGCGTCGAGTACGGATGCGTGTACCCGCGCACGATCAGCCCCTGCACGTTGGACGGTGCGGGAGGTGCGGGAATGCTCGTCATGGCGCGTCAGGCCGTGTCGGCCGTGTCCGGCACCGACGCGGGCTGCTGCTCGGCGGCCACCGTCGCGTTGATCTGCAGGACCGTCTTCGTGTAGGCCTGATAGAGGTCGGCCGGCTGGCTGATGTTCGTCGCATTGACGAAGGTCTCGAAGCCGGTCAGATCGGTCACCGGCGGGTCCGGGGGCACCAGCGCGAGGGCAGCCAGCCCGGCAAAGGCCTCCTGCGTGGAGCCGTTGTTCCAGAAGAACTTCAGATAGGAGTTCATCGAGCCGTCGAACTCGGTGCTGAGCAGAAGCGCGAGCGTTCCCGATCCGCTCGGGTTCGGAATGAGGACCATCTTCGCGTAGTGGACGATCTGCGACTGGTCGAGCGTGGCCTGAACGTTGGAGACGAACTGTGTGGCGAGCTGCGCCGCAATCGCCTGGGACTGCGCGTCCTGCTTGATGGGAACGTACATCGAAAGCGGGTTGGCCATGGTGACCTCCTTCTCTGCGGTAGTAGCTGCAGTCCATCGGGTGACGACCGGTGACGGGCGTCGTAATGTGTGTGGAATGCCCGCTGGGGTAAGTCACCTCGGTGGCGGGCGCAACCGGTAATAATGGTCGAGAGCCTCGGGGAGAGCACTCGATTCGCGAGTGGACGCTCTCACCCCGCGCACCGTAACAATCATTGCGCGAACGGACGGCACCCTCTCGCTGCAGCGCCAGAATCTTTTGCCGTGAGTGAGATGTTCACTCACGCGGCTCGACCCCATGACCCGATTCCTCCGGACCCTGCCGCTCGCTCTCCTCCTCCCCGTCCTCGCGCACGCCTCGCTGATCGTCGGTCCGGCGGTGCCGGTTGCCGATCCGGCCGAGCGCGTGGGCTCGTACCGGCCGCAGAACGGACCCTCCGTCGCCTGGAACGGCGGGCACGGGCTCGTGGTCTGGCGCGCGCGCGTGGGTCTGCGGGACCACGTCCTCGCCAATCACGTCGACGAGCAGGGCAAGCCGCTCGAGGCCGCGCCGCTGTTCCTCTTCGCCGACGGGCAGACGCTCTTCACGCGCGTCGTTCCGCTGGGATCGCGATTCCTCGTGGTCTGGCAATACGTCGACAACACCGCCGCCGCGACCCGCGCCGCGCTCGTGGACCGCGACGGCTCGATCCGTCACCTCGGCGCGATCGGCGTGCCGCCGTTCCATCCGAACGACGTCGCCTCGAACGGCTCCACGGCGCTGATCACCGGAAGCAGCGGCGATCCCGATTACCAGTCCGTCCTCGTGTGGATCGACTCGGAGGGACGGGTGATCTCCACGAAGACCTTCGGCTCGACCCTGATGATCGGGACGCGCGCCGTCTCCGACGACGCCTTCTTCTTCGTCGTCGCGCAGCAGCTCGTGTGCGGCACGTACACCTGTGAGCACACGTTCTATCTGATTCGCGCCGAAGGCGACGGCACGAGCGGCGAAGCCCGCGTCATCCGCACGGTGAAGGATTCGCAGAGCTTCGACTACTCGCTGACCGGCGTCGCCGCGTCGCGTGACCGGCTCCTGGTCACCTTTCAGGAGCCCCACGGCTTCATGGCCGCGACGCTGTTCGACCACGACGGCAACACCGCGGGCGGCCCGTTCCCGCTCGAAGACCAGGGTGCGTCCGGCGCGCCGGTCGCGGCCGGGAGCGACGGCAGCTCGTTCGTCGTCGCGTATCCGCATGCCGTGTTCCACAGCAACGCGGCGCCGGAAACGACCACGCGTCTGCGGCGCATCGGCACGTCGGGCAGCTCCGAGCCCACGGTGCTCGCGGATCACGGCCGCACCGTGGCACTGGCGTGGACCGGTAGCGTCTACCTGCTCGCCAGCGGGTCGCCCCATCCGGGCATCTCGGTGATGCAACTGCCGCCGAGTGGGGTGCCGGACGCCGGTACGCCCGAGCACATCCTCTCGCACGCGCCGAATCAACAGGACGTGCCCTCCGCCGTCTCGGATGGCACCCAGCTCTTCACGGCGTGGGAAGAGTTCTTTCCCGCCGAAGGACTGTGGAAGGTGAAGTACGGCCGCACCGGCGCGGAAGGCCATCCGCTCGATGGACGCGGAAGCCTCATCGCGCCCTCAACGGCCTCCCAGAGAAATGCCCGCGCCGTCTTCGACGGCAGCCGCTACCTCGTGCTCTGGACCGAGACCACGGCGCAGACCACGACCATTCACGCGCGGCGCGTGAGCCGAGACGGCGCGCCGGCGGGGGACGCCTTCATGGTCGCTCCGGCGTACTGCACGGCGGACTTCGACGCCGTGCGCCACGGCGATCGCGTGCTCGTCGCGCACCTCTCCGCGGGGTGCGGCGGATACGAGTTGCAATCGGTCCTGGTCACCGCCGTCGAGGCAAGCGACACCTCTTCCGCGTCGACGGTCGTCGCGGAGAAGGTCACCCATGAAGCGCCGGCCATCGAGTCCGCCGGCACGAGCGCGCTCATCGTATGGACGGAATCCGTCGCGCGCGGGCAGGGCGATCCGTGCCCGTACCCGCAGGAGTATTGCCCGCCGAAGGAACTGCTGCGCGGTGCGGTGATCGGCGACGGCACGGTGCAGCGCGTCTCCATCGCCGAGGGCGGTCTGATGGTGAATCGCGAGGCGCAGCTCGCGTGGAACGGACAGCACTATCTCGTTGCATGGCTCGGCGCCGCCGACGTCAACCGCGGGCACGGCCTGTACACGCGTCTGTTCACGGTCGACGGGCAGCCCGCCTCCGGTGCGCATCCACTCGCTGCCGACGCGCCGTCGAACTATCCGAAAGAACGCCGCGGCAGCGTGGTCGCAACGCCTTCCGGATTTCTCGTCGCGTGGGTACGGTCGCCGTACCAGACATCGCTGTCGGTGTGGCGCGTCGCACCGAACGGAGCACCGGTCGACATCGTGGAGCGCGCGGTCGAGATCGACGCCACCGACCTTCGCGCCCCGCACCTCGTCAGCGGACCGGGAGCGAAGCCGCTTCTCGTCTACTCGGTCAGCGGTCCCGACGAGGTCTACCTCGGCCACAACAGAATTGTGTCGCGATCTCTCGGCCAGGCGAATCGTACGCGTGCCGTACGGCACTGAATCGCGTTCCTCGGAGTTCCTCGGTCGGCGCGCCTCCCTGGACTCGGCGAGTGGCGACTGTACGCCGTCGCCCGACAGATGCCGTGAAGCCGTGGCTGCCGGCCTACTTTCCTGCGCGCTCCAGGTCCGCCGCCTCATTGATCTGGTTGTCGATCGATTCCTGGCGCTGGACGAAGTCGCTGGCGGACGTGCCGTTGCGGATCGTGGAGTCGAAATCGTTCACCAGCGCGCGCAGGTCCCGCATTGCGGAGAGCGCTTTCCGGCACGACTCGGCCTGGCAGCCGCAGTCCGCTTCCGCGGCGTTGATGCCCGACTCCACGTTCCCGCGGAAGTTCGACCAGGCGTTGAGGTCGGCGGGCGGATTCGCGAACTGACGGATGCCGCCGCCCCACGTCTCCGACGCGCGCTCTGCGCTGCGTGCGCATCCCCCGCCGCCTCCTCGGGAGATCGTCGTTTTCGGCGTATCGTTGCCGCCCAGCTTCTTCACCCACGGCAGGCCGTACTTCCACAGCCCGAACACGATCGCGGCAACGACGACGAGCTTGATGATGCGATCCATGCGGACAGTGTACGCCCGGCGGTTTAGGCGTGAATGTTTGCACGTCACATTCTGAAAACCAACTAAATCCGATCATGCCCTCTCTGCTGCCGTAGGCAGCTAAAGAACTGTAGGCCCGGCCTTTAGGCCGGGTAAACCGTGCATGGCTCTTCGAGCCCGCGTAGCGGGCGATAGACGAGAACGTGCGACCGCGCTTTTCTGTCGCCCGCTACGCGGGCTCACTTCGCGGTGCGCGTGGTACCCGGCCTGAAGGCCGGGCCTATAGATCTTTCGCCGCCTCCGGCGGCTACATCCCTCGCGTTCTTCTACACCAACCGTTACGCCTCACGGTCGTAGCGACCGAATCCCAGAACGCCTCTACCAGATTCAGACGTAAAGGCTCTCGTACGCCGCGCGCGCCGTATCCCCTTGCCGGTGGTTGCGCAACGACGTGGGATCAGACCCGAGAGAAGCGCGCTGAGCACGCGCGCGGCCATGTCCAGATGCTCGGCGGCGGACCATCGCTCGCCGCCGAGCATCAACGGTGCAACCAGGATGGAGAGCGGCAACTGCGGCGCGAATCACGCCGCCGATGTTACGCAGGAACCTTGAACAGAATCAGGCCGTCCACCCGGGCGTACGAGCTGGAGTTGGTCGCGCGCAGGCTGATGGTAACGGTGAGGATGTCACCGGCGTTCCAGCTGTTGGGACTGTCGGTGGCGACGCCGCAGGCCCACGAGGTGTTCCTGTTGAGGAACGTGCCGGAATCGATTGACGACCCACCGCGGGTGACGTTGTAACTCGCCTGAATGAAGTTGCTGGTATCCCCGCCGTTGTTGAAGTCGTAGTCGACCCGGATGTCCCAGCCCGTGCTCGTGGTCGGGATGGTGTACTGATACGTCACCGTCTCAGTGTTGGGGTCGTTAGCGGCTTCATGCATGTCTCCGAGGCTGCAGTTATTATTGGTGGTCACGGCCACGCCCGACGACACCGTCGGGCAATCCGTGGTGAATGTGTACGTCTTCCACGTGAACCCGCCGCCGCAACAAGCGTGAGAAGTGATGGTCGGACAGTCCGCCCACAGGTTGCCCGGAGACAGGATGATGAAAATGCCGACAGCCGCAAATGCACGCAATGAAGCCTTCATGACATCCTCCTTGCCATAAAAAATAAGGAGAGTGTCGCGGTTTGGCTAGAGACAAAATGTGATGGTCCTCGGGGGAGCCCGCCGCCGCGGAAAAGGTGGGTCACGGGACCTGGATGTACCTAGAAAGCTCTGACCCATAACTCATCCTAAGAAATCCGTTCGGCAATCCGCGACGACTGCTCGGCTGATGCGTCGCCGGCAGCGGCGTTTCGCGCTGGCCTGGATTTCAGACGTAAAGGCTCTCGTACGCCGCGCGCGCCGCATCCCCTTGCCGGTGGCGCTGCGCAATCGACCATTCCCGTGTGGCTCGATCGATGGCAATCGTGGTCCAGCCCGACCCGTTCTCACCCGAGATGTGAACGAGCAAGGTGTCCTTGTTGTGCTCCACCCGCACGCGGTGCATCGGATTCCCTTCCTCTTCGAGGCCGCGCACCGCTCGTCCGCGGCGAACGCTGGCAACGAACGAGGTCCACCGAACGCTCCGTCGCTCAGGCTTCTCGACAGCTTTGCTTCTCCCGTCAGGCATCACAGTCGCTCCAGGGTGTACGGGTCCGCGAGTATAGCGGCCCAGAAGGAGATGTAGGGAAGCCGCGACCGGTTTGTCAGTCCATACGGGCGCGCTACCGTGCTACGGTGCTCTCCCGGCCGCGATGGCAACCCAGCGCATCTTCATCTCGTACAGACGCAGCGACAGCGGGACGGTCGTCGCGCGGCTCTATGACGTCCTCGCCGCGGTCTTCGGGCCGGACAACGTGTTTCGGGACGTCGCCTCGATCGGCGCAGGGACCCGCTTCGACGACGCCGTCGAGAAGTCGATCCAGCGCTGCAGCGTGTTTCTAGCCGTCATCGAGTCTCTTTACCGGCTGAGGATCGCGCTCGACGAGGTGCGGCTGCGAAAGCAGGTCCGAGAGGACTGGGGCATCGACAGGGACGGCTCCGGCGACGCCATGACCGTCGCGTTCTGGGGGCCGGCCGGCTGCGGGAAGACCCTGGCGGCACGAGTCTTCGCGCACGAACTGGACCTGGAGCTCTACCAGATCAACCTGGAGGAAGCGTTTCTCCGGTGGAACCTCGGCGACCGTCTTCCCATCGATTGGCTGCTCCGTCGCACCGTCGCCACGCCGGTGGTGCTGCAGATGCGCGATACCACCGGCGCGTTCTCCGGCGCGCCCGGCGGCTCCACGGAATCGAGGCTCGTCGCGGCCAGCCTGTTGCGGCAGCTCGAGGAGCGCGACGGCCTCACCATCGTCACCAGCCGCAGCCCTGTGGGCCGCGACCACGCGTCAGGCTCTCGCTTCGATCACATCGTGGAGCTCCCGTTCCCGGATGGGGAGGCGCGGCGAATCATCTGGCAGCGGTGCTTCCCACCCGAACTGCCAGCCGAGGCGATCGACTTCGAGTCCCTGGCGCGGCATCCGCTCTCCGGCATGTCCATCCGCCGGATCGTGAAACGCGCAGCCTTGCGCGCCGCACGCGAGGGCACTCCCGTGCAGATGATCTACGTCGAGGAGGCGCTCCGGCTGGATCTGCCGGCAACGTCGTAGGGTCAGACCTTCGTTCGCAAACGAAGGAAGAAAGCTCTGACCCCAAACTCATCGTCACGGAAACCAGGGTCAGCGTCCGTCTAGAGCGTGCAGTTGTCAACGGAGGAAACGACATGCTCACGCGACGGATCTCCCTGATTCTCCTTTTCATCTTTGCCTGTTGCGCCGCGCTCGCGCAGCAGCCCGCGGTCACGCTGCAGGGAGCGCCGCGCGATGTGCTCATCGGCGAAGAGTTCACGTTCTGCGTCCTCTTCAACAACAAAGCCGGCACGCAGGAAGGATTCGCGCCGTTCGTCGACCTGGAGTTTCCCGCCAGGGGCATCGACGGACCGAATCCGTGTGACGGCATCGAGTTCGTAAAAGCGAAAGTGATCAGCACCACGCCGCACATGCCCATTCAGGCGATCCCCGTTCAGGCGCCGTGCAACAACGCGCCTACGTTCACATTCCCGCATCCGCTCGCGCCGGTCGGGCCGGTGACCATCGGCGGCGGCAACCAGTTCGTGACGCTCCCCTTCGCGTTCGGCAGCTTCGAGCCCAGCCAGCCGGACCTCATCGTCGAGGTGACGGCGCGCGTCCACCGGTTCGCCGACAACGGCCAGCCACTCAACGTGAAAGCGCGCGCGGGCTTCCGCTACGGAAGCACTCCCAGCGGCAGCGGTCCGGCGATCGTCGGCCCCTGGATTCCCCCCGCCGTCTTCACACCTCGCGTGATCATCCTGCACAAGGAGCTCGACGCGCCCGACAACGAGACCGTTTCCGGTCCGAACTTCCCGTACCAGTTCGCGATCACGGCCGACATCGCGACCGGGCAGCAGATCACCAACCTCGTGCTCCACGACTGCGCGGCGCCGGGCGTCGTCTTCGACGCCATGTCGCAGATCTCTCCCCCAGGAACCGTGACGCTCCCGCTCATCGGCAACCCGAACTGCTTCGACGTGACCTACCCCACCATCACCGGCAGCGGCACCGGCACGATCAAACTGAGGCCGAAGTTCCACATCGTCGACACCCCGCCGCTCGACCCGCTGCCGTGCGACGTGAAGCTCAGCAACCGCATCGAAGTCACCACCGCGGCGGCGTGGACTCCTCTCGATCCGCGGGACGGACCCGGTCCGGTGAAGATCCCGACGTTCGTCGACGCGACCTGGACGCGGAAATCGATCGCCATCCAGAAGAAGGCGGCGACGTCGGGACCGAAGCCGGGCGGCACGATCAACTACACCATCGATTTCGAAGTCTCCGACTACCTCCGCTTCAAGAACATCGTCATCGAAGACTTTCTCTCCGCCGGCCAGCAGATCGTCGGCACGCCACGCCTGTCCGTGCGCGATCAGTACGGCGCGATCGTGAACAAGCCGTTCCCTGCGGGCACCTGGAACATCGGCAAGTTTCCGGTCAAAGGCACCTACACCTGTCCCGGCGCCCCGCTCGGCTGCGCGCCGGGGATGAGCAACCCGGCCACGGTCACCCTTCCGAGCACGCGCATCGTCTTCAACGTCTCCACCGCGATGGGGCAGTTCGGCCAGCCGGCGCCGTTCTCCCTCGGCGTCCTCACGGGCGGCTGGGCACTGGGACCGGGCGGACCGCCCGCAGTCGGACGGATCGTCTTCACCGTGAAGGTGCTGGATCAGTATCCGTTCGCTCCATCGGGAATGGATGACGGCTTCGTCGACAAGCACGACCCGATGAACAACGCCGTGCGCCTCACGGCCGACGGAGTGCGGAAAGTCAAGGTCAAGAATCCGCCGCTGACCGGCATGAAGTGCGGCGATGGCTCCTCCACCTGCCTCGCCATTCCTGGCGACACGCTCGAGAAACGCGTCGTCGCGAAGAACGGCACCTACCTGCAAACGATCCCCAATCCGCTCAGTCCACCTCCGTTCACCGTCGGCGACAAGATCACCTTCCGCCTGACGAAGACGATTCCGACCGGGGATGCCGAGAACATCAGCGTGGACGATTGGCTGCCGCAGCCGGCGTTGAGCGTGGCCGCTTTCTCCACGACGCTGGCGCCCTGCGGCGCGACACCGCCAGGGGCGAACACCGCGTGCTACAAGGTGCTGTCGCCCGTCCCGGCGCCGACGCTCACGGTGAACGCGTCCGCCAACTCGCTCCACTTCACGTTCCCCGACTTCAACAACACCGCCAATACTCCGGTGACGATCACACTGGAGATGACGCTCGCGATCACCAACATTCCGTTCGCCGATGGTCTGTTCCTGACGAACGAGAGCCGCGAGTGCGAGCTCAACTCGTACGGTGCCACATTCTGCCAGGTGGCGGTCGCGCAGTTCGAGCTCACCGAGCCGTCCCTGCGCATTCGCAAGGCGGTCGTGTGCACGGAGGGCTGCAAGACCAAGATGATCGAGGACGAGCCTCTGCCGAACGACGGCACGATCAACGTCAGCCCCGTGACCATCGATCCCGGCGATGCGGCCGTCGATCCCGGGACTGTGGCCGTCGATCGCCGGGGTCGCGAGGCTGTGGCCATCGATCGCGAGGCCGCGGCCATCGATCCCAATCATCCGATCGTTCTCCCGCCAAAACTCGTCTGCGCCCTCGGCGCATGTCCACGATTCACGGGGATGGTCAACTCGACGAATCTCCCGTCGGTTCTCCCAGCCAGCGTGCCCAACGTCGACGCCGGCGACCGCTTCACCTACGTCGTGGCCGTCGAGAACGTCGGCCATGGCCCGAACGGCGCGTATGACGTACGCATCACCGACACGCTCGCGCCATTCAACGGATCGGCGGTCGCGGGAACGCTCTGCGTCCGCCTCGGCGACGGCAGCAACGTCCTCTTCACCGGTCCGGGACTGACCGCGACCGGCTTCGACGTCACGCTGACCGCGCCGGTCGGCGCCTGGTCCGCGACCAGCGGCAAGAACGTCGTTCTGATCAGCTTCGACGTCCAGGTCAAGCCGGCGGCGCAGGTGAACCTCGGCGAGTGCTACCGCAACGAAGCGAAGATCGTCCGTTACGCGAACGTACCGAATGGCCCGAACTTCGTCGCTGCCGGCTACACCCCGCCGTTCAACGCGACTGCTGACGTCTGCGTCAAACCGAAGGTGCTCACGAAGGCGATCGTTTCCACAACGGAGCCCGGGACGCCGGAGGTGTCGGCACGGCCGCTCACGATCGGCGAGATCATCCGCTACCGGCTCACGGTCGCGGTGCCCGAGGGCGTCGGGACGCTCAGGATCGTCGATGTGTTGCCGGCGGGATTGCAGCGACTCGGCCTTCCGACGGTCACGAAGAGCGGCGTGAACAACCCTTTCACCGTGATCACCACCACGCCGATCGTCACAGGAACCACCGGAAACATCACCTTCGACTTCGGCACCATCCGGAACCTCGACAACGACCCCAACTGCGAGCTCGTCATCATCGAGTTCCCGGCCCTTGTGCTGAACAACGCGCTGAACGTTTCCGCACCACCGAACCAGCTTGGGTTACCGAAAGACAATCGTTTCCACGCCATCCTCAACACGGTGACGGTCTCGTCGCCGGTCGTCCCGGCACTCATCGCCGAGCCGAAGATCGTTCTCACGAAAGTCGCGAATCCGCCGACGATCCTGCAAGGCGGCTCGGTGCAGTTCAACGTGAGCTTCCAGAACATCGGCACTTCGCCCGCGTACCAGACCATTCTCAAAGACACGCCGCAACCGGGTCTCGTGTTCACCAGCGTCGCGGTCACCGGCTCGACCTGCGGCACCTTCACCATCACGCCGGTCAGCGGCGGCGGCTTCACCCTCGGGCCGGCGACCATTCCCCCGAACTGCAAAGTGGACCTGAAGATTACAGCGGTGCCGAAGGTGGAGTGCAATACCGAACGAGTGAACCGCGTGACGATCGACTACGACAGCATCCCGGCACCGAACGGCTCCACGGGGCTCACGCCAGGTGCGATGGGAACACCGACCGGCGGACGGCATTACAAGTCGGCGGCGAGTGCGTTCGTGGTGGTGAAGTGCCCGCAGACTTGCGACGTCTCCGTCAACAAGACGCGCAACATCACCAAGACCGCGGCCGGCCTGCTCGTCACGTACACGATCCGGATCACGCGCACCGGAGACGGTCCGTGTCCGTGCAATCAGATGAAGCTGTTCGACAACATTCCGCCGCAGGTATCGGGGATCAACCTCACCGTGCCGCCGGGTTGGACCTCCACCCTGGTCGGGAACAGTCTGCAGGTCACGATGCAGCCGCTTCCGGCCGGCGTGTCCACGGTCACGATCACCGGGACGATTGCGAGCCTCCCGCTCGCACAGAATTGTGCACTCGTTGAATGCAACGACACCAACATTGCCAACAATCGCGGCTGCGACATCCCATAGTGCACAGCGGCATTGCGAGGGCCGGCGTTCACGCCGGCCCTCTCTTTCCACCGCCAGCTCGCGAAGTCCCTTCGAATCACTTCGCGACTCAGTGAAAGTCGCCGAACGACGCACGATAAGCATCGGTAATTCAATGAGTTACACAAGCCAGAAAGACGATAAGATCCACCCATGTTCTTCACCGTCCCTTACGACTCCGCGCACAGGAACCTCCGCATGGGCAACGGGCCGTCGCGCATCGCGCGCGAGCTCGGGGTCGATGCCGAGGAGATCGTGCCCGCGGGCGAGTGGCGCCATGAGATCGGCACCGCGTTTCAGCTCAATCGCGCGCTCGCGAATCGCGTGCGCGAGACGAACGGGCTTCCGGTCGTGCTTTCGGGAAACTGCGGCGCGTCGGTCGGCGTCGCGGCCGGCGTCGGCACCGATGATCTGGCCGTACTCTGGTTCGACGCGCACGGCGACTACAACACGCCCGACACCAGCGACACCGGCTTCCTCGACGGCATGGCGATGGCGGTGCTCACCGGCCGCTGCTTCACGAATCTCGCGAAGTCGATTCCCGGATTCTCACCGGTGCCCGCGAATCGCACCATTCACGTCGGCGCACGCGACTACAGTCCCGGCGAGCGCGATGCGATGCTCGCCGACGACGTGCACCTCGTCGAGCCGGCGTCGCTGAACGCGATCTCGTTCGACGGCATCGACGCGAAACGCGTCCTCGTGCACGTCGACCTCGACGTCATCGACCCGCAGTTCGGGCGCGCGAATCCGTACGCAGTCAGCGGCGGACTCTCACCCGATGACGTATTGCACGTGATCGCACTCGCGCGCGAGCGGTTTGCACTCGCCGCGCTCGTCCTCGCATCGTACGACCCGGGCGGCGACCCCGACGGAAAGATCGCCGCGATCGGCGCGCGGATTGTCCGCAACGCCGTATGAACGGAAGAGCGGTCACCATTCGGCGTTCATGTGTGGAGATCATGGGAAGCGTTCTGAAAGCGAAGCTGCACTTCGAAGGCAGGACCTATGACGGCGAGGCCATGCTGGAGACGTCGGAGATCGTTTTCCGTGGAGAAAAGCGTCTCGTCATTCCGCTCGCGGAGATCCAGTCCATCACGGCGCGCGACGGCAGGCTGCGCGTGAAGCACCGCGACGGCGAAGCGGAGCTCGAGCTGGGCGCGCAGGCAGCGAAGTGGGCGGAGAAGATTCGCAATCCCAAGTCGGTCGTTCAGAAGCTCGGCATCAAGCCTGGCCAGCACGTCTCGCTCGAGAACTTCGACGACGACGCATTCGCGGCCGATCTCGAAAAAGCCGGCGCGCAGGTGCACAGAGGACGGGCGCGGAGGAACAGCGACGTGATTCTCTACGGCGCCGGCACCCGCGCCGATCTCGACCGCCTGAAATCACTTCGCGATTCCCTCGTCCCCGACGGCGCGCTCTGGGTCATCCGTCCCAAAGGCGTAAAGGCGATCACCGAGGCGGACGTCATGGCCGCCGGCAAAGCGGCGGGATTGGTGGACGTGAAAGTCGTTCGCTTCTCCGACACGCATACGGCGGAGAAGTTCGTGATTCCGGTGGCAAGGAGGAAAGGCTAGTTGATGTCTGCCCTAAATGTGGCCCGGACTTTTAGTCCGGGGCAAGCCACGCAGTGGTGGCCTGAATACCTCGTCATCACTCGCGCACTACCGCGGGATACGGCGGTCGGACAAGCGGGATGCTGCGGGCCCGGACTAAAAGTCCGGGCCACATATCGGGATCGCTTGCGGTTATTGAGCACTCCCCTTACGGCGAGACGCCGTGCGCCGGCGGGACGCCGCCGCGCCAGCCCGCGCGACGCGGGCGCTCCACGCGCGGACGCACGGTTGCTAATGACTGGAGCCACGCGTCGTTTCGATACACGGACGATCGATTCGAGAGGAGCGCGGTCATGCGCCGGAGCGCCGACGTCGCGTCGGCTGGACCGGCGGCGTCCCGCCGGCGCACGGCGTCTCGCCGTAAGGGGAGTGCCAAATCACCGCTAAGTTCGCGCCATTGGGCCTGAAGGCCGGGCCTACAGCTCTTTCGCCGCCTCCCGCAAGGTCAGCGGCCACCTGTTCCAGGAGCTGTAACCAGTGGCCGGTCATCATGCGCCGCGCAGGTCGACCTGCGGCCGGCGAGATCCTCGAGCTCTGCGACATTGGATCGCGAGCATTCACTTGGATGCGCCAAGTGAATGCTCGCTTAACCGGCGCTTCGCAGGAAATCCGCAATCTGGTGTTTCCCCCCGTACAGCGCCCAATCCAGCGCGGTCCCGTCATAGATCGTGTCCCGGATATTCAATCGCGCCTCACGCCCGCGCGATCACTGTCTGCGCGTCGGAAAGGTCGAGGGTTGCGGCCTGGACGTCGGGCAGGGTCTTGTCGTTGAAGCGCGGGTGTTCCCACTTGAAGCGCCACGCCGCGGCCTCGTCGCCGGATTGCAGGGCGGCGAAGAGCTCATCGACCTGGCGGCGATAGTCGTCGAGAGGGGGGGCCCGGAAGCCGAGGGAGCCGGCGCTGGTCATGATCGGAGGCTCGGGGTTATTCGCGGTGGGGTCACACCTTTTGGTGTTCCACCGCACATCACCGCATGCCTACCAATAACTAGCCGACGCATGGAAATCATGGAACGACATCCGATAAGCATCAGTATTTCAATAAGTTACACCCGCGAGGAAACAACGAAGGGGTGACCCCAATGACGTTCCCCATAACCCCAATGACGTTCCCAAGGTCGCCAGCGTAGACTCGCTCGATGATCGATCATCACGAGAGACCTCCTGGCGACATCGATTCTCCGCTAACGAAGTCGGCTCAAGATGCACTCGGCCGCACGCCGTACGCCGAGCACGTGGCTGACATGATCGCCGGCTGGCGCGGCGATCACAGCGCGGTGTTTGCGATTTACGGCGAGTGGGGCAGCGGCAAGACCAGTTTCAAAAACTTCATTCTTGAAAAGTTGAAGTCTCGCCCGGAAAGCAATCAGCCGTTGATCGTCGAGTTCAATCCGTGGGAGTGGGAAGGTCCGCGCCAAGTCACTGAAGCGTTCTTCGCACGGCTGGTCGAAGAGATCGGCGCCAAAGCACCCAACGGTGCTGAGATATCGCAACGACTGAGCAGGTACGCCACGTACTTCACTCTCGGCGCGTCAATCGCCGACTCCGCTGCGACGGTCCTTCCCTGGCTCGTGCCAGCCGGGGGGAATCTCGCAACACTTTTGTCTAAGTTCCTCAAAGAAGCTGGTGCACAAGCCAAAACCGCATCAGAAGTAAAGCCAGAACAACTGTCCGTATCTGGTGCGCGAGCCGACGTCGTGGAATCGATTCGAACTATCCAACGCACTGTGCTCGTGACGATCGACGATGTGGACCGCCTCACGACTGCAGAAACGGCAATGCTTTTCCAATTGCTCAAGGCGAACGCCGACTTCCCGAACGTCGTGTATCTGATTCTCTGCGACCGTGAGGTCGTCGCACGTAATCTCGAGAAGGTGGTCGCCGGCCATGGTGACGACTACCTTGAGAAGATCGTGCAGCTCGGGCTGCCGCTGCCCAAAGCGTATCCGGACCAGTTGCGCGCGGCGTTGCTCGATGGCTTACAGACCGCGCTCCGGAATGCTGGTGTGGATCGGCTGCTCGACAAACATCGGCTGTTCAACCTCTATGACGAACATGCGGCTCCGTTCTTCCGCACGATGCGGGACGTGAAACGTTTTCTGGCCGGCATTTCGGCGCTATTGCCGGCGGTGACTCTCGATGGAGGCTCCGCGGTGGATCTCGTCGACTTCATCGGCATCGAGCTGTTGCGCACGTTCGACCACGAGTTCTACGAGGCGATTTATTGCTATCGCACGCGCATCACCGGCCGGGAAGGGGTGCTGTCGAAAGACAAAGAGTTCGTAAAAGAACTGTCGGGCGACCGCGATCCGGCTGGCCCCACTCTCGGCGTATTCGGAGATCTTTTTACTCGCTTCGGTACGGCACGCACATTTGCTCGACGACCACGAATCGGGCACCCGCGTACCTTCGACCGCTATTTTGTCTTTGCTATTCCGCCGGATCAGTACAGCCCTGCCGAGGAGAATGACGTTCTCGCACGCCGGGGGCGGCCACAGTTCGTCAAAGAGTTGGAAGCTGCGCGGGAACGCGGGCGGCTGCAGTATCTGCTTGAGTTACTCAGCAACGCGGAACCGCCGTACGAGCGGGAGTCAGCGATCAACTATCTCTCCGCACTCGCGACATTTGCGGACACACTTCATCTGAACGATGGTGCAGACGAAGAGGACTCATATCGAGCTCAGGTCGACCGACTCGCGTATGCGTGCCTGAAACCTCATGATCCTGCGCAGCGCGCGGATCTTCTTGTGACAGCATGCGAGCGTTCAAACGCGATTGGGTTTACCGCCAGGTTCGAAGAGCATTTCCGTCAAAAGCAGCCCGACGCTCTGACGGATTACGGAAAAAACCGACTGAAGGAACTGGCCATCCAGCGTCTGAGATTTTCCGTCGACGCGCTTCGCGCGCATCCCGCAGCAGGAGATCTGCTTCTATGGTACCTGGAGAATGGAGCCGAAAACGATGCAAAAGCCGTCGCGGAGGAGATGCTCGACACTACTGAGTCGCTCTTCGATTTCATTCATACATTCAGTCACCTCGACCTCGCAAACATCGGGAAAGCGCGCAGACGCGTCAGCGGCTTTCGGACGTTCGCTCGTGAGATCAACCGTCTCGTCCCGATCGAAAAGGTGCTCGCGCGCGTTGATGAGATCGATGAAGACTCTCTGACTTCGACCCAGAGAGCGTTGGTTCGTGCACTTCGAGACGACGCGCAGCGTCTGGCCTTCACTGACACAGAAGCTGCAGCCGAGGCGGACGCCAGCGGCGCGGCACCTGCAGAGACAGGGGGCGCGCCCGATGAGGATGGCGACGATGAAACTTGAGGCGCGGCCCGCTCCTCCCCTCACTGTAAGGGGTCCTTCTGAATCTTCGGCTTGAGCCGCAAGTGGAAGAGCTCTCGATCATGAATAGGTTGGAGTGAACTACAACGTTCCTCCGTCTGACTGCTGCTCGGTTGTGGTGTTCGGGCCGACACTCCGCAGGTAATCCGCAATCTGGTCTTTTCCCCCATACACCGCCCAGTCGAGCGGCGTCCCGCGGTAGATCGTGTCGCGGATGTCCACCCGCGCCCTACGCTCGACGAGGAGGCGGACGACGTCGCTGTGACCGTTCCACGCCGCCTGGTGCAGCGGCGTCGCGTGGGAGTGGTAGCCGTTCGGGTTGTAGCGGTTGGGGACTTCGCCGGCGTCGAGGAGGAGGCGGACGATCTCGGTGCGGCCGAGTTGGGCGGCGAGGGCGAGGGCGACGTGGCGGCTTTGGGCGTCTGCAGGTGGGAGGAACCGCGAAGCATCGGCGATGCGGCCGAGGCCTGCGGCGGAAGGGAGATCGTCGACCGGCGCGCCGCGACGAACGAGCGCCTCGGCGGTCTCCGGATAGCCGAACGTCAGGGCCGACAGCACGGCTGACTGCCAGTTCGTCCCCGGGCCGATGAACGACGCGCCGTAGTCCAGCAGTGTCTCGGCAAGCGCGATCTGGAGGCCGGCTTCGGCGGGGTGGGTGCTGGTGACGAGCATGCTCATGGTCGTGCACTTCGCGTCGTAGAGGTCGGCCATGGCGTCGGGGGCGGCGCCGGCGGCGAGGAGGAGGGTTGCGATCTCGACGGCGTTGGGCGGGGTTTTCTGGCGGCCGCTCTCGACGCCGTTGGCGCCGAGGTAGTGGAGGAGGGTGCAGTGGTGGTGGCGCGAGGAGCGGGCGCGGACGAGGTCGGGATCTTCGCGCAGCAGGTCGCGGAGCGTGGCGTCGTCGCCGGAGACGACGGCTTCGACGGCCTCCTCGAAGCGGGCAACGGTGCGGTCCGTGGAGACGGCGGTCGTGAAGGCGGCGAGGTCTTGCCAAGTTTGGAACGAATACTCCCGCGCGATCACCGTCTGCGCGTCGGGGAGGTCGAGGGTTGCGGCCTGGACGTCGGGCAGGGTCTTGCCCTTGAAGCGCGGGTGTTCCCACTTGAAGCGCCACGCCGCGGGCTCGTCGCCGGATTGCAGGGCGGCGAAGAGCTCATCGGCCTGCCGGCGATAGTCGTCGAGAGGGGCCCGGAAGCCGAGGGAGCCGGCGCTGGTGGTCATCGGAAGCTTCGGCGATCAGAGTATTCGATTCGTCCGTAAAACTCTGATGCCGCTCGCAGGCTCATCGAACCGACATCTGCTCGAACGGGAAAAACGGAAAGAAGCGGCGGACAGCGTATCCTTCGACTTCCGGCCGCGCGAAACACGACATCTGTTCGTGAAAGAGCGGCAGCACCAGCGACTCGCGCATGAGGATGTCGTCGATCTCGCGATAGATGTCGCTGCGCAGGGCCGGATCGGTTTCCGAACGGCCGCGGCCGATGAGGCGGTCGATCTCCGGAGAGCCACAGGTGTGGCCGATGACACCGTTGTCGGTGTTGAGCAGGCCGCTGATGAACCCGTCGCCATCAGGAAAATCGGTCACCCAGAGGCGGAAGATGATGTCGGCATCATCGCGGCTCATCGGATCGCGCACGGGATGCAACTCCAGCTCGTAGCCAGCGCGTGCGAACGCAGCGACTGCTTCGCGCACGACCTCGCGATGTCCCAGTCGAGTCATCGTATACAACGCCCCGCGCAGCTTTGGATGCGGGCCGCGGATCTCCGTCACGTCCGGCATGCTCCACCGGCCGGGGCTATGTCCGAGAAGGCCAGGGGGGATGATACTGGTGGCCACGATCGCCGTCGGTCCAAGCTTCTGTTGCACGATCGCGGAGACACCGACCGCTGCGCGCAGTTGTTGCCGGAGCCGCTTGTTGGCGAGCGGGCCGTTGCGCGCGTTGAAGGCGATGAAGTAAGTGCCGAACGTTGCCGCCGAGGCACTGCGCAGACCGAGCTCCGGATCCTGTCGTACGCGGCGGTAGTTCTCGCCGTGGAGACCGAGCGCCACCGAAAAACTGCCGGCGGTGAATCGCGCCACGATCTCCTCGGTGGAAACGCCGAGCGTGATGATCAACCGCTCTACGCGCGGCAGCCCGGCGCGCCAATAATGCGGATTTGCCTCGAGCTCCAGGCGGCGTTCGGGCTCGAATCGTACGACTCGGAACGGACCTGTGCCGGCCGTGCCATGCCGCCAGTCGCCGCTCATGTCCTCCGTTCCTTCCGGCACGATGGACAGTTTGACGAACGTCAGCACCGCCGGAAATGCGGCATGCGGGCGTTGCAACTCGATCACTCCTTCGGAGTCGGAGATGATGTGGACCTGCGCTCCCTCGATCAACTGCACGACCGCGGGATGCGTGCGCGCGTAGACGCGCTGCAATGAGAATCGGACGTCGCGCGTGGTCAGAGACCGGCCGTCGTGAAAGCGGATTCCATCGCGCAGGCGAAAGCGATACGCACGGCCGTCCTGCTCCCGCACGAGCGACTCGGCGAGCAGCGGCGCGATCCGTCCTTCCTCATCGACGTGCGTCAGTGTTTCGAACACCGGCGCCATGAGCTCGACATGCCATGTCGACGTCGCCAAAACGGGATCGATGGCGTCGACCGGGTGTTCGAACGGAACGTACAGCGTGCCGCTGCGCCGCGATTCAACGACCTCCGCGCGCGGCTTCGGTTGCAGCGCCGCAGCCTCGGCGATGTAGCGACGTGCAAGCTCGTGATCGCCGCGCATGTTCGCCGCAGCCGCGCCGAGGGAGAGAAGTCGCAGTAGATGCGCGGTGTCGTTTGCGGCGCGCGCGAACGACACTCCCCTTTCCGCCCAGCGCCGCGTCTCCTCGCTCTTCTGCCGCTGCCACGCCATTTCGGCGGCGGTCGTCGAAGCCACACACGCGGCGGCGGCGTTGCCTTCGCGCTCGAGCAGGCGCACGGCGGCGTCGATCTCCGCCAGCGCCGCCGAGGTATCGCCCGCCATGTGCAGCGCCTCGCTGAGCAGGAGACGCGCTTCAGCGGTGCGATGCGGTTGCTCATCGATGAACTCCAGCGCCGTGCGCGCGGCATTGATCGCATCGCCGCTGCTGAAGCTGGCCAGCGACGTGCGCGCGAGCTGCAGACCGTATTCGATCGTCTTCTCCGGCAGGTCCGCAGCAGCGTAGTGATGTACGAGCTCGGGATAGACGCGCTCCGGATTCGAAGCGTTGCGGCGCTCGACTTCTTCGGCGTGGCGGCGGTGCAGCGCGCGCCGTCTTCGTCGCGACACCTCGGCATAGATCACGTCGCGGACCACGCCACTCGTGAACGCGAGGCGCTCGCCGCGCCCGCGCCGTTCCTCCGTGAGGAAGCCGCCGCCGATCAGCACCTCGATGTCGTCATCGATCGATTCCGTGTCGTCCAGCAGCCGTTCGACATCGCGAAGGTTGAACGTCCGTCCGATCACCGACGCGGTCGCGAGAAGCGTCCGCTGGCGATCCGGGATCCGCTCCAGCCGCCGTGCCACGGCTTGATGAATCGTCGCGGGCAGCAGGTCGGTAGAGATCGTCGTGTCGATCGCCAGACGCCACATCCCCGAGCTACCGAGGACCAGATCGCCCGACTCGATCAGCGAACGGATCAGCTCCGTGGCGAAGCGCGCGTTTCCCTCGGTCGCGTCGTACGTCCGTTCGATCACCGCCGCGTCGATGCGATTGCTCTCCAACTGCATCTCGACGAGCTGCCGGTGCTCGTCGCGCGTGAGCGGCGCGAGATCGATGCGCGTGAACGGCACGCGGTGATCGGCCATCAGTCGCGCCAGTGGATGACCGCGCGCGATCTCCTCACTGCGATAGACGCCGACCACCAACACACCGGTCGAGGCCAGTCGCTGCACGATGTACTCGAGCGCGTCGATCGACACCGCCGCGAAGTGCAGTTCTTCGACGACGATCACCAGCGGACGATTGGCGGCGATGCGGATCCACGCGCGGGCGAGAAGGTCGAAGATCGCGTGGCGGTCGTTGATCGCCTTCGGGGTCGTGGCCATCGCCTTCAGCTCCGCGATCTCGGAGAGCAGCGGAAACGTTCCGACGAGATCGGAGGCGAGGTCGTCGAAGAGTGCCGGAGCGGAGCCGCGGCTGCGCAGGAACTCCTCGATCACACGGCAGAGTCCCGCGTACGGGAGCGCTTCGTCGACGCTGGCAACGGTGCCGCGCAGAACGGTCGTGTTGCGTGCGTTCGCCAAGCGCTCCAGCTCTTCGACCAATCGCGTTTTCCCGCTCCCCGCCGCGCCGCTGATGAGCACGAAGCGGCAATGCGTCGTGGCCTCGTTGAGCTGCGCCTGCAGCAGCGCGAACTCGCGGCTGCGTCCGACCATCGGCGATGACGGCCGCACCGGTTTGCGGGCGGTCGTGTGATGCACGCTGGAGAAAGCGTCCCCGTCGGGCAGTTTTCTGCGGCAGCGTTCCAGCGCCGCGGCGACGTCGCGGGCGCGATCGGGACGGCGAGCCGGCTCCTTGTCGAGACAGCGCATCAGCAGATCGTCGAGCTCGGGAGGGATGTCGATGCCGAGCGCGCGCGGCGTTCGCGGCCGGTCGTGTGCAATCAGATAGAGCATCGACGGCGTGTCGCCGCCGAACGCGGGGTGTCCGGTGATCAGCTCGTACAGCACCATGCCGAGGGCCCACACATCGGTACGGCTGTCGATCGCTCCCTGCATGACCTGCTCGGGCGCGAGGTACGCGAGCGTGCCGACCAGCACTCCGCTGCCGGTGAGGCGATGATCGCGATCGGCAATGGCGAGGCCGAAGTCGGTGATCCGCGCGCGGATCCCACTCTCGCCATCGCGCGTGATCATCACGTTCTCCGGTTTGATGTCGCGATGGACGATGCCGGCGGCGTGGCTGTAGTCGAGCGCTTCGGCGACCTGCAGTCCGATCGTCATGATATCGCCGAGCGTGAGCTTCCGCTCGTTCATCGCATCACGCAGATTGTGTCCGCGAACGAGCGGCATGACGTAGAAGAGCGATGACTCGTGCGCGCCGAAGTCGTGGATGCCGATGATGCCCGGATGATCGAGCCGCGCCACCACACGCGCCTCGCGGCGGAAACGCTCCGTCGCCGCGTCATCGAGGAATCCCGGCGGAATCATCTTCACCGCGACGTCACGGTCCAGGAGCGGATCGCGCGCGAGATACACGACGCCCATCCCGCCCCGTCCCAACTCGCTGACGATCTGATAGCGGTCGGAGAGCCGCGTCCCGATCATGTTATTGCCGGAATTCGGGAGAGATTATACCGCTCGATCCATTTTGAACATCAGTAATACCTTCCACTCCGGCGCAACTGCAGCGTCTGACCCATCAATTGCGTGTCCGCGATGCGGCGGCGAAGGTGGTCCGGCGCGTCGACCAGGCCATCGATCGCAAGAAGCTGAAGGGTGTCCGTCTCGCGCGCGGTCTGTATCGGATTGCGAAGGCGTATGCCATCAGCACCTCTCGGAGAAGGACGAAGTGACCGTCTCCCTTCCTTCTGCCTTCAGCCTTCTGCCTTCTGCCCTCTGTCTTCCGTTCGATGTATGATCCGCCGCGTTCCTGCATGCTGTAATTCCCTGTAGAACAACAGACTTAGGAGGTCTCCTCTTTGCGATTCACCAGACTGACCATTGCCGTTTCCATGACCTGCCTGCTCGCTGCTTCCGCGTTCGGCTCCGGCTTCCTGATTCCGGAGCAGGGCGCGAAGGCCAGCGCCATGGCCGGTGCGTTTGCTGCGACGGCCGACGACCCGAGCGCGATCTTTTACAACCCGGCCGGCATCGCGCAGCAGCGCCACATGGCCGCATACGCCGGTACCACCCTCATCAATTTCTCCAACGAGTTCACGGGCGACCCGACCAGCCCCGTCACCTCGGGCGTGACCGGTGAGTACAACCGCCACACGTTCAACGTGCCGAACATGTACGCGGTCGTTCCTCTCGGCAACAACTTCACCCTCGGCGTCGGCGTCTTTGCCGCCTTCGGTCTCCGCACCGACTGGGAAGATCCGTGGGCCGGCCGCTATATCTCGAAGGACGCCGACCTGAAGACGACTTCCGTCAACCCGGTCATCGCCTGGCAGAGCAGCGACGGCCGTTTCGCCTTCGGCGGCGGCGTCGAGTATCGCCGCGCGCGGGTCATCCTCAGCGCGAACCGGATGGCGCTGAATCCGTTCACCGGCCGCATCGTCGACGTCGCCAACACGCGCCTGGTGAGCGAGTACGGGGACGACATCGGCTTCAACGCCGGCGTGCTGGTGAAGGTCACGCCGCGCTTCCGCATCGGCGCCTCGTACCGCACGGACATGGACATCGAGCTCGAGGGCGACGCCGAGATCAATCAGATCCCGACCGGCAGCGCGCAGCTCGACGCCATCATCGGCGCGCAGCTTCCGCCCGACCAGCGCATCAACACCGTGTTTCCCTTCCCCTCCATCGCCACGATTGCCGTCGCCTTCAGCCCGAACGACAACTGGGACGTCGAGCTCGACGTGATCAAGACCGGCTGGAGCGCGTTCGAGGCGCTGCCGGTGAACTTCGAGTCCACCCCCGCGGCGAGCTTCGTCCGCGAGCAGAACTGGGAGGACTCGAACTCCTACCGCATCGGCATCAACCACAACGCCACGGAGCACTGGGACGTGCGCGGCGGCTTCGTCTATGACGAGAACCCGCAGCCGGTCGAAGCGGTCAGCCCGCTGTTGCCGGACTCCGACCGCCTCGGCGCGTCGTTCGGCGCCGGCTGGCATGCCGGACCGTTCACCGTCGACGGCTCGCTGCTCGTCCTGCACTTCAAGGATCGCGACACCGACGGAGCCAACGAAGAAGGCTTCAACGGCATGTACGAGACGGACGCCCTGCTCTGGAGCGTCAACCTCGGCTACCGCTTCTAAAGGAGACCCATATGAACAAGCACATCAGAATTGCAGCGGCAGTCCTCATTGCGGCACTCGTCGCGGTGCCGATGTTCGCGGCGCGCGGCGCGGCCGACTTCTCCCATCTGGTCGTCCTCGGCGACAGCTACGGCGCCGGCTTCGAGAGCGGCTCGCTCAACGAGCGCCATCAGCCGTGGAGCTGGGGCGCCGTCCTGGCCCGCCAGGTCGGCTATGACATCTGCCCGGCTACCGCGGTCGCGACCGACGACTGCTTCGCCGTGCCGCTCGTGTCGTATCCCGGCCTCGGCAACGAGCTCACCCTGACGAGCCTCATCCCCGGTCCGGTCATCGCGCCGGCGCCCGGCTCGGCCGCGCCGAGAATGATCAACTTCGCGCGTCCCTACAACAATCTCAGCATCCCCGGCGCCACCGTCGGCGCGCTGCTCACCCTGACCGGCGCCGAGACGCCGACGGCGGGCGAGCCGACGGCCGTGAGCATGGCCCGCTTCATCCTCCGCGGCCTCGGCACGCCGGTGCAGCAGGCCATCGCGCAGCGTCCCTCCTTCATCGCCCTCTGGATCGGCGGCAACGACTACCTGAACGTGATGTTCAGCGGCACCCCCGCCACCATCACTCCGGCCGCCGACTTCAAGGTCCGCTATGAAGCGCTCCTCGATGCTCTGATCGCCGGCGCGCCGAATGCCGGCATGGTCGTCGGCAATCTGCCGAGCGGCATCCCGCCGTACCTGACGCTCGTCCCGCCGGTGCTCGTCGACCCCACGACCCGCCAGCCGATCCTCATCGGCGGCCAGCCGGTCTTCTACATGGTCGACTCGGGGAACGGCACGCAGGCGCCGATCACGGCGACCACGCTGATCCCGCTGCAGACGCGCGACAAGATCGCCCAGGGATACGGCCTCCCGGCGCTGCTCAGGAACATCCCGCCGTTCAGCCTCCTGCCGCACGTGGGCGAGCCGCTCTCCCCGAACGACGTCATCACCGCCGACGAGATCAGTCAGGTGTTCACGCGCATCGCTGAATACAACACCATCATCAACCAGGCTGCCGCGGCCCGGAACATCCCGGTCGCCGACGTCGCCGGCCTGTTCAGCCGCGTCTCCGCCCCGGGCGGGATTTCGCTCGGCCCGATCAGTGTCTCGAGCGCCCCGGTCACGGGCGGTTTCTACAGCTTCGACTTCTTCCACCTGACGGACCTCGGTTACCTGCTCTTCGGGAACGAGTTCATCAAGGCCATCAACGAGGGCTACGACACCGAGATCCCGCTGGCGTCGATCACCCAGCTCTTCGCCAACAACGGCGCGTTCTTCCCCGACGCCAACGCGGCCGCGCAGCTCTCGTTCATCGGCACCAACAACGGCATCACCACCGAGGGGCTGAAGCAGATCCAGTCGTTCTGGCAGAAGCCGACGATCCTGCGCCGCTCCCGCGCCGTCGGACACTGATCATCCTTCACGTGCAAACAGGAAAGGCGGCCGAAAGGCCGCCTTTTTGGTTTTGAACGGAGGACATGCGCCTGTCATCCTGAGCCGCAGGAACTTCGCACGAAGCCGAAAAGCATGGCGGCGAAGGACCTGGGCGTGAGGGGGAGCGCTGCGTGCCCCCGCCCACCCAGGTCCTTCGCCGCCATGCTTCGCGTTCCAGCGGTAATTCCTGTGGCTCAGGATGACAAATTACGTTCCGGCCGGTCTTCCTCGCGGTGAAGGCCGGGAGATGTCGATCATCGCCATCCGCTCCTTCTCGTCGTACCAGCAGTGGAAGCGCTTGATTCCCGGGACCTCGATGTCGTAGAAGCGGAAGAAGCTCGGCACGTGCAGCGAAGTCGACTTTTCGGACTGCCGGATCTTCGCCGCTCCCTCTTCTTTTTTGTCGAGCGGCTTGATGCCGATGACCTTGCGCTTTTTGTCGTAATAGAGGTTCGCGCTGGTCTTGCCGCGGAGGCGGAGGAGGTTGGCTACGGGTGACGGAAGGCGGATGAGGCGCGACTGGACGATGGTCGCCGAAGCGGGAAAACGTTCGAACTCAGGCTGCGGCTCCCACTTCTCAAAAGCCATAAACCGACTCCTCACCCCACACAGACCACTTCGGCGTACAGGACAAGATCATAAAAACTGGGATCTTTTTGTCAACAATTAATCGCACGGGTTTCGCCATGCCGAAAACGTGTCCCGGGCACACCTTATTCTGAATTATTGGTAATCATCGTACAAAAACAGGTGGTTCGGAGGCAGGCAAAGGATGCGCCGAACCGCGGTAAGTCGTTGATTCTGCGGGTCTATCGGCAAGACGGCCGCTGGGCGCCGGTTCGGTCCGGCACTCGCTCCGGCCGATCGGTCCGTGACACGGAAAACTTTCTTTTTTCACGCATCCCCGTACTGGCTCTTGGCGGGATTTTGACGAGGCCCCCGGACCGCCGACGTCTTCGTCGGCCGGTCCGCCCACGTCTTCGTGGGCACGGCGGCGTCTCGCCGCCGGGAGGGGGAATCGGGTAAGTGGGAGAGTGTTGCGCGAGAGCTTGCCCGCGAGGACGCGGGCGGACCGGCCGACGGTGACGTCGGCGGTCCGCGACGGCGCGCCGGAGGCGCGCCAGGCCCTCTCCACTTGCAGACCGCTGTCGAATCCGGCAAGACTGTGCCGATGCCGAAGACGCCGCCGACCACCCTCGAGATTGCCGGACGCGAGGTTACGATCACGAATCCGGACAAGGTCTACTTCCCGCACGCCGGATACACGAAACTCGACCTCGCGAAGTACTACGCCTCTGTCGCCGCGGGAGCGTTGCGCGGGATCGCGAACCGGCCGATCGTGCTCAAGCGCTACGTCAACGGCGCCGAGGGAGAGCCGTTCTTTCAGAAACGCGCGCCCGAACAGCATCCCGACTGGGTTGAGACCGTCGAGCTCAGTTTTCCCTCCGGCCGCACCGCACGCGAGGTCGTGATCCGCAACGCCGCGCAGCTCCTCTGGATCGCGAACCTCGGCTGCATCGACCTGAACCCGCACCCCGTCCGCGCCGACGATCTCGAGCATCCCGACGAGCTACGCGTCGATCTCGATCCCGGTCCCGGCGTCGGCTTCGACGACGTGCGCCAGGTCGCGCTGGTCGTCCGCGACGTGCTCGACGAGCACGCACTGCGCGGCTGGCCGAAGACCTCGGGATCGCGCGGCATCCACGTCAACGTCCGCATCGAGCGCCGCTGGAGCTTCGACCAGGTGCGGCGCGCCGCGCTCGCGATCGCACGAGAGGTCGAGCGGCGCGTCCCCGCAATCGCGACCAGTAAGTGGTGGAAGGAAGAACGACACGGTGTCTTCCTCGATTACAACCAGAACGCGAAAGACCGCACCGTCGCCTCGGCGTGGTCGGTGCGGCCGACCCGCGACGCCCGGGTGTCGATGCCGCTCGAGTGGGACGAGGTCGCGGAGTGCGATCCGGCTGCCTTCACGCTCGTCACCGCACCGGCCCGTTTCGCCGAGCGCGGCGACCCCGCGGCCGGGATCGACGATGCCGCCGGCTCGCTCGACAAGCTCCTGGAGCTCTCCGCTGCGCAGGAAGCCGAAGGTCTCGGCGATGCCCCCTGGCCGCCGAATTACAAGAAGCAGGACGGCGAGCCGCCGCGCGTCGCACCGTCCAAACGAAAGAGCGCGAGCAGCGGCACGAAAGGCACCGGCCGCCGCCGCCCGACGCAACCGCTCATCACCGTGGCCAAGGCGGAGCACAAGGCCGAAGCGCTCGCCGGTCTGGAACGCTGGAAAGCGCGGCACCCCGAGGCGGGGGCACTTCTGGAGGAAGACGACATCCTCGTCGATGCGATGCGCGGCCGGTCCTCCACCTGGACGCGCATCCGCGTCAACCTGCGCCACGTCCCCGAGGCCGAACGCCCGGCGGAAGAAGCACCCGATCCCGATTACGACCCGTGGGAATCCGCGCGGTGAGTCCACGGAAAGACGACGGGAGGCCACCGGCGGGCCGGCCCGGCCGGCTGCGTTGGTTGCCATAGGCTGAACGCGCGCTTGTCGGACGGAACACGATTCAGGCGGAAACAAACGCAGCCGGCCGGGCCGGGCCGCCGGTGGCCTCCCACCGTCTTCCGTGGCGCATATTAGCGTCACACATCATTAAGGAGGATAGCGCCCTGTCATCCTGAGCCACAGAAATTACCGCTGGAACGGAAAAGCATGGCGGCGAAGGACCCGGGCGGGCGGGGGCACGCAGCGCTCCCCCACCCGCCCGGGTCCTTCGCCGCCATGCTTCTTGTTCTTGCGGAGTTTTCTGCGGCTGCTACGAAAACATCTTCGCCAAAAGGGTGCTGAAGACAGACCAATCCTGAGCTGACTGCGAGAGTCAGCGGAAGGGTCCAGCTGTGCAGAGTCGGCTCCGATTCACCAAGGTCTGGTCATGCAGAGAGCTCATAGGCTCTCGCGCGGGCCGATTCTGCGCGGCGCTCTTACGAGGGCTTCTTCACGAGCTGCACGTTGTAGCCGAGAGCAGCAAGCTTCCTCGCGTAGTGATCAACGGCACGCTCCTTGTTGCGT
>Ga0190275_10000362_pt1 | contig 42140 bp, 26 predicted proteins | sample Popmic550T_FD_133745 | JGI IMG/M metagenome (GOLD analysis project Ga0190275, IMG submission 133745) | Populus adjacent soil microbial communities from riparian zone of Yellowstone River, Montana, USA - 550 T | ecosystem: Environmental > Terrestrial > Soil > Riparian zone > Trees stand | place... | reverse complement strand
TCCTGGCAGCCGTGCCGGTGGTGGTGCTGAACGCACGCACCGGCGAGTCGTACGGTGGCGTGTTCGACGCGAACCCGACGGCGACGATCCGCATCGCGGTCGAGCCGTTCGCGCTGCGCGACAAGCTCCTGGTCGGGTTCCCGGCCGGCGACGCGGTCGACCCGGCGCAGTGCAGCGTCTTCTTCCTGCTCGAAGTCTCCGCCGACATGATGCTCTCCGGCGCGGCGCTGGCCCACCCGACCGAGCTCGCCGGCGCGCTGCGCGACGCCATCTCCGCCGGCATCGACACCCGCGTCCTCGGCTGGCACTCCTTCGAGCACGCCCTCGGCGACCTGGTCTTCATCACCCCGGGCGTCATGGCTGCCGTCGGCGCGTCGGTCAACGGCCTGCATGGCCAGGGCATCCTCGACCAGACCGGACGCCGCGAATCGAGCGTCCATCACCAGAAAGGAAGCTTCGTCCGCACCGCCCTCCCGCTGCAAGACGCCGAGGGAAACCTGCGCGAGTACGGCGGCGTCATGGCGTTCCTCGGCGGCATCGACCCGAGGAAAGACCGCTACGACTCCGACCCCCATCCGGAGATCGATCCCGACCGTCCCAACCAGAAGTCGTGGCACGACATCCACTGCCGCGTGCGCGGCAAAGCCGCATGGGACGTCTATCGCAACTACCGCCAGCGCTGGAACGCCGGCCTGGAGAACCCCGACCTCATCACATCCTTCGGGGAGCCGACGCTCATCCCCACGGCCGAGCCGGCGGACGAAGGCGATCCGGAAGTCACCCTCGACCAGGGACCGCACACCGTGCAGATCAACCGCACCATCGCCCCCCATCTGGAGGAGTACGCCCCCTACGTCAATACGCAGACCGGCGACCTGTCGGTCCTCAAGTCGTACCAGCGGATCATCGACGAGGCGCGGCAGTTCCTCTACATCGAAGACCAGTACTTCTGGAGCCGCGACATCGCCCAGCGCATCCACGACGCGCTCTTCGAAAACCGGATCGAGTTCGTGATGCTGCTCCTCCCGAAGCGGCTCAACGAAGCGCCGCTGCTCGACCTCATGCTCTACGCGCAGCGCCGGCGCGCGCTCAGCATCGTCCTGTACGGCGTCCCCGAAGTCCCCCCCGGGACCGACCTCGACACCCTCCCCGAAAACGTCGCCGACCGCGTAGTCGTCTTCACCATCCGCAACGACCACCACATCCCGATCTACGTCCACTGCAAATCGATGATCGCCGACGACCTCTGGATGAACATCTCCTCCTCCAACTTCAGCCGCCGCTCGCTCACCTACGACAGCGAGATCGGCGCCGCCGCCATCGACAGCCGCATGCGCCGCGGCGGCGGCCTCACCCCGCGCCAGTTCCGCGTCGACCTCCTCGCCGACCACCTCCGGCTCCTCCCCGAGGAAAAGCCGCTCGTCGAAGACCCGCGCGACGCCTTCCGCCTGATGAAAGCCATCCTCGCCGGCGAATTCCCGGGCCGCAAGTTCGGCATCGAAGAAGCCGGCATCGCCGCCATGGACATCGCCCACACCCACCTCGGCACCCAGCCCTCGGAGCTCGACGGCGGCTTCATCGACGCCGTCAACCTCGCCGTCGACCCCGACGGCCGCATCCCCGGCCCCAACCTCATCGTCGACCTCCGCAACTTCCTCGCCGCCCTCGCAGGCAGCACCGACACCGTCACCTTCGGCGGCATCGGCACCCTCCGCCTCGTCTTCGACGTCTCCTCCCTCGGAGACCCTGACGACATCCAGATCCGCGTGGAAATCACAGTCCCCCCCGAACACCCGACCGACCCCGAGGACATCCCGGAGCTCCTCGCCCTCGGCCCCTTCCCCGCCAACACCCCCGCCCGCATCGGCCTCGTACGCATCGGAGTCGAATACCTCCTGTCCGTCACCCCCGAGGCCACCGCCAACCCCGGAACCCCACTCGCCCCGGCCATCACCCGCCCGTTCACCCCGGCGGCGTTCACGAGTGAGGAGGCGTTCATCTGGTAGCAGAAACACGCTTTCCGCGAGAGCCTGCCGACCGAAGGTCGGCGGACCGATATCGTCGCCGCGGAGCGGCGCGAGAACATAAGCCGCCGAAGGCGGCGCCCCGGACCGCCGGCGTCGCGCCGGCCGGTCCGCCGACGTCACGTCGGCCGCTCTCGCGCTGCCTGTGAATGTCAGGAGAACCAGCCGGCCGAAGGCCGGCGCCAACAACACTCTCCGCGAGAGACTGCCGACCGAAGGTCGGCGGACCGGCCGGTCGAAGACCGGCGCTCCGTTTCCCCGCCGCCGAAGGCGGCTCCATGGAGCGCCGACGTTCCGTCGGCCGGTCCGCCGGGGCGTGAGCCCGGGGAAAACGCGTCGCCCTTGGTTTCCTGTCCTCTATGCTGCCACGCACCACGAAAAAACGCCGCCGCGGTTTCCCGCGGCGGCGTTCAACGTCTCAGCGTTGTGAAGCGAACGGTTACGGGCAGGCGCCGACCGGGATGACGAACGACTCGGTCACGGTCACGGTCGATCCGCTGACGCTCGAGGTCGCACCCTGGCCCACGCCGTACTGCGCGAACGCCGTCCAGACCTTGCAGTCGTTGGTGGCGGTGGCGGCGAGGATGCCGTCGCGCATCTGCTGGAAGTTCGGGGCGGCCGGCGTGAAGTTCATGCCCTGCACGAGGTCGCGCAGGAGCTGCTCCGGCGTCAGGCCCGCGTTCGTGTAGAGGTCGCGGAGCCTCCAGCCGATCGCGCCGTAGACTTCGCCGTCGAAGTGCACGCCGTTGGCACCGGTCACGTCGCCGTAAGTGCGCGAGTAGGTCGCATACGGCTCGGAGCGGATGCCCTTCGGATCGCTGGCCGAGTACTCGCCGACGCGGTCGTCACCGTTGAGGACGACGGCCAGGACGTCGGACATACCCTCGCCGATGGCGCCCGACATCGGGCCGCTCATGGAGCCGATCATGCGCCAGGTCAGGCCGTGGCCATACTCGTGGAAGACGATGTCGGAGTCGAGGTCGCCGTCGCGCTGCAGCGGCGCCGGGGTGGTGATGCGGATGGTCGAGGAGCTACCGGCCGAGGCCTTGAGGGCCGTGCCGTCGGTGATGCCGACGAACACCGAGGAGATGGTGATGCTGCTGTCAGTGCCGCCCATGACCATGACCGAGTCGCCGCCGGTGGCGTGGTTGGCCACGATCACGCCGATCGCGCCCGCGTTCTGCGCGTTCTTGACCTTGGTCACGAAGTCGCAGGTGCCGCGGTCGATGATGGCGATCTTGCCGGTGAGCGAGGCCACGGCGGTGCAGGCTTCGCCCGGTGAGGCGACGGCCAGCGGTCCTGTGCGGCCGGTGCTGGTCAGCGCCGGGCCGAACTGCGCGCCCGCGGCGCCGTAGATGCTCGAGCCGACCACGACCTGGTGGGACGGCTTGCCGGTCCAGAGGTACATCTGCATGCGCGGGTTGCCGCCGTCAGTCGGCGTGGCGAAGTTCGCGTTGTCGATACCGCCGCCGTCCTGCGCCTCGGCGTTGACCGAGTCACTGCCGACGCCGCCGCGGCTGAAGTTGTTCTCCTGGAAGTTCTTCTCCGCCTCGTTGAAGCCGGCCACGTAGAGGATGTCGTGGATGTGGTTGTTGAGATAGAAGAGGTTCTGCACCGCGACGTTGCGGTTACCGGTCGTGCTCGGAGAGGTGGTACGGCTGTGCACCGTCGTGAACGAGCCGTTGCTCACGTTCGTGCCGCCGTTGTCCGGCCGGTTGTTGGACTGCGCCTCGAGGTACGCGAAGACGTTGTTGCCGGCGATCCTGATCGTGTTCTGCGTGCCGGAGTTAAGCCAGCCGTTCGGCGACGGGTTGGTGCCGGCCGGCGAGACCGGGGCCGGACCGCTGACCAGGGTCTGCGCCGATTCCTTGCCCGGGTCTTCGAGATAGACGAAGTACTGGTCGCTGCTGGTACGCAGCTCGACGTTGAGGACCTCGCCCTCACCGCTGACCAGGGTGTGGTACAGGAGGTTCGTCTTGCGGGTCCAGGTCTCGACGAGGAACGCCTCGCGGAGGACGCCGTCGATCGAAACCAGCACGCGCGTGGCCGTCGGCGCGGAATAGAAGAAGTCGTCGCGGTTGAAGACGACCTTCCCCTCCTCGGAGCGGCTCTCGCGGCGCGGCGCGGCAACGACCGGGTGGACGCGGCCGAGGGCGGCGGCGAGCGCATCTTCCTCGGCGATCGCGGCCGGGGTGACCTTCGTCACCGGAGCGAGGGTCTCGATCAGGTGCACGACCTGCCCCTGCCCGTTGATGGCCGCCTTGACATACGAGCCATAGACGACGAGCCCGTCGACGCGCTGATCCACGCGCACGTGGGTCAGCTCGTTGCCCGACAGGCGTACACCGGCCGACTGGCCGGCGATCCGGTCGCGGCGCGGCGTCTCCCCGATCGAGCGGGCAGTCGCGGCATCGTGGCCGCGCGAAGTCAGGAACTGCGCGACCACATCGGTCGGCGAAGCGCTCGACGGCAGCGACAGCGCGCCGCGGTCATCGGAACTGTAAATCTGCGCGGGACGGCGTTCCCACGTCGATCGATTCTGCGCGGCCACCGGCATGATGACCGTAAGGCCGAGTACGGCAACCAGAAGAAAACGGCGAGCTTGATTCAACGGAAGAGCCTCCGGGGGTTGGGGAAATGTAAATAAAAATCCGCCGCACGCGCGTAGAGCTGGGGCGCTGCAGAGGGGCCTCGGTTTACGGAAGGAACGCTTGATGGTACGCCTGCCCGAAAAGGAACGCAAGAGGGTCAATGCAAGAGTCGGCATAAGCCGACGCACGCTTGTCAGCCTGAGCCGCAGCACGTGGCCACGAAGGCAATGACCCTCTCGGATGGTGTGCGCCGGAGGCGCGACGAGAGGGTAGCCGGTGGCAAGCGCGAAGCGCGCAGAGCTTGTTTTTCTGAGAAGAACGAAGGTCTGACCCCGGCCTTCACTCGCTCCGGTGAAATGCTTCCTCGACCATCGCTTTGACCTGCCGATAGACTTTGCGATCAGCGGTGGAGGGGTCGAGGCCTTCCGCGATGAACACCGCTGCTGTGAACTCATGCACGTCGGACGGCGGCTCTTGCGTCAGCCGCGCCTCCGCATCGGGTGGCAGGCAGAAACCCAGTCGCGTGCAGAGGCGTGAGAGGAGTGCGGCTGCTTCCTTCGTTGACAGCATGTCTTCTTCCGTCGCTATTTTCACTCGCCCCGGTCCCCCTGCAGGCAGCGGGGCCGTACAGTTGTCACCCTAGATAGTCGAGCATCCGGTCGTGCAACTGGCCGTTGCTGGCGATGACATCGGACGTTAAGCACAAATCGATGGTGTCACCTCGCCATCCCGTAACCTTTCCTCCTGCGGCGGTGATGAGAGCAATTCCGGCTGCCATGCTGGCGGCGCCGGCCTCCAGCGCGGGGGCGATGGCCTCGCGCCACTGGGCGGCATTGAGCTCGCCACCGACGATCCAGGCGTGGCGAAGTGATGCCACCAGCCGCCGGTCCAGCCGACGCGACGTCGGCGCTCCGGCGCATGACCGCAGTCTTCGCCAGAGCGACGCACACGCGACATCGGGGTCACACCTTCGCTTTTCGTCAGAAGAACGAAGGTGTGACCCCACCACGTCTTCTACCGCTGTTTCAAAGAACGCTTTTTCGCGAGAGCGGCCCACGAGGACGTGGGCGGACCGGCCGACGGTGACGTCGGCGGTCCGTTTACTTCGCCGCGGAGCGGCGTTGTCCCCCGAGGCTGCCGACCGAAGGTCGGCGGACCGGCCGGTCGAAGACCGGCGCTCCGTTTTTCCGCCGCCGAAGGCGGCGCCCCGGACCGCCGGCGTCGCCGCCGGCCGGTCCGCCCACGTCCTCGTGGGCCGCTCTCGCGCTGAACGTGAATGAAGTACGACAAGCCGCCGAAGGCGGCCGTACGGAGCGCCGACGTTCCGTCGGCCGGTCCGCCGACCTTCGGTCGGCAGTCTCTCGCGCTGAAAAACCGCGGTCATGCGCCGGAGCGCCGACGTCGCGTCGGCTGGTCCGGCGGCGTCCCGCCGGCGGACGGCGTCTCGCCGTAAGGAACGGCGGGGTCACACCTTCGAAAAACGCGTAACGTCCAGCCCCCCCAGTTACGAGCTCAATCCCCGCCGCCCTTCGGCGGCAACTGCGCCGCGAGGTACCGCAGCAGGTATTCTCTCATCGCCGTCGACAGATCGCGCGTCACCGGCATGTGCAGCGGGCTCGTGATCGGGAAGCTGAGATACTGCATGATCGCGGCGGCGTTCGTGTTCACCGTCGTCTCGTCGCTCAAGTCCATGATGGCCTTCATCGCCGGATAGAGCGTCATGTACTGCTGGAAAATCCCCTGAACGTCGATCCAGTGTGGCGGCTTCGGAGCCTGGAACTTGTCGAATATCACCGGAACGCGTAACGCGTCGAACACCTTCACACACACGGCGAGGCGCGACACAGGATTCGTGTCCTGCGCCCAGTCGAAGGTGATGCGGTACACGAGACCGTCAATGGACCCGCGTGGATTGCCGGGCATTCCCGAATAGATCGTGAACGTGGCCATGCCGTTGGTGAGCGTGACCGAGCTCGGGCTGATCGTCAGTGGAATCGCCGGAGCGGGCCACGGATTTCCCGTTTGTGAATTCGCAAATTCGGAGACGCCCAACGTGACCGTTTGTCCGGCCGCCGGCGTCGCGCCGAACGTCGTTGCATAGAGCGTCACCTCGGCCGTCGTCGTCGCACCGACCGTCCCCTCGGTCGCCGGTGCGTTCGCATCGAGGCGATAGACGTGCTCGGCGGCGTCGATCCACGCACCGCTCGGGTTTTCGGAAAGGACGACGTTGCCGTTGCTGAGGATCACCAGCGGGCTCGTACCCGCGGTCGTGCCGTTGTCGTCGAGGGGAAATTCGAAGAGGAAGGCGCGCTGCAAATAGTGGTCGAGCGTATTCGTGACGGGGCCGAGCGAAATGACGCCGCTCGAGGTGAGAATCGCGGCCTTGAGGGTGCCGGCGTTCGCAGGATTGCCGCCGGTGTCGAACGGCAGCGCGTTGCCGAGATCGATCGTGACCACGTTGCGATCCGAATCGACCAGCGCCGGCGCGTAATTGAAGTTCTGATTGATGTCGTCCGGTGGGGCCGGCATTCCCGCCTGAAGCTCCTTCGGCGCACCGGACGTGGTCGGCGGCGTGAACGCCGTCACGGGACGAAGGAGCCGGCCGATCGTGATCGACTGCGGCTCGGAAGCGGAGGAGAGACCGATCGTTCCCGAGATGCGGCCGATCCTGAAATTCGGATCGGTCGGAAGCGCCGGCGCGTCGATCTGGTCGACCGTGAACCGGATCGAGAGCAGTTGCGCGCCTGCGTTCTGCCAGGCCTGCAGCAGAGGCGAGTCGATGCTCGACGGCCATTGCAGGTTGGTCAGCTGCGACTGGTAGGCGGCGCTGAACCCGGCGGCAAAGTTGCCGGGCGCGCGGGCGCCGAACATCTGCTGAAAATTCGTGGCGATGAAATCGGCGATGAGCGCCTGGCCGGTCGCGCCGATGCTGAGCTGCAGTCCCCAGACTTGCGAGACGAGCTGTTGATCGACGTCGAGGTCGACCAGCTTGGCGGGCGCCGGGTTGTTCGTGCTGACCAGCAGCTGGCCGATGAGCGAGTCTTTCGACGGATCGTTGGTGAACTTGCCGTCCTCGGTGACGATGCCGGTCACCTCGCACGGCGTGACCGTCGCACCCGGCGGGATGACCGGCTCATTGCCCGCGAGCAGCTGAAAGAAGTGCGTGCCCGTCGGGTTCCACGCTTTCTGGAGCACAGGCGGCTCGTTGTAATTGGAGTCGGTGTTGTTGATGGTCGACGGATCGATATAGAACGACCCGGAGAAGTGGAGACGAGGTACACCGAAGTAGGTCATGCAGCTTTCCTTCCGCTCATCGTCGAGACGACACTGCTTCCAGGACTTGTTACTACCACGTGGACCTGCGGATGGCGAGGAGGTTACTCCGACGGCTTTCGCAGCGCAACGCGGTTCGGCCGGCCAACCTGAAATCGGGGGCGGTTCCGACTTTCGGTTTGCTGCCTCAGCAGAACGCAGCTCTCAGGATGACGGGGAGGGGAAGTCGCCCTCTTTATTGAATGCCATTGTGCTGTCTTCTGACAGAATATCCGGATGAGACGAGAAGGGTTCGACAGCATTTTCCGGGGGCTGCTGTTCGTTGTCCTGGATGTACGCCTCGGCTCCATCGATCTCATCCTGCCGGACTTCATTGGCTACATCCTCATCTTCAAAGGTCTCAGCCTGCTGGCCCCGGAGCATCGCGGTTTTCGAAAGGCCAGGGTCCTGGCAGCCGTGATGTTCTTTGTTTCCATTCCCAGCCTCGTCGAAATGGGAAGTGATCCCAGGGATCCGGCCTTTCTCAGGCGCCAGTTGATGTCGGGTTTCACCGGCGACCTGGGTGCCCTGCTCCCTCAGAAGGTCCATTCCGCCAGGCTTCTGCGCACCACCAGCTCACGAAGCTCCATCGATGCCAATCGAACTCAGAACCCGCAACGGGATGAGGATGCGGTATTGGGAGAATATTCGGACGGCACGGTGGTCCTGATTCTGCGTTATGCATCGCCCGAAGAAGCTCTTCGGGCAATGCATCACAAGACTGAAACAGATTATTCGTTCGAGGCGATCCAGAAAAGAGCCGAGACGGATGAATCTTTCCGAGCGCAGAATATGTCAGCGCCAAGAGGCGAATCCAGTTCCGATGGGAGAAGACTTTCGGCCTACTCAAATGTTGAAGCAGCAGACAGAGTGATCCAACAGTGGTGGAACAGGGGATGGAGCTGGTGGAATCCCTCAGACAGGGATAATCAGGGAGGCTGGAGCAGTAGGATCCTGTACATCGTCGAGGGATACAGGTCCTCTGCCGGCGCTTACAAAGCAGCCTTCGAGGGGGAGCGCCGTGACAAGGGTGGAATCACGGTCAACCCGCTATTTCCGGTTTCAATCATCGGCGACATCCTCAATACCATGATGATCTGGGAAATTTGCGCCGGGATCATGGCACTGTCGCTGTCTTTGAATCAATACGATTTAATGAATGTTGCCAACAGGCTACGAGTCCTTTATCTGGCCTTGACCGTGATGGGGTGGGCTTTATCGATGACCTGGTTCCTTGCGCCGGAACCCATGTCCAGGCTGTTCCATGCGGCTGCCGGTGTGATCGTGATTTATGCTCTGGTGGGAATGATTGCAATGTTGCTCATCATGGCCCTGATGAGAAGAGCAGCGAATTCTCTCCAGGGGTAATGAACAACGCTTTTCGCGAGAGCCTGCCGACGTGACGCCGGCGCCCGAAAGCGCTGCATGTGAATGTCACCAGCGCCACCGCCACCATCCAACGAGCCCACCCCCTCCACCTCCCGCCGCTCTCATCCGTGAACCGCGGCGGTCGCGACGCCAACCCGGTCAGGCGCTGGAACGTTTCACCTATCATCGTTGGACGCGAGAACTCACGGGATCATCGCAACCCTGTTTCTGACCCAGAGAGGAGCGACGTTTGCCGGAATCCGTCACACTGCTTCACCTGTCGGACGTTCAGTTCGGCAGGTTCCACCGCTTCCCCGAGAACGGCTCCGAAGAAAATCCGCTCGACTCCCTTGCCGAGCGGATCGCGATCGATCTGGTCGAGCTGCGCGAGCAGCATAGCGTGCGGCCGGACTTGTTCGTGCTCACCGGCGACATCGCCGAATGGGGGCGCATGAGTGAGTTCGCGGCGGCCGCGAAGTTCGTGCGGCATGTTGCCGCGGCGCTCGATCTGCCGGCCGGCCGGATCGCGATCATTCCGGGAAATCACGATGTGAATCGCAAGTCGTGCGAGGCGTACTTCAATCAACGCGAGGCTCGCGAGGCGCAGCCCGTGAAGCCGTACTGGCCGAAGTGGGAGTTCTTCAAAGCATTCTTCGACGACCTCTACCGCGACGTCGGCGTCACGTTCACGGAAGACCAGCCCTGGACGCTATATGCATACGACGAGTTGAAAACGGTCATCGCCGGCTTCAATTCGACGATCGCCGAGAGCCATTTACCCGCCGAGCACTACGGCTGGCTGGGCGAGCAGCAGATGCGCTGGTTCGCGGAGCGGTTGCGCGAGCACGAGCGTAATGGCTGGCTGCGCATCGGAGCGCTCCACCACAACGTGCGCCGCGGTCCCGTGGCCGACGACGAGAACCTCCGCGACGCCGAAGCGTTCCGCTCGATCGTCGGCGGCTCGCTGAACCTCGTACTGCACGGACACACGCATGACGGCAAGAGCGACCTGCTGCGGCAGAACGTTCCGATCTACTCGACGGGCAGCGCCGCGGTGCTCGCGGACGCGCGTCCGCCGGAGGTGCCGAATCAGTATCAGGTGCTGAAGATCGACCGCGACGGCGTGACGCGATGGGCGCGCGCGTACATCGGAGGCTCGGACCGTTGCTTCGGCGGCGACGTGCGCGCCTCGGAGAAGAAGGATGCCTGGATCGTCCCTGAGCCATACGCCTTCGAGAATGTGAGCGGCGTGTTTCCGGCCACGCCGGCGGTCCGTGATTACTCTGAGGAACTGCCGAAGCCGCGGTGGGTCGAGCCGGTCCGGATGCCGTCCACGGACGACCTGGTCGCCCGGGTCGCGCGCGTCTGCCAGCTTCATCACGGCGGCGAGGTCGACATCCGGCAGTACCGCAACGCAACCGATCCGCTGCCCTATCTGAGCGTCTCGGTCCAAAAGGGCGCCTTCACCGAGCTGTACGTCGTCGGCGTCGCGGAGCGTGCGCCGGCGATCGACGTGCTCGCGGCGTTCGGCACCACCATCCACGCGCGGTACCGCTCCAACGACCCGGGCGTGCGCTCGCTGCTGGTCTACGGCGGCGGCGAAGTCCTGGCCGCGGACGCCCTGAAGGAAGCGCACCGGCTCGGATTCAACGTGCAGAGCTGGATCGAGTACCAGGGCCTGCTCAACCTGCGGCCGCTGGTCAACGCGCAGAGCAGTCTTCTCCAGCGCGATCCGCGCTATCCGTCGCCGCTGTACATCCCGCAGCGCTACACCTACAGCGTCGCCAACGAAGAGCGCTCGGGCAACGACGCCCTCGAGGCGGCGACGGAGCTCATGACGTCGCCCGAGGGCCGCTTCGTCGTCGTCCTCGGCGAGTTCGGAACCGGCAAGAGCTTCCTTCTGCGCCAGCTCGCGTTGTCACTGGCGAAGCTCGACCGCCCCCTTCCGATCTTCATCGAGATGCGGACGCTGGAAAAGGGACGGACGCTCGACGAGCTGATCGCGCAGCACCTGGTCCGCAGCGGCGAGGAAGACATCAAGCTGAAAGCGTTTCGTTACATGGTCGAGCAGGGACGCGTGGCGCTGTTGTTCGACGGCTTCGACGAACTGGTCGTGCGGGTCACGTACGAGCGCGCCGCCGAGCATCTGGAGACGCTGCTGCAGGCGGCGACCGGCTTCGCGAAGGTGGTCGTCACCAGCCGTACGCAGTTCTTCGAGTCAGACCAGCAGGTCAAGACGATCCTCGCGCAGAAGCTGGACATCGTCGGAGGACGCCGGATCGTGCGACTGCAGCGCTTCGACCGGCCGCAGATCGAAGAGTTCCTGACCCGTCTCCTCGGCAGTTCTGAAGAGGCGCTGCGGCGGATGGAGCTGCTCGACGACGTGAAGGACCTGATGGGTCTCTCCGAGAACCCGCGCATGCTCAGCTTCATCGCGGAGCTGGACCGCGAGGACCTGGAGCGCGCGAAGGGAGCGGACGGGAAGGTCACCTCGGCCGATCTCTATCGCGTGCTGATCGAGCGCTGGCTGAAGTTCGAGATCGACCGGATCGAGCCTCGCGGCGCGGCGCCCGGCCTCACGCTCGCCGAGCGCTGGAACGCGGTCAACCTGCTGGCCCGCTATCTCTGGGAGAAGACCGAGCCCACCATCCGTTTGTCGGAGGTGGGCGACCAGATTGCCGCGACGATCGGCAAGCTTCCCCACCTCGATCCCGGCGACGTGACGCACCAGGTGGGATCGGGAACGCTGCTCGTGCGCGATCCGGACGGGAACTTCTCGTTCGTGCACCAGTCGGTGCTGGAGTGGCTCGTCGCGAACAGCGCGGCGGAGGAACTGAACGCCGGCACGGCGCCGCGCGCGCTGGCGACGAAAGAGATGTCGCGGTTGATGGTCGATTTCTTCATCGCACTGGCGACGCCGGAGAAAGCGCGCGGGTGGGCGGCGCGACGCGGCGCGGACGCCGGCGCGGACGCGACCGAGAAGAAGAACGCGGTGGCGATCCTCGGCCGTCTTCCCAAGGGCGAAGCGACGACACGGCTCGAGCTCGCGGGCGCCGACCTTCGCGGACAGGACCTCTCCGGGCGCGACCTGCGCGACAGCGACCTGACTGGAGCGAACCTCGAAGGGGTGAACCTGTCCCAGGCGGATCTCCGCGGCGCGAAGCTGACAGGCGCGCAGCTCGCGGATGCCAATCTTTCCTTCGCTGACGCCCGCGACGCGGACCTCACGAACGCCAACCTGCAGCGCGTGCGCGCCATCTCGACCGATTTTCGCGGAGCACGCTTTGCCGGGGCGAACTTGCGGCGCGCCAAACTGCTGGAGGCGCGGAGCGACGACGGCTTCGACGGCGCCGACACGTTCGGCGCGGCGATCGAGGTCGACGGGACCCTCCAGGCGATCTACGAGAGCGGGACCGAAGCGGAGGCCATGGAATGGTCGGCGGACGGGCTGGCGCTGCTCGTCGGTGCGAGTGGGATCGTTCGCTGGTTCGACACGACCAGCGGTCGTGAGTTGCGCACCTACCGGGTCGGCGTGTCATCCATCAAAGCGCTCGCCCTGAGCGATGACGGCTCGACGTTCTTCGTCGTCTCTCTGAGCATGGTGAGCGCGTGGAGCGCAGCCACGGGCGAGAGTCTGTGGTTTATCGCGTTGCGCAACGAGCCGTTCGCGGCGCGCCTGATCGACGACCGGAAGATCCTGATCGTGATCACGCAGGCGTTTCTGGTCGAGATCAACACGAAAGACGGCACGGTCGCGGCGAGCACGGCGCTGCCACCCTTCATCAACACGAGATTTATCGCGATCGGTGAGACCGGAGACGACGTGATCTTTGAGGATGAAACTTACATCTTTCTCTGGCGTCATCGCAGCGAGCTGCGGACGATTGCGCAACGCCCTCATACCGCGGACGCCTACGCAGCGAACGTGTTGCCTCTCACGCTGGTGTATGCCGCGGGCGAGCTGATATACCGATTTGCGGGGACGACGTGGGACGAGGTCAGCATTCCTAATCGCCTGCAACGACTGCAGATCAGCCCGAACGGCGATTGTGCGATCGCGAGCAGCGATTGGACGATTGCGGACAGCAACCTGATCGTTGATCTGGTGGCCGGCAAGACAAATGTGATCGAACCCGCGAAGGTTGCGGTATTCAGTGGCGACTCGCGTCTCGTAGCGACAAACTCCTGGGGCGGTGAACTGGTCATCCACGACGTGGCGAGTGCGAAACCGATCCGGCATTTGCTTCCGCCCGAAAATACCATCCTTGTCGCACAGATGCTGGACGCCCAGACGATCGTCACGGTCTCCCGGTCGGAGGTTGCGTGGTGGCACCTCGTCACCGCTCGACCATTTGAGAATCTGTGGTTTTCGAATCTGGCCATTCCCGTCATTGACGCAGCAATATCCGCTGACGGTCTTAACGTGGTTTCAGCGAATGTAGGTTCGATCGAGGTTTTCACATCGAACGGCAAGCGGACGTCACACGAAGTCCCGCTGTTTCCATCGTCTCTCGCGATCGACAACACCGGCCTCGTTGTTTACGGCGGTTTTGCACCCCTGACTTGCCTCGATCCATGGACAGGCAAGAAGTGGAGCCTGGCCCACTCGGAAGGTATCCGCCCGCTGGCGGCATTCCTGCCCCTCTCCCATTCATCGGATGCTCGATTGCTGACCGCGGACGCGGAGCATGCCTATCTATGGACAGCCACGGGTAAACAGGTGGGAAAGATCGAGATCGCAGACCTCCTCGGGTTGTATCCACCGCAGATCATCTACGCGAACGGCGGCGTGATCGCACTGCTCACGGAAGGCGGCGGGATGCTGCTGCGACTGTCCGGGCGCCGTCTGGAGCCCATCCGGTCGATCTCCGGTGGCACCTTCGGTGCGATCTCGCCCGACGGCTCCTGGCTCGCCCTATCGTCAGGGCGTGACGTTACCATTCAGTCCACGGACAAGAGCTACGACTACCGCCCAATCCGGACCACCGTCTCCGGCATGGCCACGTTCTCGCCCGACTCACGGCGACTGGCCCTCGTCGATCGATTCGGCCGCGCGGAAATCATCGACGTCGCGTCCAATGCGGTGATCGCGACCTACGGACTGGGAACGGACGGCATGGTCGGCTTCCGTCCCGATGGCCGCTACAAAATGAGCGGAGACGTGGGCGGCCGCTTCGGACACTCAATCGGCCTCTGCCGGTTCGAGCCGGGCGAGGTGCCCGCCCTCGACGCGGCGCTGCACCTGCCCGACTACGAGCCATTGATCTAAGTCGGACCGCCGCCGGTCCGCTGTTTCAAACAACGCTTTCCGCGAGAGCGGCCCACGAGGACGTGGGCGGACCGGCCGACGGCGACGTCGGCGGTCCGCTTGCTTCGCCGCGGAGCGGCGTTGTCCCCCCGAGACTGCCGACCGAAGGTCGGCGGACCGGCCGGTCGAAGACCGGCGCTCCGTTTCCGCCGCCGAAGGCGGCCCCCCGGACCGCCGGCGTCGCCGCCGGCCGGTCCGCCCACGTCCTCGTGGGCCGCTCTTGCGCTGAACGTGAATGAAGTACGACAAGCCGCCGAAGGCGGCGCTACGGTCCGCCGACCTTCGGTCGGCAGTCTCTCGCCCGGAACGCGAAATACCCACGTAACACCCCCACGTAACACCACGTAACGTGTCACACCCTGCGACAACGGAACGTTCCGGCTAAACACAACAAAGGAAGCCTGTTACCGCGCACACCCCCATGGCAGCCGGGTTGAAGGAACACCCGCCGTCCATGGCCTCACCCAACGCCATTGCTGCTGTCGGCCGCGCGATTCTTTCGATGCTCGCGGCTGCGGTGCCGAAGCCGGAGTTTGCGGGGGCGGCGTTTGAGCTGTATCAGTCGAAGCATCTGCAGGCGCCGATGGAGGAGGGGGTGGGGCTGTATCTGTATCGCATCACTCCCGGCGGGTCGGTGCGGAATCTGCCGCCGCGGGTGGGGATCGACGGGCGGCGGTACCGGCCTTCGATGCCGATCGATCTGCACTATTTGCTGATCTGTTACGCGCGCGATGCGTTCAAGCAGCAGCGGCTGCTCGGGTGGGCGATCCGGATGATCGAGGATACGCCGCTGTTTCACGCGAGCCTGCTCAATCAGTACGGGCCTGAGACCGATACGTTCGGGGAGAACGAGTTTGCGGATGTCCTTTTCGAGACGATCTCGATCCAGGACATGAGCTCGATCTGGGATGCGGCGAAGACGCAGATCCAGCCGTGTATCGCCTACGTGGTGCGGATGATCCCGATCGAGTCGCAGCTCGAGATGATCGAGGCCGACCGGGTGCAGACGCGCGTCTTCGATATGGGGAAGGTGTCGGCGTGACGGCGGTGACGGTGCTCGAGCGGCTCTCGATGGTCTGTCCGCTCGGGGTGCGCTTCCGCGACGAGGCGACCGGTTCTTACATCGCCGACTCGCTCTCGGTCGTGGTCTATCCGGCGGAGCAGCCGGAGCTGCGGATCAGCGGCGTCCCGAATCCGAGCAGCATCTTCGTCTTCCGGAACCTGCCGGGGATGCGCGAGGTGGAGCACGGCAGCGGCGACTCGGAGTACTGGAGCGCGCAGACGCCGCGCTTCGATTTCGTCCTGGAGGTCGTCGACCGCGCCGGGCGTTACCTCCCCTTCCAGCTTCCGGTCCAGCTTCCGCAGCGGCGCATTCTCGGGATCGAGCTGACGTCGCCGCTTTCTTCACCGCTCTCCTTCCAGGTGGGGAACGAAGAGGGGTCGCTGCCGCTCTTTTCCTCGGCCGCCCGCCCGGCGGTCGACGGGATGGGGGTGCTGCGGGCGCAGTTGCTCGACGCCGGCACGGAGCTGCCCGCGGCGTGGGCGCTCGTGGAGGCGAAGGCGGGGGAGCAGCGGCTGGTGACCGGGATGGCGGACCGGGAGGGGCGGGTGATGCTGCCGCTCTTCTATCCGAAGCCGGTGATCACGCTCGGCTCGCCCGGCACCAGCAACACCCCGCTCACGCAGCAGACGTGGGCGGTCGACTTCACCGTCCGATACCGCCGGCGCGAGCCGGTCCCGGAGATCCCCGATCTCGTCGACGTCCTCACGCAACCGGTCGCCACGGCCTGGGAGCAGATCTCCCCGCTGACCGGGTGGACGCAGGCCACGCTGCAGTTCGGGCGGGAGCTGCGTCTGGCCACGGCTGCCGGAGGCGCAGGGACGTCGGCATTGCTCATCACCCCGGCGGGGTCGCCGCCTTGAACGCAACGAGGAGAACGGAATGCCAGAATATCTAGCTCCAGGCGTCTACGTCGAAGAGGTTTCGTTCCGTGCGAAATCGATCGAAGGCGTGAGCACGACGACGACGGCGTTCGTCGGGCCCACACGGTACGGGCCGATCGAGCTCGTCCCGGACGTGATCACCAGCCTCGTGGAGTTCGAGCGCATTTACGGCGATCGCCAGCCGCTCGACTTCGGCGGGGGTCCCATCCATAACTACATGTGGCACGCGGTCCGGATGTTCTTCGAGAACGGCGGGAAGCGGCTCTATGTGGCCCGCGTGTTCGCCGGACGCGGCTCGGTGGAGACGCTGAACTCGCCGCTCCCCTCGCCGCTGACCGCGCCGATCTTCTCCGACGGGGTGGCGATCTCGGAAAACACCGGGAGCCTGCTGGTGTGGGCGCGCTTCCCCGGCTCCGGCGGGAACATGCAGGTGCGGATCTCCCTCACGGCCGGGCCGAACGTGTACGACACCGGGACGGCCACTCTGCGCGGGGTGGTGGCCAACGAGGTCGTGATCGTCAACTCGACCTTCCCTCCCACGCACGCGACCACGCCGAACCAGGCCACCGCCGGCGCGCCGGACGTCTGGTGGACCGAGCAGTTCTTCAACGGCACGTCGATGCAGTGGCGCCTGAACAACGGCAGCGGGACGAGGGCGCTCGACAACACCATCGACAACATCCGGGTCGTGACCGCGAACGTGACCATCATCCCGGACGACCCGAACATCGCCGCGTTCGTGTATCAGGACCTGGCCATCGACTCGCGCCACCGCCGCAACGGCGCGGACGACTCGCTGGCCGGCCAGTTCGCCGCCAACCAGCCGTCTCTCGGACGGGCACGCTCGATCCCGATCGTGATGGACCTGAGCGGCTTCGCGAACGGGATCGGGATCGTGCAGCACCTGCTCACCCTCGCGCCGAATCTCGGCGGGCACCTGAAGAACCCCGTCTCCAGCGACGACCAGCGCTCGCACACCTTCCAGCTCACCGGCGGCGACGACGGCGCGCTCCCCGGCCCGATCGACTATCAGGGCGTCGGGGGCGATCCGAGCTCGAAGGTGAAGAGCGGCCTGAAGGCGCTGGAGGACATCGACGAGGTCTCCATCGTGGCCGCTCCCGGCTCGACGGTCGGCCACAACGCCTCCCCCATCGCCACGAGCCGCTCGATGGCCATCCTGCAGGCGGTGGTCACGCACGCATCGCAGATGCGCTACCGCATCGCCGTGCTCGACTCCGGCAACGACCAGACCATCGCCGACGTGCGGGAGATGCGCGGGAAGATCGACTCGACCTATGCCGCCTTCTATTACCCCTGGATCACCGAGTTCGACCCGGTGACGCAGAAGGACGTCAACCTGCCGCCGAGCGGCGCGGTGTGCGGGATCTACGCGCGCAATGACATCAACCGAGGAGTCTACAAGGCGCCGGCGAACGAAGTGGTCGACGGGGCGATCGGGCTGGAGAAGATCCTGAACAAGGCCCAGCAGGACATCCTCAACCCGCTCGGCATCAACTGCTTCCGCTTCTTCGAAGGACGCGGCTACCGGCTCTGGGGGGCGCGCACGACGAGCTCGGACCCGGAGTGGAAGTACGTCAACCTGCGCCGCTACTTCGCCTATCTCGAGCACTCCATCGACAAGGGCACCCAGTGGGCGGTGTTCGAGCCGAACGGGGAGCGGCTGTGGGCCAACATCCGCATCACCATCACCGACTTCCTGTTCAACGAATGGCAGAACGGGGCGCTGCTGGGCGACCGCGCGGAGAAGGCTTTCTTCGTCAAGTGCGACCGCTCGACGATGACGCAGAACGATCTCGACAACGGGCGGCTGGTCTGCCTGGTCGGCGTCGCCGCGCTCCGTCCCGCCGAGTACGTGATCATCCGCATCGGTCAGTGGACGGCCGACCGGAAAATCTAAGGAGATTTGAGCCATGGCCGATCGCGACCGACCCTACATGCAGTTCAACTTCCTGGTGAACCTCGGCGGCGGCACCGATCCGGGGTCCGTCCAGGGAGGGTTCCAGGAAGTCACGGGCCTCAGCACCGAGCTGGCGCAGCAGGACTACCGCGTCGGCAATGCGCCGCACAACAACACCCAGAAGCTGACGGGCCTCAACAAGGCCGCCGACGTGACGTTCAAGCGGGGGATCATCAAGCCCGACGCGCTCTTCGGCTGGCTGAACGAGGTGCGCGAAGGGGCGGTCAACAACCGCCGCACCATCACCGTCGAGCTGCAGAGCGAGGACCACCGCACCGTCGCCCGCTGGACCCTCAACGAGGCCCGCCCGCTGAAGTACACGCTCGGCGCGCTGAACGCGAAGGGGAACGACGCGGCGATGGAAGAGCTGGTGATCGCGTACGAGCGGCTGGGAGTCGAGGCGGTATGACGCTGACTCGGCCGCTGCCGGGGATCCGTTTCGAGGCGAAGGCGCGTCCGCTGAACGACGTGCTGCCTCGGATGGACATCCCCGTCTTCGCAGGCTTCGCCGCCACGGGGCCGCTGCATCTCCCCGTGGCGATCGAAGACCCGGGCGGCCTGATGATGATCTTCGGGGGCGAGGTCGAGCTCCCGCGTCCGTTCGGAGCGCGCGAGCCGCGTTACGCGCATCTCGTCCCGGCGGTCCGGGAGTTCTTCCGCAACGGCGGCCGCCGCTGCTGGGTGATCCGGGTCGCCGATCCGGAGACCGCGGTGGCGAATTCGTTCCTGGTCCCCGGCCTGGCCGACGCGGTGCTGCGCAATCCGGTGCAGGCGTGGGCGCGCTCGGAGGGAAGCTGGTCGGACTCGCTGCGCATCAGGACGAATCTCGTCCCGGTGCCGCTGCAGTTCGAGACCTTCGACCTCAACGGCCCGCGGCTCGACCTGCGGATCGCATCGACGCGCGACGTCACGGCGGGCGATCTGCTCCGGCTGACCTGGTCGCCCACGGTCGCGCTCTATCTCTTCGTCACTTCGATCGAATACCCGGAGCCGCGCCTCGCGCGGATCGCCGGAACGCCGCACTGGGCGACGCTGCCGGCGCCGCTCGCGCTCCCACCCGGCAACCCGGCGGTGGAGCGGCTGACGTTCGACCTGACGGCGCGGCGGGAGAACGAGGCTCCGCTCCGGCTGGGCGGACTCGGATTCGCGCCGGCCCATCCCCGTTACTTCGGCGCGCTGCCGACGGACGCGCTGCTCTTCGCGGACGAGCCGGAAGACGGGTGGCCGGAGCTGTGGCGCGACGCAAGGACACCGCGCTTCCCGCTCGCCGCGGAGCTCGACGAGACGTTCTATCTTCCGATCGGCATGACCGCCCTCTTCTCCGCCGAGGCGGAGCCGGAGAAGGTCAGCGGCACGGAGCTCGTGCGCGACGGACTGGCGAGCTTCAGCGCCGACCTCTTTCTCGACCCTCACCTGCGCGACACGAAGGTTCGCGATCTCCTCGGACAGGCGAACGCGCTGCGCTACCAGGCCGGCTTCGCCCTGACCGGCATTCACGCCGCCCTCGGCATCGAGGAAGCGACGATGCTCTCGGTTCCCGACGCCGTGCATCGCGGCTGGGTGGAAGACTCGGGCGGCGGGATTGCGTCGCCGCTGGCGTCGTCGCCGCTGGAGCATCCGGAGTTGTTCCGGTGCTGGGAGTCTGTGTCTCATGGGACCGATGGGACGGATGAGACGAATGGGACGGATGGGGGCGCGAAGCGGAACTTCTTTGTTGACTGCACGGCTTTAGACCCGATTGCGGCGCCGTTCCTCTCGGCGACGGAGCCGGACGGTGGCACGTACGACGTTACCTGGACGCCGCTCGACGGGAGGCTCGACGAGTTGCAGGAAGCGACGTTGCCGGATCTTTCCGACGCGGCTACGGTCTCCATCGGCTCGAGCGGCACGTTTGCGTTCATCGGCCGTCCTGCGGGCGACTACTTCTACCGGGTACGCCGGCTGCTCGGCTCGCGGACGAGCGAGTGGTCGAACGGCGTCGCCGTGCGGGTCGGCAGCATCAGTGGCTTCGTCAGTCTCGACGACGATGACGGCGACGACCCGCATCTCGTGACGGTCCACGAGGCGATGCTGCGCATGTGCGCCGCGCGCGCGGACATGGTGGCGCTGCTCTCGCTGCCGCGGCACTACGACGAGCGCCGGGCCATCACCCACAGCACGGCGCTCATGACCAGCCTCGAATCGCAGGCGCTGAGCTACGGAGCCCTCTGGCATCCGTGGCTGATCGGCCGCGACGACGATGCCGGACCGCTCCGGGCCACACCGCCCGACGGCGCCACCGCGGGTGTGATGGCCCAGCGGGCCATCTCCCGCGGCGCGTGGGTCGCGCCGGCGAACGAGCCGCTGCGCGGCGTGGTGGCGCTCACGCCCGACATCGCGCTGCAGGCGCGGCAGGCCTTGCAGGACGCCGCGGTGAATCTCATCCGCCGCGATCCGGCCGGCTTCCTCTGCCTCGACGCCGACACGCTCAGCGGCGACGAGGACGTCCGGGCGCTGAACGTGCGCCGCCTGCTCATCCTCGTCCGCCGGGCCGCGCTCCTCACCGGCAACGACTACGCGTTCGAGCCGCACAGCATCACCCTGCGCAACACCATCAAGCGCGGCTTCGAGTCGATGCTGTCGACGATGTACCTCCGCGGCGCCTTCGCCGGCCGGAGCGCGAAGTCGGCGTACCAGGTCGTCACCGACGAAACGGTCAACACGCCCCAGAGCACCGACCAGGGACGCTTCATCGCCGAGCTGAAGATCGCGCCTTCCCGGCCGCTCTCCTTCCTCACCATCCGCCTGCTCCAGCGCGGCGAAGCGTCGACGGCGGAGGAGGTGCGCTGATGGCGGAGCCGAAGTCGGTCTATCCGTTCAGCGCCTTCAACTTCGACGTGCAGATCGAAGTGAAGGGGCTCGACGTCAAGCGGGTCTGCGACGGGCAGTTCGCCGAGTGCGACGGCCTGGAGATGACCATGGACGTCAAGACCATCCGCGAGGGGGGCAACAACGTCTCGCAGATCCGCCTCATCGGCGGCGTGAACTACGGGCAGGTCACGCTGAAGCGCGGCATGACCGCGAACAGCGTCGACCTCTGGGACTGGTTCGACGCCCAGCAGCTCGGCACGCCGGCGCAGCTTCGGAAAGACATGCGCGGCGAGGCGACGATCGTCCTCAAGTCGCCGAACCGGGAGAAGGAGCGCGTCAAGTTCATCCTCCGCAAGTGCCTCCTCACCAAGCTGAAGGCGCCGGCGCTGAACGCGAAGGACGGAATCATCGCCATCGAGGAGCTGCAGCTCACCTACGAGTCGATGTCGATCGAGCGGGGCGGAGGGCTGGCCGATGCCTGAGCAGCAGAAGATCGCCAGGGCCGAGCTGCATGAGCTCGACACCGCCTTCGCCGAGCAGATCAACAAGGACAAGGCGACCAAGGTCCAGTTCAACCCCGACTCGCTGAAGGTTGCCTTCGCGAACCAGATCCAGCAGCCGCAGGGCGGCGGCGACCAGGGGGGCGCGCAGGCGCAGCAGTTCGTCGGCGCCGGCTCGACCAAGCTGACCTGCATGCTCTGGTTCGACGTGACCCAGGAGCTCGGCGAGGCGAAGCCCAACGACGCCATCGACGTGCGCAAGTTGACCTCGCGGGTGGCGTACTTCATCACTCCGAAAGGCGAGCCGGAAAACGCGCCGACGAAGTTCATCCCGCCGGCGGTCCGCTTCCTCTGGGGAACGTTCCAGTTCGACGGAATCATGGAGGCGATGGAAGAGACCCTCGAGCACTTCTCCGCCGAGGGACGGCCGCTGCGCGCGTCCGTGGCCATCACCATCAGCCAGCAGAAGATCACCACCTTCGCCTTCAACGACAAGAACGTGGTCCAGCCGCCGGGCTTCAAGCGGACGGCCGGCACGACGCCGCAGACGCAGGCAACCGAGGACTCGAACCTCCAGTCGATGGCCGCGTCGCAGCCGGGCGGCGACGGCGGAAGCGGAAGCAGCAGCGACGGCGGCGGGGGACGCGACTGGCAGAGCGTCGCCTCGGCGAACGGCATCGAGAATCCGCGCCTCCTCGAGCCGGGGCAGTTCATCGATTTCCAGGCCACGACGCCTCAGATCCTGACGGAGTGAACGAATGCCGACCGTGATCAACGACATGACCATCGAGCCGAAAGCCGCACCTCCCAAAGAAGGGGAAGCGGGAGGTAAAGGAAGCGGCGGCGGCGCCAAGGGCGGACCGGAGCTCGAGCGCGAGCTCGACAAGGTCCACCGCCGGGACCACGACCGCGCGCTGCGCATGTGGGCGCACTGAAGAACCAGGAACCGAGGAGAAGAGATGCCGGGCGGAAACAGCGACAAGATGAAAGCGACACGGCCGTCGATCTACGTCGACGGAACCGAGGACGCCGGTCTGTCGCAGGGCCTGCTGCGCATGTCGGTCCACGAGACTGTCCAGGGCCTCTACCGGGCCGAGCTCCGCTTCGGCAACTGGGGACCGAAAGACAACGAGATCGGCTTCCTCTATTTCGACCGGAAGAAGCTCGACTTCGGGAAGTCGCTCCGGCTGCAGCTCGAGAAAGACGTCCTCTTCGACGGCCGGGTCTCGGCGATCGAGGCGGAGTTCGGCGAAGGGGCGAGCCCGGAGATCTCGGTGCTGCTCGAAGACCGCCTGCAGGACCTCCGGATGACCCGCCGCACGCGGACGTTCAGCGACGTCAGTGACAAACAGGTCATCGAGAAGATCGCCAATGACCACAGCCTGACCCCGAACGTCGAGATCAGCGGCCCAACCCACAAAGTGCTGGCCCAGGTGAACCAGAGCGATCTCGCGTTCATGCGCGAGCGGGCCCGGGCCGCCGGCGCGGAGCTCTGGATCGACGACCGCAAGCTGTTCGCGAAGCCGCGCACGGCACGCAACTCCGAGCCGCTGAAACTGAAGTACGGCTCCGACCTCCGCCACTTCACCGCCCTCGCCGATCTCGCCCACCAGCGCACCAGCGTCACGGTCTCCGGCTGGGACGTCAGCGGCAAGAAGGCGATCACGTCGAAGGTCGACGAGGCGGCGGTGCGCAACGAGCTCGGGAACGACTCGAGCGGGGCGAAGCTGCTCGACAAGGCCTTCGGCGCACGCAACGAGTCGGTCGCGCACACCGTGCCGCTCACCGTCGATGAGGCGAAGGCGCAGGCGGAGGCGTGGTATCGCGCGGCGGCGCGGCGCTTCCTGGTCGGGCGCGGGATGGCGCAGCCGAACGCGAAGCTGCGGGTCGGCGCCTGGGTCGAGCTCGACGGGCTCGGCAAGCTGTTCAACGGCAAGTACTACCTCGCCGACGTCCAGCATCTCTTCGACGGACCGGGGGGATTCCGGAGCGAGTTCACGGCCGAGCGTCCCGGCCTGGGCGGGAGCGCATGATGGACACCCTCTCGCTCTTCGAATCGCTCCTCACCAGCCGCGATGCCTCCGGCCTCGGCGGGCGCTGGTACGGCGTCTACACCGGCATCGTCAGCGACATCAACGACCCCGAGAGCTTCGGCCGCGTGAAAGTGACGTTGCCGTGGGCGCCCGATACCGGCGGCGACAAGTACGACGCCTGGGCGCGCCTGGCGACGTTCATGGGGGGCGACAACCGCGGGAGCTGGTTCATCCCCGACGTCGACGACGAAGTGCTGGTCGCCTTCGAAGGGGGCGACCCGCGCCGGCCGTACGTCGTCGGCGCGCTCTGGAACGGCAAGGACAAGCCACCCGAGTCGATGGACGGCGGCGGCAAGAATTTCAAGAAAGTCCTCCGCTCGCGCAACGGCGTGAAGATCACCCTCGACGACAAGGACGGGCAGGAGCAGTTCATCGCCGAGACGCCGGGCGGCCAGAAGATCACGCTCAAGGACGGCCCCGGTGTCATCGAGCTCGCCGACAGCAACGGCAACTCCATCAAGATGGAGGCGAGCGGCATCACCATCACCACCTCGGCGTCGATGACCATCAACGCCAGCACGATGACGGTCAACGCGTCGTCGGTGACCGTCTCCGGTCCCACGACGCTCAGCGCCACCCTCACCGTCGGCGCGAGCATCACCACGCCGTCGATCACGTCCGCCTCCTACACGCCCGGCGCGGGGAACATGTGGTGATGACGATGGAACGGCACATCGAATGGACGTCGCCCGCCGCGCTGTGGGACCAGTTCAACGGTCCGACGTCGGAGAGCCAGCGCCGGGTCTTCCGCACGCCGGCCATCCTCCGCTTCGCCACCGACGACTTCATGAAGGATTTCATCAGCGTCATGGAGAACGACCCGCGGCGCGTCTCCGGCCTGCTCGCGGTACCGGAGACATGGCGCAAACCGGCCGCCGAGACCGAGGTTCCGCGCGTCCAGGGCGGCCTGATCGGCGCGCTCCACCGCGCGCGCACGGCCGCGGTGCGGAAGATCGAAGCGCGGCAGGGCATCGTCCGGACGAACGTATGGAACGAGGCGCCGCCGGCGCAGCCGCTGAAGTTCTACCAGCCGGCGCACCAGCGCTACTACCTCATCACCGCGGCGCTGGTCTGCCGAACGGTCGGATTGCCGGACCGCGCCGTCGACACGACGCAGCAGGAGAAGGCGACATTCGTACTGCGCATGCTCCAGCCGCCGGCCGGGACGCTCGTGAATCCCGACCCGGCGAGCTGCGGCGAGCTGGCCCACGTCAACGGCGAGTGGAAGAGCGTGACCGACGGCGCGACGCTCGTCGAAGGAGAGACGCAGTATCCCCTCTCCCCGTTCAGCTACGCCGAGGTCGACGGACGGAAGCGCCGCGTCTACAACGGCCTCATTCCCGTGGCGAAGCGCGAGGAGCTGATCGCCGCAAAAACGCCCGCTCCTCCCGGGACCACCGGCACGCCGCTCGCGCCGGTCGACGGCCGGCAGATGATGCTCAAGACGCAGGTGCTCGGGCCGTGGGCGAATCTCACGGACGTCGCCCGGCTGTCGGCGAAGCAGGTTGCGTCGACGCCGGAGCCGGCGCCGGATCTCGTTGCCCGTGCGGCCGCCATCGCGGCCGCGCGGAAAGTCGCGAACGAGCAGATCCAGACCGTCTCCTGGTTCATCCTGCTCGATCTCGAGCAGTGGCTGCTCGACAACCTGCCCGACGTGCATCAGGCGGTGATCGACAACTCGTCCGCCGAACTGGACGGCGCGCAACTGGCCGCGTTTCAGGCGTTGCAGGGGATCCAGCGGAACGGCTCGTCGCTGGCCGGGGCGATGAACTCCATCCGGCCGAGCAGGAAGATGCTCGAGACCGTGGTGCCGGTGTACCGCGCAGGCTCGGCCGACTGGCCCACGTTCCTCTTCCAGTTCGTCACCGCCACCCAGGTCGATTTCACCACCGACGCCGCCCAGCGCGCATCGCTCGAGGCCGCGCTCGTAGCGGCGCTCCCGCAGCCATTGCCGGGCGCCGTCTCGATCGCGCCGCGCCAGGCCGCACAGGCCAGCGCGACCATCCATCGCTCGCCCTGGTTCACCGTCCGCTGCGTCTTCGAGCGTCCGAACTGCACCGGCGTGAAGCCGGCGGTGGTGAGCGATCCGACGGCGTCGTTCCAGATGGCGGCGTTCTTCGATCCCGACGCCCCGGCGCGGCCGGTCCGGATCGCCATGCCGGCCGACACGACGCCGGCCGGGCTGCGCAAGTTCGACAAGAACACCGCCTTCGTCATGTCCGACGTGCTTTGCGGGCAGGTCGAGTCGATGAAAGGCCTTTCCTTCGCCGACCTGATCATGGCCGTCCTCCCCTTCCCGCTGCACAAGGACCTCGGCATCAACCCGAAGTCGTGCGGGCCGGACGGCGACCCCGGCGGCACGGTCTGCTCGTTCTCCATCCCGATCATCACCATCTGCGCGCTGATCCTGCTGATGATCATCGTGAAGCTGCTCGACATCATCTTCTTCTGGATGCCCTTCTTCCAGATCTGCCTCCCCCTCCCGAAGTTCGACGCCAAGCTCGAAGTGAAAGCGGAGATCGGAAACTGACATGGACGCCGGGAAACTGTACGGACGCGGCATCGCCTTCCCTCCCCACGTCGGAGCCGACGGGCGGATCGCCTGGTCCGAGGGGGAGACCAACATCCGCCAGAACATCGAGATCATCCTGCGCACCGAGGAGCGCGAGCGGCTCAACCTCCCGACCTTCGGGGGCGGCCTGCGGCGCTTCCTCTTCGAGCCCAACACCGTCACCACGCGCTTCCAGATCCAGGACCGCATCACCCGCGCCCTGCAGCAGTGGGAGCCGCGGGTGATCGTCTCCTCGGTCGACGTCGAAGAAGACCCGCGCGATCCGCAGTCCGCGGTCGCAACCGTTCACTACCAGCTCGTGGCCACGCGCGCGACCGCCGAGGTTTCGCTGCGCGTGCGCCTCGGAGGATGAAGGCATGCCCATCACGCTGCCGAAGATCGACGACCGCCGCTACGACCAACTGGTCGACGAGGCGATCTCGCGCATTCCGGTCCACACGCCGGAGTGGACGAACTTCAACCGCAGCGATCCCGGCGTCACCCTCATCGAGGTCTTCGCCTTCCTCACGGAAAGCATCCTGTACCGCGCCAACCAGATCCCGGAGCGCAACCGGAAGAAGTTCCTGCAGCTCCTGCGCATCCCGCTCAATGCCGCCACCGAGGCGCGCGGACTGGTGACCGTCACCAACGGCGTGGCGTCGACCAAGCCCGAACCGGTCGTGCTGACCGAGGGAGTCGAAGTGCGTGCCGGCGAAGTGCCGTTCCGGACCACGCGCAGCGTCGACGTGCTCCCGGTCGAAGGGCAAATCTACATCAAGCAGAAGGTCACGGACGCGAGCGGCGACCTGCTGAAGTACTACCAGCAGCTTTACGCCTCGTACCGCGGCACGCCCGCGGAGATCACGCCGCAGCTCTACGCGTCCGTGCCGTTCCCGACGCGCGACGGGACGCCGGTGGCGCTGAGCGACACGGTCGACAACTGTTTCTGGCTGGCGCTGCTCGTGCGCGACAGCGACGTCCGTTCCGGCGTCACGCCGGAGCTGATGCGCTCGCAGATCGCGAACCGGACGCTGTCGCTCGGCGTCGTGCCATCACTTTCCGAGAGCCAGGCGACACTCCCCTCAGGGCGCGCGTTCGCGACGAAGGCGAGCGTCTCGATCAAGGCCGACACGCCGAATGTGCCGGCCAGCGGCGGCCTCCCCGAGGACATCACCCAGCGGACCGCGGAATACCGGCCAGCGGATGTGAAAACCGATACCGACCTCCTGGCCGTCCCCGGCGTCGCCGACATCACGCTGCCGGGCGCGTCGCTGCTCCGGCTCTGGGACAACATCGACCCGCTCGAGTCGGGCGTGAACGAGCTGCCGCCGGCGATCGAAGACCCGACCGTCGAGGCGCGCCTGATCACCTGGGTGCGCATCACGCTCACCTCCGAGGCGACGGCGAGCTTCCTCTGGATGGGCATCAACGCCGTGCCGGTGACCCAGCGCGCGCGCGTGCTGAACGAGCTGCTGCCCAACGGCACCGGCGAGCCCGACCAGCTCGTGCGCCTCTCGCTCGCCCCGGTGCTGCCGAGCTCCGTGCAACTCAACATCACACACCTCGGCACGACCAACCGCTGGTTCGAGACGCAGGACCTCGCCACCGCGGGCGCGGAAGTGCCGGTGCCCGATCCGCGCATCCCGCCGGGAGGACGGCAGCGGATGCAGACGACCGGGCTACAAGCCCGAAGCGCCGAGGCGAAAGTCTTCACGCTGAATGCGGAGGCGGGAGAGATCCGCTTCGGCGACGGCGAGCGCGGCGCGCGTCCGCCCGCCGGCTCGACGATCCGCGCGACGTACGACTTCGCCGTCGGCTCGAAAGGGAACGTCGGCACCGGCTCGATCACGACCTCCCCCGCACTTCCCGACGGCTTCAAGGTCGCGAACCCGATTCCGACCTGGGGCGGCGCCGACGCCGAGTCGGTGCAGCAGGGGGAGAAGCAGATCTCCCGCTACCTGCAGCACCGCGACCGTCTCGTGACGCGCGAAGACTTCGTCTCCATCACCCTGCGCACGCCGGGCGTGGAGATCGGCCGCGTCGAGGTGCTGCCGAACTATCACCCCGATTTCGGCGGCGGCGAAGTGGCCGGCGTCGTGACGCTGATGCTCATCCCGGCGAAAGACCCGCAGCAGCCGGACGCGCCGCTGCCGCGCCGGCCGTTCCTCGACGCGGTCTGCCGCTATCTCGATCCGCGGCGGCTCGTGACCACGGAAGTCGTGCTGCGGGGGCCGAGCTACCAGGGCGTCTGGATCTCGATCGGGATCAAGGTCGCGCCGGGGTTCAACGAGTCGGAGATCACAGAGGCGGTGAAGGCCGACATCACGAAGTTCCTCTCCCCTACGTCAGGTGGAACCCAGCAGCTCCCGACCGATCCGTCGCAGATCTTCGCCAGCCGCGACTCCGCGCCGAACGGGTGGAAGCTCGGCAAGCCGGTGGTGGCGCTGGAGCTGGCGGCGGTGGCGAACCGGACGCACGGCGTGGAGTTCGTCGAAGGGGACGTGCTCCTCGGCGATGCCGCCGGCGCGCCGCGCACGCGGATCGACCTGACCGGCCTGCAGCTCCCGCGCATCCTCGGCATCTCCGTGGTCAACGGACCCGCCGCGCCGCTCGAAGATCTCCTCGGCGGCACGACCGGCGCGACCGCCGGCAGCTCCACGCAGACGCCCACGTTCGTGCAGATTCCGAAGCTCAGCGAGGGGTGCGGCTGATGGACGTGAACGGCACCCGCTTCCACCTTCTCCTCGGCCGCGACGACTGGGGGAGCCGCTGCACGAACGCGGAGGGAACGACGCGTCTTGCCGACATCTTCGACGCGTCGAAGAACGGCGGCGACGCCGACTTTTCGTGGGACGAGCGCCGCAGCGAGCTGACCCTCGGCAGCCGCGTCTTTCATTTCACTCCGGCGAGCGGGAATCGCAGTGTCGACGTCTCGGATCGCCGCGGTGCGGCGGCCGACGCGTACGGCAACGTCTATTGGATCGACGAGAGCGGCACCGAGATCCAGGTGCACTCCGCAGGCACGCGGGTGACGTCGCACTTCTGGTCGTCACTGGACGGCTGCGCGACGAAGCCGACCAGCACGTTTACACCTCTTGATGCTCCGGCCATGCAGCAGATCGCGCTCTCCGGTCTCGCCGTGACGTCGCTGCACTACCTCGTCGTTGGGACGCTCGACCCGGCGGGGCTGCTGGTCTTCGATCTCCATCGCGGAGGCGAGCCGCGGCAGCTCCTCTGGCCGGTCGCCTTCGCTCCCTTCGACCTCGTGGCGACGAAAGACGGTGGCGTCTGGGTGCTCGACACGCCGTCCGACGCGGCGTGGTCGCGCGCGTGGCGTCTCGACCGGACCATGGGCGTCGTCCCGATCGGCGGCGACGCGTCTCCCGCGCCGGTGGAGACGTTCCACCCGCTCGACGAAAGCGAATCGCGCTGCAAGCTGCCGTCGTCGATCGCGCTGGCCATGGCCCGCTCGCTCACCATGAACCGGGCCGTGGCGATCGAAGTCCTGCCGGACGACTCGATCCTGGTCCTCGACTCGCCGCCGCTCGAGAAGTTCTCGCGGGTGGTGCGCATCACGCGCGACGGCACGGTCACCGAGGACTCGACCGAAAAGGCGAAGAGCCTCGTCGAAGAAGCGAAGCGCCCCGAGTTCCAGCTTCGCGGCCACGACTTCGTCCTCTTCACGCGCGACGAGCGGCAGACGCTCTACGTCGCCGGCAGCGAGGGCGACCAGGCCGTGGCCTTCCGTCTCGACACGGAGAACAACCAGCTCCAGCTCCACGCGCTGGCGGAGTTCTTCCCGATGCGGCTCTTCGGCGCGCGGGGCCTCATCGCCGGAGCGGAGTCGCCGCTCTACGACGCCCAGGACCGCTGGGTGCCGCTCATCGAACAGCGGCGGCAGCGCTTCGCGCACGAATCGCTCCTGCTCATCCCGAACCTCGACGGCAAGCAGCCCGACTGCGTCTGGCACCGCCTGATGTTCGACGCCTGCATCCCGCCGGAATGCGACATCGTGGTCGAGAGCCGCGCCACGAACGACCCCGCGCAGTTCGAGCTCGTGCCGTGGAGCACGGAGCCGCGGCTGCTGCGGCGCGTGACCGGCTCCGAGCTGGCGTGGTCGAACGACACGCGCGAGGCGGGCATCGACACGTGGGAGCTGCTCTTCCAGCGCGCCACCGGCCGCTACCTGCAGATCCGCCTGACGCTGCACGGCACCGGCCGCAGCTCGCCGCGCATCCGGGCGCTGCGGGCGTGGTACCCGAGGTTCTCGTATCTCGACCACTACCTCCCCGACTGCTACCGCGAGAACGCCGACTCGGCGTCGTTCCTCGACCGCTTCCTGGCGAACACCGAAGGCTTCTTCACGAACATCGAAGACCGCATTGCGGCCGCGCAGTGCCTCCTCGACACGGCCTGCGCGCCGGCGGAGACGCTGGAGTGGCTGGCGAGCTGGTTCGAGGTGGCGCTCGACCCGGCGTGGGACGAGGAGAAGCGCCGCCTCTTCCTCCGCCACGCCGCCGACTTTTTCGAATGGCGCGGCACGATGCCTGGGCTGATGATGGCGCTGCGGCTCGTCTCGGAAGACTGTGCCGATCCGTCCGTCTTCGACATCGAACAGCAGCGCCGCGCCGGCCCGCGCATCGTCGAGCGCTTCCGCACCCGCCGCCTGCCGGGCGTGCTGTTCGGCGACACGAGCGCGGTCACCGAGACCGGCCTGCCGCTGCGTCTCATCCGCGACAAATGGGAGCCGGCGGCCGGCGCCGCCGACCTGCATCGCCGCTGGGCCGAGTTCACGGAACGCCCGGGCGCCCGTTACCCGATCGTGGCGCCGTCGTCGCCGGACGAGCGCGCGCAGTGGATCGAGTTCTCGCGCTCCACGCTCGGCTTCGTCCCTTCGGCGACGGAAGCGGACACCGGGACGTGGCAGGAGGTGCTCCGCCGCCGCTACAGCACGCTCGAGTCGCTGAAGACGGCCTGGCAGACGGCGCATACGTCGTGGGGCGAAGTGCGGCTCTTCAGGGAGCTGCCGGCGCGCGTCGAGGCACTGCGCGACTGGGTGCACTTCGAGGGGCTGGTCCTCACCGCCGCTGCCGCCGCGCACCGCTTCACGGTGTTCCTGCCGCAGGAGACGCTCGGCATCCGGAAGCGCGAGCAGCTCCTCGACCTCGCCCGCCGCGTGATCGCGCTGGAGAAGCCGGCCCACACGACGTTCGACGTGAAGTTCTACTGGGCCTTCTTCCGCATCGGCGAGGCCCGGCTCGGCGACGACACGGTGGTCGATCTCGGCAGCCGTTCGCCGGAACTGCTCTCCCCCTTCATTCTCGACCGTAACTATCTCGGCTCCGGCTGGCTCGGCTCGGGGCAAGGACGTTCGTCCTCCAACTGCGGCTGTCCGCCATCGACCAAGGGAGGATCCCGATGACCACATTTGCCTCCGTCGCATCGTCGCTCGAGGCCAAGGCGCCCGATGCGACGAAGCACGTCAACTACTCGCTCGGGATGGTGCTCGGCGTCGACGACTTCAACCAGGAGTTCGCCTACCTCGCCGGGCGCGATCGCTGGCTGGCCCGCGACGCCATCGGCTACGGCACGCTGTGCGGCCTGCGCATCCAGACCGAGGTCGTGGCCTCGAAAGGGCCGCGGCTGACCGTCACGACGGGCAGCGCGCTCACGCCGCGCGGACAGCTCGTCTGCGTGAAGCCGGCGCAGTGCGCGTACCTGAACGACTGGCTGGCCGCGAACCAGAGCCAGGTCGCGCCGCTCCTCGGCTCGCCGCTGTCCGGCACGATCGACCTCTATCTCACGCTCTGCTACCGCGACTGCCCGGTCGACCTCGTGCCGATCCCGGGCGCGCCGTGCCGCGCCGAGGACGAGCTGATGGCGCCGTCGCGCCTCGTCGACGACTTCTCGCTCGACCTGCGCACCTCGCCGCCCGACCAGAGCGAAGAAGACGTGCTGCGCCAGTTCGCAACCTGGCTGCGCACGCTCAACTTCGGCGAAGGCGGCCCGATCACCTCGCCGGAAGACTTCGAGGCGATGCTGCGCGACTCGATCCAGGTCGTGGGGGGACCGCTGACCTCTCCGCTGACATCGCCGGTTTCGTCGCCGCTCGACGGCGGGGCGGCGCTGGTCTTCGGATCGCCGCTCATCTCCGTCAACCTCAACCCCGGGCTCGCGCAGGAGTATTACCGCGCCGCGTTCCGCGTCTGGATCGAAGACCTCCGCCCCAAAGTGCATGCCGTCTGCGCCTGCAGCGGCGGATGCTGCGGCGGCTCGAGCCACGACATGCCGAAAGCGGACGAGTGCCTGCTGCTCGCGCGGGTCTCCGTCCCGGTGATCCGGACCTCCGGCAACTGGGTGGTCGACGACCTCGGCACGATCGAGATCGACGAGTCGCGCCGGCCGATGCTGCTGCACCTGCGCATGCTGCAGGAGCTGCTCGGCGGCACCGGCGGCGCCAGCCTGGGAGGAGGTCCGACGGTCGTCGCCGCCGGCAACGTCGGCGTCACGGGCGCCCAGCTTCCGGTGTTCAACAGCCTGGCCGCGACGAAGATCGACAACTCGCGGCTGCGGCTCACCTTCGGAGGCTACGTCCGTCCCGCTGCGTCGCCGCTGGCCGGATCGCATCAATACATCGTGAAGGTGCTGCCGCATCTCAGCGCCCTGGTGAACCCGATGGTGGTCCTCGAAAGCTTCGACGCCACCGGAATCGTGCTCCGCGTCACGCGCGCCGGGGCGGTGCTGCTGGTCAATCAGCTCGAGGCCCTGAGCTTCTCCGTCGAAGTGACGAGGATCGGATAGGAGACGGCGATGGCAAGCAGCCTTTTCACCCCGATCCTGAACGACCGCACCCGCGCGCCGAACTTCTTCAACGGCCGCCTGCTCACCGGCGAGGCGATGACCGACGAGCAACGCGCCCAGCGCACGGCCAACGAGCTGCTGGCGCAGGCCGTCGGCGACGGCGTCGCGTACGGCCTCGAAGTCTCGCCCGGACCGACCACCGTGAATACAGCCGACCATCCTGTGGTGAGCGTGAAGTCGGGCGTGGCGATCAACCGCCGCGGCGAGATCCTCTACCTCGGCAATGACACGCACGTGGAGCTCGTCCGTCCGACCGATCCGGTCCCGGAACCGAACAAGATCTTCCGCGCCTGCGTCCCGGTCACCACCGGCACCTACATCGCCGACGCCGGCGTCTACCTGCTGACCGTCTCCTCCATCCGCGCCGGCAACGGCCTGACGCAGGTGAGCGGCCTCGGCGACACCCCGGCCGGCTGCAACGTCAAGTACGTCGTCGACGCCGTCGAGTTCCGGCTGCTGGAGCTGCCGGTCGACAATGCATCCCTCGGCGACGTCGCCCGCCTCCGGAACCTCGTGGCCTACCAGTGCTTCGGAGTCAACGACCTCCCCGACTTTGCCACCGACCCGTTCGCAACGGCCACCGAGCCGCACACACTGCTCGACGACATCCGCGGCACCACCCTCACCAACTGCGACGTCCCGCTGGCGATCCTGTACTGGACGGCGACCGGCGGGATTCAGTGGATCGACCTGTGGGCGGTGCGGAGGAGGGTGACGACGGCGATGACCGCCTCCCCCTCGCTGCTCGATGACACGCGGCTCGCGGTGTCGGAAGCCATGCGCGAGCAGTTCCGGATGCACCTCGGGACGATCGCGACGTCGACGACTTACTCGGCGATGACGAACTTCCGGTGGCTGCCGCCGGCCGGGCTGGTGCCGCTCTCGAGCAGCAGCGGTGCGGCCGGATTCGACGTTCAGAATTTCTTCGACGGCAAGACCTGGAACCGCCACATCACCTGGCCCTCGCCGGTCTACATGGAAGGCGGCATGGTCGAGTCACTGCTGCGCGAGTCCTCGCGTCATCCGCCCGTGGATCTCGAGGACGAGGAGATGATCTGGCTGTACTCCGTACGCGAAAACATGCGGGCATTGCACACCGGACAGACGGTTCAGCCTTACGTCGTTTTTGCCAACGCCAACCTGCCGTACTACGGCGAGGCGCGCATCCATCGCGCGCACGTCAACTACGCAAATTTCGTTTAGCGCGGCAACGCGCAAGAAGGAGCGTCCATGACCACGACCCAGGTGAATGCGGGCGATCTGATCACCGCGGAGTTGATGAACGAAATCCTGACGCGCCTGGGGCAGCACGACGCCCTCCTCGGGCAGATCGGAGGAGCGGGACCCCAGACCATCGTCGTTCCCGCGGTTTACGGGCGGACGCTCACGGACGCGCGGGCGATCATCACCGCGCCGACGGCACAGCTCGCGTTCGGCTCGGTGATCGACGCCGCCGGCAACGTCGTGAATCCGAACCTGTCGCAGTCGCTGCTGCTCCCGGTGATCAGCCAGATGCCGCCGGCCGGGACGCGCGTCGCTCCGCAGACCTCGGTCGATCTGCTGGTCGCCGCCACCTCGCCGTCGGGTCCGAGCCAGCCGCTCCCGTCCGTCAACAGCATCACCCAATCCTCGGCACCGGTGAACAGTGAGATCGACATCTTCGGTGCGAACTTCGCGTCATTGTTCTCCCTCAACACGGTCCGGTTCAACGGGCAGCCCGGAACCGTATCGGCCACCAGCAACACGCAACATCTCATCGTCAGGGTGCCGGCCACGATCCCGGGTGCGCCGAACGCCCCGGGCGGACAGCCGCTGGCAGGTGTCGCGGTAAGCGTCGCAACGCCGGCGGGAACGGCAGCAAGCAGTCCCACCATCACCGTGACGGCCCCGGTTCCGACGGCGCCCACCATCACGGCGACCAACCCGGCACCCCCGAACCCGGCCATCGTCACCGGGTCGCTCGTGATCACCGGCACGAACTTCTCGGCCACTCAGGGACAGAACAGCGTCACCATCGACGGACTGAACGCGCCGGTGACCCTGGCCGGCCCGACGTCGCTGACCGTGACGGTGCCGCTCATCTCGGGCCTCAACACCATTCCGAGCACTCGAAACAACGTCCCGGTCGTGGTCCGAGTCTCGGCGATCGCATCGAACACGGCCACGATCAACGTGACCCGCCTCAGTTAGCGTACGGAGGAACAAATGAACATGCTGCGCCGTCTCCTTTTCCTCGCCGTAATCGCGACGGCTCTTGCCGGCGCCGCGTATGGCGACGTTCTCGATTTCAGAATCCGCCTGAACAATCACATCGGCATGCCGGCCGCACGGGTGCTGGTCACGTTCGAGCTCTCGGGCGCGCCGGCAGGCTCCACGCTGTCCATCGAGGGCGGACCGGCGTCGGGCCTTCCCGCGGTCATGCTCGACGGCGGCGACCAGACCACCGCCGTGATCCCGGCCGGGGCGAACCAGGTGCGCATCGAGTTCCTGGCCAACAGCCAGTTCAACGCCGGGAGCTACTGCACCCTCAAGGGGGGTGCGACAGGGTCGAAGGACGTCGACATGACCCTCACGACGCCCGCCGGAGTGGCCGTCAACGCATACCGGGTCAACACGTACATGGTCGCCAGTACGCTCGATTGCGGAACGCCGCGCAGACGGCTGGCGGCGAATGAGGCCACCATCACCAAACCGGACAACACGCCACTCACGATAGACGACAAGGGGCGCCACCCGGTCGACGTCATCCTCGTGCTCGACGAGTCGGGAAGCATGAGCCTCCTGCCGCCCGGAGCGGTGGGAGGGGACACACGGTGGCAGATCCTCGAGAAAGCGGTAACGGCTTTCGTCAACCGGTGGGAAGTCATCGACGCACCCGTCGGAGCGAAGGAGTGGTCCGAAGACCGGATCGGGGTGGTGTTCTTCACCACCAATGCGACGAACCACTCATTCGGGGGAAGCTTCTTCAAGACCCGCGGCGCGGCGGCGCCGGGCCCCGGACATAACTGGCAGGACGTCATCGGCGCGCTGGCAGGCCACGGCCCCTCGAACCTGACCGCTCTCGGCAAAGGCATCAACAACGCGCTGGATCAATGGATCCCGATCGCGCCGCCGAACCCGAAAAACGACGCCTCGTTCGTGATCTTCACCGACGGCATTCAGAACGTAGACCCGCAGATCACGACACTGGCCGCCACGACGATCCAGCAACTGGTCCCCACCGGAGGCGGCGCGCCGGTCGAACTGTACAAACACGCCATTCCGATCCACAGCATCGCCTTCGGCATGCCGGACAGTCCCCAGGTCACCCTGCTGGACCGCGTGTCGCAACAAACCGCCGGAGCGCCGATGCAGACCGCCGACGCGTTCCCTACGTTCAACGATTTCGCCAATGCCCTGGTGGCAATCCTCAAAGGCGGCACGATCTCGCTCGCTCATCGCAGCCAGGACACGCTCACCGGAACCGTCGGACCGCTGGTGCCGGTGGAAGTCGACGGCTCGGTACGGCGGGCGGTCTTTTCGGTCGAGTGGCTCGGCGGCCGGGGCAACCGGCTCGACCTCCAGGTCTTCCCTCCAGGCGCCACGCCGGGACCGACGGACCCCGGCCTCACGCCGACGCAACGCGCTGACGACCCAACAGCGTCGGTGGTCCAGGGATTCGACATCCCCGGCGCGGGTCCGGCAGGAGTGTGGCAGGTGCGGGTCGCGCGCCGCGGCGACGTGGCCAGCGTCCTTCCTCCTGTCGAGTACAACCTCTCGTCGCATCTGCACGAAGGCCGGCTCAGTTATCAGATCTCGTTCGACGAGATGGATCGCGGGACAGGCGACCCGCTCGGCGTCCGCGCCGAGATCGCCTATGACGGCGTCCCGCTCGACGCCCTCCCGCCGAACGCGGTTCGGGTTCGGATCGCACGCCCCGACGAAACGCTGGGGAACATCCTTCACAAGAGGGTGATCGATATCCCGGGTCCGAGCGGCTCCGATCCGACGACTCCCTACGATCGAAAGGTCGCGGCCCTCGCGGGCGAGGTTTTGGATCAGGTCACGCCGAAAGACGTGAATACGATCACGCTCACCCATGCGGGAAACGGCGTCTATACCGGCAGCTTCAGCGACACCAGCGTCGCGGGGCAGTATCACTTCGACGCCATCCTCGACTGGAATGACCCCCGGACCGCGAGGATTCACCGCGTGGAGCGGATCGAGCGCGCGTTGAAGGTGAACGCCGACCCGGCGAGCACGGAGATCGACGTCACTGCCGTCGCCCCGCCCGGATCGTTCGTCGTCCGCGTCACGCCTCGCGACCGGTTCGGCAATTATGCCGGGCCGGGATACGGGGACCGCTTTGTTGCAACCGCTGCAAACGGGACGATTGCCGGTCCGCCGGTCGATACGAATCAGACGGGCGACTACGTCTTCCGTATCGATAACGTCCCGCCGGGAGAAAACCCGAAGATCGACTTCACGTTCGATAACCGGCCTGTCGGCAGCACGACCGGTGGCGGCGGAACTTCCGGCGGCCAGTGGCGCGTCTTCGTCGACGCCGGCTTCAACTCCCCCGACAGCAGTGCCGTCGACGGAAAGTTCAGCGTCAACGCAGGCATCGAGCGGATGTTCACCAGCAACTGGTCCGCCGAAGCGATCGTCGGGTATCACAGCTTCGACGCGGCCTTCGTCGATCCCGACATCTGGCAGCTCTCGGCGAACGTCAAGTACTTCTTCGGCACCGGCGCGATGCGGCCGTTCATGAACGGCGGCGTCGGTGTGTACCGCGTCGATCCGCCGGACGACACGGAGTTCGGCATGAACGCCGGCGGCGGGCTGCTGTACCAGCTCAACCCGAAGCTCGGCGTTGAGGGAGTCTTCAACTACCACACCACCGACTCGGTCGACTGGTCGACGTTCCAGATCGGACTGCGCTGGGGCCTCTGATGAGCTCCACCACGATCGGGCAGGTCCGGATCCGGACCGACACGGACGACGCCCTCGCCGCGCGGATGCGCGGCGAGGCGGCGCTCCGCGCGCTCGATCTCGAGCCCCCCGGCATGCCGGCCCGGACCATCCTCTGCATCCGGCACCTCCCCGACCCGCTGCCGGGCGGGCTCGATCTCCGTTCTTCCCACGCGCCGCGCGCCACCGACTGGGAGCGCGCGGCGCGCAACGCCATCCGCGATGCCTTCCATCGCGCCGTCCGCGCCAGCGACGGCCCCGTCCCCGCGACCGCCGATGCGGTGCTGTTCGACGACCGGGCCGAGCTCCTGGCCTGTGCGGCAAGAGACCTCGTCCGGACGAACGGCGGCTGGTGGTGGCGCAACGTCATCCGCGGCGGCCTGGCCTACGTCCACGTCGTCCGCGAGTGGCTCCGCGCGCCGGAGTACGTCCCGGCCGCGCTGGAGATGCTCGTCGCCGGCGGTGATGCCGTCGCTTTCGTGCGCATGCTGGAAACGCAGCAGGCCGTGGACCTGACGGCGAACGTGCTGCGCGCGCACGCACTGGAGCCGCTCGCGGCAGAGATCGTACGCGCACTCGCCGTCGCTCCCGCAACGGCCACCCCGCCCCGGACCCCGGCGCTGCCGCCAACGCTGCAGCGCCTGGTCCCGGAGCTCGTCACCAGCATCGCCACGGCGCCGGTGCTGGCCGTCGAACAACGCATCTTCGCGGCCGTTGCGCTGGCGCTAAGGCGCGCACCAGCGGTGGTTCGCGGCGCAGCGTTCGTCCATGAGATTACGGCGTGGATTGCCCCACCGGAGGCGGCCAAACCGCCCGTTCCGCAAGAAGAGCAGCCGCCCGTTCCCCGCACCCCCGCACCCAAAGCCACCATCCCACCAGGCATGAACCCCATGGGTCCCATAGGTCCCATAGGTCCTATAGGTCCCATCAGTCCCATGGGACCAATGGGACAAATGGGACCCATGGGACCTATGGGACAAAAACAACCCACACCACCGCCCCCCACCGCGCCCTCCTGGGAGCTTGACCTCAAGCCGCCGCACCACGAAGCCGGCGTACAAACCGTTCCCTCGCCGCTCCTCGAATCCGGCACCGTCATCGACTCCGGGCACGCCGGAATCTTCTTTCTCCTCAACGTCGCCATCGCCCTCGGCCTCTACGATCCTTACGGCCGCGAGACTCCCATCGACCTCGATGTCTGGGACTTTCTCGCCCTCACCGGACGCGCGCTCGTCCCTGAGATCATCGAAGACGACGTCTGGCCGCTCCTGACCGCGCTTGCGAACCGCACCGAAGAAGACGATCTGCCACCGCTCGACGAAGAGCTGCTCGCCCGCGTGCGCGAGTCGCTCGCGCTGGTGCTTGCCGCTGACAGCAACGCGGAAGATCCGGCGGCCTTCGTCATCCGCCGTTCCGCCCGAATCACCCTCTCTCCCGCCCACATCGACGTCACCTTCTGCCTCGCCGCTCACCCGATCGAGATCCGCGTCGCCGGCCTCGATCGCGATCCCGGATGGATTCCGGCCGCAGGACGCCATGTCGACTTCCATTTCGATTGAGCCGCCTGCAAGCGGACAGAAAGCCGCGGCGGCGCACTTCCGGCTGTGGTTCCTCGCGGCGGTCCTGCACGTCCTCGAGCAGCTCACCCGCAACCTCGGCTCGCTCGACGAAGTGCTCGAGCAGTTCCCCTTCCTGCGCGACTACCTCGAGGAAGTCCCGGCCGAGACCGGCGCTGCCGGCTGGCTCGCCGCGATCCGCGAGTGGGAAGCGCAGACCGCCGCGCATCTCCCGATCCGCGCGTTGCGCGACGCCCTCGGCCTCGACGACCGCGCCGTCACGCTCTTCTTCGCCATCGGCCTGATCGAAGAAGACCCCCGCTTCGGCTTCGTCATCGAGTGCGCGCAGCCGGTCTCGCCGCAGCAGCATCGCCCGACCCTCGGCCTGCTCACCTCCTGGTGGCGCGAGGCCGCCAACGTGCGCGAGTCGATCCGCCTCCTCCTCGACAACGGCCTCGTGCAGGTCATCAACGCCGACGCGCCGCGCCTGCAGTGGGTCTTCCAGAGTCCGCCCGCCGTCTGGGACGCCGTGCGCGGCGAGATGCCGCCGATGCCGGCTCCGTGGCTCACTTTCACGCCGCGGAGCGAGCTGCCGTCGCTCGAGGATCTCATCCTCTCGCCCGACCTCCGCCGCGCCGCCTCCGCCATCCCGGCGCTCATCGACGCGGGGGAAGTGAAGGCGCTGATCGTGCGCGGCCCGCAGCACAACGGCCGGCGCTCCATCGTCCGCGCCATCGCCGCCGCGCGCGACCGGGGCGTGCTCGAGCTGCGCGGGCCCGTGAAGCTCGACAGCGACCGCTGGCCGCTCGTCGGCGCGCTGGCGACGCTCGCGAACGCCATTCCCGTCATCGTCCTCGACCTCGGCCTCGGCGAGACCTGCGAGATCCCCGCGCTCCCCCGCTTCCGCGGGCCGGTGGCGGTGGTCATGGGACGCCACGGCGCGGTCTCCGGCGGCGCGGTCGACGGCGCGGTCACGCTGCTCGTCGAGATGCCGGGACCGGAAGAGCGCCGCGCGTTGTGGCATGCCTCCCTTCCGGCGCAGAACGGCCAGGCCGGGGCGCTGGCGGCGCACTTCCGGATGACCAGCGGCAACATCCGCGGCGCCGCCCGGCTGGGACGCTCCTACGCGCTTCTCGACGGCCGCCACCACATCACCACGAACGACGTACGCATCGCCGGACGCTCCATGCATCGGGAGATGGAGACGCTGGCCACGCTCCTTCCCACCAGCGGCGGCTGGGAGAACCTGGGCGCGCCGCGCGAGACGATCGAAGAGCTGCAGACCCTCGCCAGCCGCTGCCGCAACCGCGAAGAGCTGCGCCACCACGTCGGCATGACTCTCGGCAGCCAACTCAATTGCGGCGTGCGCGCCCTCTTCGCCGGCCCGAGCGGTACCGGCAAGACCATGGCCGCGAAGCTCCTCGCCTCCACCCTGGAGATGGACCTCTACCGCCTCGACCTCGCCTCCGTGGTCAACAAATACATCGGCGAGACTGAGAAGAGCCTCCACCAGCTCTTCTCGCGCGCGGAGGAGCTGGACGTCGTCCTGCTCATCGACGAAGGGGACGCGCTGCTCACCAACCGCACCGCCGTCTCCACGTCGAACGACCGCTACGCCAATCTCGAGACCAACTTCCTGCTGCAGCGGCTCGAGTCGTTCGAGGGAGTGCTGATCGTCACCACCAACGCCGCGAACCGGATCGACTCCGCGTTCCAGCGGCGGATGGACGTCATCGTCGAGTTCCGCATGCCCGATCCGCACGAGCGGTGGGCGATCTGGCAACTGCATCTTCCCGTCGATCACATGGTCGCCTACGACTGGCTGCAGGACGTCGCTCTCCGCTGCGAGATCAGCGGCGGCCAGATCCGCAACGCCGTGCTGCACGCGTCGCAGCTCGCCCTCGACGAGCGGCGCGCGGTGGCGACGGTGGACGCAGCGCGCGCGGTCGAGCGCGAATACCGCAAGAGCGGCGCCGTCTGCCCGTTGCCGCCGAGGGGCTGACGCATGGGCCGCTCCTCCCTCGCCCGCAAGCCTTTGCCGCGACCGTCGCCCGATAGCGACCCTCGCTACAAGCGCGTGATGACGCAGCTCGAGCAGGGAACGGCGAAGACGAAGGCCCATCCGCCTGCCTCGAAGAAAACCGCCGAGGCGGCGAAGGCAGCCAAGGGTCCGCCGAACGAGAAGATCGCCGGCGGCAAGGCCAAACAGGTCGACAAGATCAAGGAAGCGAAGGAAGGGAAGCCGGAACAGAGC
>Ga0190275_10000361_pt1 | contig 42167 bp, 53 predicted proteins | sample Popmic550T_FD_133745 | JGI IMG/M metagenome (GOLD analysis project Ga0190275, IMG submission 133745) | Populus adjacent soil microbial communities from riparian zone of Yellowstone River, Montana, USA - 550 T | ecosystem: Environmental > Terrestrial > Soil > Riparian zone > Trees stand | place... | reverse complement strand
TGAAGCACTCCGTGCGCTCGCCGTGCAGGCCGTGCTCGGGACAGCGAGCGATGTTGACAGCATCAGACATCGGGATGGCTCCTTTCGATTCCAGCGCCAGACGAGCGCTTTCGACGCGCAGCGCCCGACGCAGCCGGTCCCACACGTTCACCATCAGCACCGGCCGCGTACGCAACCGGTGCGGCCTCACGCCACCAGCTGGCCTCCGCGCGCGGCCAATCCATCGACCCGTCCGCGAAGTGCAACCTGACGGTGACGACCAGGCGCTTGATCGCGACGACTTCGAGGAACTCCAGGCCACGCGTCCGCGCGGCCCGGTCCCCGACCTGGATGTCGCCGGCGCTGAGCCGCTCGAGCGTGATCTGTGTCGTGCTCACGCCGTGGACTCCGGGAACGGGGATGTCCGGACGGACGAGGGCGCGTGCGTTCCTCGTGATGAGCCACTAGCCCGACGCGACGCGTCCGACCCCGGCTCCGGCGCGCTTCCCTCGTCCGCCAAGTTCTCGCCGGCGCCGAGCTGCGCGGGCGTCATCGGGTGACCCTCCGGCCGAACAGGACGCCGACGAGGAGCCCGCCGAGCAGGCAGGCCGCGTCGCGCAGCGCACGCAGGGACGCCTCGAGGTCCGCGCGGGAGATCATGCTCGTGCTCCTGCCGGCGCGAGGCGGCGGTCGATACCGCCGACGTGCGAGATGGCGCAGTACCCCGACAGCCTCGACGAGATCGCGGCGCCGAACGTGTCGGGCATCCACTCCTCGAGGTGGTTGAGGTCGCGGTTGAGCGTGACGAGCAGCGGCAGCTCTGCCTCGACCCACGCGTTGATCGCGGCGAACAGCGGCGTGACGGCGTGTTCGGTCGGCTTGAGCTTGTCCAGGTCGTCGAGCACGAGTGCTGGCCGTGCGTTGCCGGCGGCGAGCATGCGCGCCGCCGCGGAGTACTCGTCGGAATCGAACGGCATCTTCAGGCCCTGCAGCAGCTGGACGACCGACAGCCACCGCAGCGGCCCGTGCTCGAGGCGCAGGTTCGCGGCGGCCGCTGCGACCGCGGTCTTGCCGCGCCCGACCGGGCCGTAGAGCAGCAGGCCGAGGCGCTCGCCACGGCCCCACTCGCCGGCGAGCTCGAGCGCGCGGCGACGGTGATGGTCGTCGTCGAGCGTCGCGAAGCGCTGCACCATCCACTTCGCCGGCATCGCCGACGCCGCACGGCGCCGCGAGACGCGCTCAGCGCGCTCAGCTTCGCGCTCGGCGCGCTCCTGATCGACAAGCTCACGGTCGCCGCACGTCGTGCACACCGTCGCCGACGTGTCGGCGAGCCGGCGGCGCGCGACGTCGGCGATCGCCTGTGGCACACCGCTGTCCAGATCCAGATCGACGGGCTGACCGCAGCTCGAGCAGGCGAGCTCGCTGCGGGGGGCCCACAGCACGAACACGGCGCAGCTGCAGCTCTTCATCGAGCAGGCGTGCACCCCGTCGGTGTGGTCGGCGCTGCCATGCCCGCAAGTGCACGCCATCGACACGCCCGTGATCGGGCCGCGGCGACGCGTCGGAGGGCGGTAGTGCCGCGGGGGCCGGCCGAGCTGGGTGTCATCGACGGCCATCGCTCAGTCCTGCCGCATGTAGCCGCCGGTGACCGGGGCCATCGCGGCTGGGGCGCGCCGAACACGAGTGGTGTGCCGCGGACCGTTGATGCCACGGTCGGTGGCGGGCCGGGTCTGGCGCCGCAGCGCCGCCATCAACAGCCGGTTCGCCGACTCCGACCGCATGCCGCCTTGCTCCAGCGACCAGGACTGCACGATGTACGCCGCCTGCTCGTGATCATGTCCGCTGGCTTCCGGATATGCCGCGAGCGCAGCGTTGACCGCGAACGGCTCGACGAGCAGCCCGTGCGAAGCGTCGAGGATCCCGAGCACCGTCTCCAGCCGAGATTGCACCGCTCTGCTCACGGCCTGATCAGAAGAATCCGAGATGGAAGGCGCGCTCCGCGCGCTCCCCTCTGTTGTTTCTCCTTCCTGCTGCTCCTTCTGTCCGCCATCAGATGGCGGTTCAGACGCCACCGGTGGCGGATCAGAAACGGTCGCCTCCACGGGCGCGGCAACGGGAGCGGGCTCGTCGAAGGACGGGGTGAGCATCGCGTCGAACAGCGGCTGCGTGCCGCAGGGGCACGGCGGCGCCGGCATCGGCGCGTCCAGGCACAACCGCCGCCGCGCGGAGCACCCGCGGCCACGCCTCGAGCTCTGCACCAGGCCGAGCCGACCAAGCTCGCCGAGCAGCCGCTCGGTGTGGCGCGCGCTCAGCATCGCGCGCTCAGCCAGCACGGTGATCGACGGGTAGCACTCCCCGCGCCGGTTGGCATAGGACGCCAACAGGTTCAGGACCTGCGCCTGTCCACGCGTGAGGCGCCGCGCGGCCGCCTGCTCGCGCGCCAACCGAACGAAGTCCAGCGACGTGCTCGGTGCCTTCATCCAGGTCTCCCATCCATCGGTTGATCGATCTGCTCGCCCACCCGGGCCAGCTCGTCACACAGCGCGGCGGGCCGCGCGATGTCCTCGGCCAGCACCCGCAGCGCACGGTCACGCTCACGCTCGGCCTCCTCCAGGCCGACGCACTCCACGCACCCGCAGTCCTCCGCGAAGCCGTGGCATCCCTCGACGCCCCAGCACGCCGCGGCCGACCCCTCATCCGCGCACACATGGCAGCCGACGTGCTGCACCCAGCCGGCCCAGAGCATCCATTCCTGCACGCCACCACGGTTCGTGATCGCCGCGAACGCGCACGCGCGCTCCAACTCGGGCGACATCTTCGGCCAGCTCATGACCGGCCCACCGGCGCCCGCGCCGCGGCGAGCGTCTCACGGGCCGTGACCAGGTGGTCACGAGCAGCCGCGAGGTCACGTGCCAGCGCGATTGTCCGCGCCTTCGCATCCGTGACTCGCCGCGACGTCGCCGGCAGACTCACCTGCCGCGCGAGCTGCCGCGTCTCCGCGGCGCGGTAGGCACCCACGGCCCGATCGACGGCGCGCTCGGCACGCCGCACAACAAGCTCGGCACGAGCGATCCGCTCACGCTTCGTAAGCACGACCGCCGAGCCAGCGTCTAGGATCTGCTCAGCCACAGCGCCTCCCGATCGTCGTCGGGACGCTGAGCTGCACACGGGCCCGGCACACCGAACAGGCGTGTCGGGCCCGGCTCGTCCTACACACCGATGCTGCCGCGCGGATAGGCTCGCCCGCCATGACCGCCGCCATCTTCGGGTTGGCCGGCGTAGTCGCCGGCGGACTGATCACGTTCCTCACCCAGGCATGGATGCTCAGTCGCCAAGAGCGAGCACGGATGAATGCTGCCGCACGCGTCATCCACGGAGAGCTGCTCGCACTGACAGCGATGCTCGGCCTCCAGCAGACCGACTCGATAGCGCGGTTCGATACGACGCGGCTGCTCGCCGCATGGCCGGAATACCGCGACGACCTCACCCGGCTCCCGGTCGTCGCGTGGTACTCGCTCACCGAGCTGATAGCCACGCTCAGCCTAGGCACACAGCTCGACGAGCAATCTCCCGGATCACGCGTCTCGGGACAGCTCGCGGCCGCCATGAAGGCGCTCGAGCCGTTGGTCTGCGACGACGACGCCACGCTAGCCCCTCTCCGAGCGAAACAGCGCGAGTGCGAAGACAGCCAGGCCATGCCCAAGAACGACGCCGGAGCCGAAGATGGCGAATTCCGACGCGCCGACAGCGATCAACGACCCAAGACCTGACGCACCCAGCACGCTCGCGCCCACGCCATACACCAGCCGTCGGACCGGCACTGCGGCGACAGACACCGGCGGTGCTTGAGGCCGAGGTAGAGCGATCGCGCGCGCTTCGTCGGCCAGCAGCCGCCAGGCCTCGACCTCACGATCGCGCTGCTCCGGCGTCTCGTCATTCAGGCCAGAAGGCATCGGCGTCGACCGGTCGGCGAGAAACGTCGCCACGAGCTCTTGCTGGTGTTGATGCGAGAGCTCCGGCAACACGGGCGGACCGGTCCCCACGAGCTGCTCATGCGCACGCTCCAACAACCACCGCGCCGTGAACCGACTCAACCGAGGCGGCGCGCTCACGACCCACCCCGATCCAGCGGGCACCTGACCGGCGCGACATCAACCCGGGCACCAGCGCAACGCAGCGTGTCGCGTGCCGCGCGCTCCTGCGCGTCGGCACGATGATCAACACGCTGCCCGCCCCGGCCAAGGACCCGCCCAGGAGGAGAGGAGGGGACCGGGCCCACCGCACGAGAGAGATCGGGAACGGCAGCCGGGACGGACAACTCTTCAAGACGAACATCGGAGAGCGCCGAAATCCGCGCCAACGCCCACGCAAACACGACAAGCCCGACCAGCACCAGCGCGAGCAACCCGAACCAGGCCGGGTGCAGCACCGCGATCGGTGGCACCTGAACGCTCACACCGCCGCCCTACGCGCAAGAACAACGCACGAACGTCCACGTTCAGCGCAGAACTCAGCACGGCGCCGAACGCTCGGCGTAGCTTGCTCGCCGTGCTGACCCACGGCCCTCACGCGACCTCAGCCTCCGCCGACGCTGATTCCGGCCAAAGCTCGTGAGCTCTCCGGCCGAGCGCGGCTGCTATCCGCTCGCGAGTCGCTTCATCGCAATGCAGACCGTTGACGATCCTCGAGAGTCTGGTCCTCTCGACGCCCGATGCCGCAGCGAGTTCGGTCTGCGTCATCGCGGCCTGGGCAAGCGCGACACGAAGGGGGGTGGCGGTCAGCGGCATGCCACATATGTAGCACATGTGCCACAAACGTGGCAACTTTCTTTGCGGGTTGCCGCGGCGTCGTGATCCTCGGTTCTGTGCTCCGGCTATCGCATCATGAGCGCGCCGCCCGCGCCCGGGCGGCGCTGGCCTACGCCGACGTGCCCTACAAGGAGATCTATGAGGGCATTCATGTCGACCGCGCGACCTTCGCGCGCAAGCTCGAGAAGAAGGGCAACGACAAGAAGTCGACGCTGAGCGATGAGGACATCGCGTACATCGTCAAGCGCACCCAGGTGCCGATGGCGTGGTTCACCGCAGACTTCAGCCGGCTTGAAGAGATCCCGATGCCCCGGGGGATCGCTGAGCTGGCCGAGGAGGCAGGCCAGCTGCGAGACGGCAAGAGTCTGCAGCCTCCTGAATTAGACGATGACCGTCCGGACTCAAGCCAGGCAGCGTGAGGGCTTTCTCCGCAGCATCCGCGAGCAACGCCCACGCGGCATCATCCGCACACATCCCGTCACCCTGGACGACACCGAGAATCGGTGGCTGGAGATACTGCATGTGCGTCTCCCTACGTGCAGTCGCTGCATCCCCACCCGTCCCCGTGCGGATGACCCCTGTCCTCGGCGACCTTCGATTCCGGGCGTCGGAAACTAGAACGTGGCGCGGACGGACTCGATTCGGCAACGAACCGAAATCCCCAGTCATCCGGAAGCTATGGGAGGAAGAATATGAAGCGCGTGGGCAGATACGTCATGGCGGCGGCTTTGGCGAGCCTGGTTGTAGCGCCCGTGGCGGCCGCCGAGCGCACGCCGACGATGTCACGCGCGGAGGCGAAGATGATCACGCGCAACACCATCATCGACCGGCTGCACTACAGCGCGTCCGACGCGGGGGTGCTCATCCGGATGATCGATTGTCGGCGACGGTCGCGGGTCCGGTTCTTCTGTGACTGGCTGGCCGGCGGTGACACGCAGGCGCGCGAGGGTCGCGGCACGGTGGGTTGGTCGGGGCTCGACGGCAGAGGTAACCCGCGGCTGTCCTACACGTTCGTGGGTGAGATTCGCCGGATTGTCTACACCGATCCGCCGACGAGCCGGATCATCCGCCGCTTCACCTGGCGGCTGCGCGTTCGCCCCTAGAACGACGAAAGAGCCGCTCCCCCGGAGGGAAGCGGCCCGTTCGGTGCTGCAGCTGAGAAGTGACTCAGGTGATGCGGAATGCGCCGCCGGTGGCGGCAAGCACGGTGATCGCGGCGATGATGATGGGGTAGGCACGGGTCTTGAGCTGGGGCATCTGGGGGACTCCTGTCTGGTGTTGGGTTTGACGATGTGAGCCGGTCACGATCTGGCCATGAGGCTGTGGTAGCGCTCGCGGCGGTGTCCGTACGTCCAGCCGCGGCCGTCGCCTCCGTCCTCCTCCGGCTGCGCCTTGCGCCAGATTCTCTTCCGCGCCTGACGCATCACGATCTGCAGCACCTTGCGGCGGTCCGGGTCGGGCCCGCGGTCGTACTCGCGGGTCCAGCGCAGCTCCGACGGCGTCAGCCACTTCGCGGGCCCGACCTCCTGGACGGGCTCGAGGTACAGCGCGCGCTCGGCTGCGCGCCGGCGCGTCAGGCCCGGGAGGCGTCGGCCGCCGGCCTTGTCCCAAGCCAGGAGTGCGTTGGCCGCGCCGTGCAGGTCTCCGGCGCGCAGCCGCCGGCCGATGGTCGTTGACGCGGCGAGGCCGCCGGGCCCGACGTTGTAGACGAACGAGGTGAGCGCGTCGTGCTGGTTCTGGTTGAGCTTGACGCCGAGCGCGTTGACCGCGGCGCCGTAGGTGGCGTCGACCTCGCGCATCATGCGTGCCTCGGCCTGCGCCCGCGTGACGTGCGGGGTGTTCGGCCCGACGCCCTTCGTGCTGCCGTAGCCGATCGTCCACACACCGACGGCGTCGCGGTAGGGGTGTGCGACGAACCCCTCGAACTCCTCGATGAGCGCGGCGCCGCGCTTGGAGAGCTTCATGGCGCGTCGGGCTCATCGACGCGGCCGGTCAGATCGTGGTCGGGCGTCGAGGGCACTTCGTGGTCGGGCGGTGCGGCGAACTCCTCGTCGTCGTCGGGGAGGTCCTCGCCGAGCTCCACGAGCGCCTCGAGCTCCGGGTCGATGCCGGCGGCGCTGGTCTGCGCGGGCGCCGCCGCCACGAACGCCGCGGCCTGCACCTGCGCGTCGCCGGCGAGCTCCAGGTGATGGCCCTTCAGCCACGACCTGTCGCCGAGCTGCGCGGCGCCCTGCGTGACGGTCCAGGCGAGCGCCGCGGCGATCGCGGTGGTGAGCTCGTCGCCGTGCTCGCCGAGGCCGGGGAGCCCGAGCACGTTGGCCTTGGCGATGAGGAACGCGGCGAGCGCGCCGGCGAGCGCGTTGAGGTACGGCTTGATGAACGTGAGGAAGCGGTTGAGCGGCATGCTGGGTCCTCCTGGGTCAGGTGGTGCGGGCCTTCAGCGACGCGTAGCGCCGCCGGCGAGAAGTGGTCCAGCCGCGCGTGTCCTGCGCGGCGCGCCACAACCTGCGGCGCTGCTCGGTCATGACGCTGCGAAGCACGCGAGCGCGGTCGCTGCTGCCGCGGCCGGCACGGGCGAGTGCGTCGAGCTCGCGGATCCAGCGCTTCTCGCTGGCGGTGTAGCCGGCGAGTGGGTCGCGCTTGAGCTTGCGCAGCAGCGACTTGGACGCGCCGACGTAGCGGAAGTGCCAGCGCTCACCGACGCGGGCGCCCTCGTCGTGCGACCAGCCGAACCGCGGCGCGTTGCGCATCAGCCAGGCCTGAGCGTCGGCGTAGGGGATGTCGACGGCGATGCCCCACCCGTGGTTGCTCGTCCCGGGGCGCGCGGCCGGCGGCGGCTGATGCGTCCAGAAGTGCTGCTGCTGCACGATCGACCGCGCGCTCGAGGCGGGGCCGCCCGGCCGGAAGTGGCCGGGGTTCCCGCCGTCGGTGATGAACGCGGCGCGCATCGCGTTCCACGTCAGCGCGGCCTCGGGCCAGAGCCGGCCGCCGGCGATCGGGTCGGTGTTCGCGGTGGTGAACACGCCGTTGCGCGCGACGCCGAGCTGGCGCCCGTTGATGGTCGTCGGCATGGGGACCTCCTGGGGGCCGGGTCAGCGACAGGTGAGAAGGCGCGCGAGGAGGGGTGCCTCGCGGCAGAGCTGCGCGATGACGTCACCGACGGGTGGCGTCAAGCCAGGCGGTCCCTGCGGTCCGGGCTGACCCGGGGCGCCCGGCGCGCCGCGGCCGGCTGGTCCGCGCGCGCCCGGCGGACCCGCCGGTCCCATGGGCCCCGGGATACCGGTGCGGCCGCGCCAGCCGCGGGCGCCGGTGCGCCCCGTGCGGCCTGGTGCGCCGGCGCGCCCGCGGGCGCCCTGTGGTCCGGCCATGCCGCGCGGCGCGAGGTCGCGGAAGAGCGCGGTGCATTCGGCGTCGGCGGCGCACATGCGGACCGCGTCGAGCAGCTGCCGGCGGCCTTCGCGCTCGGACGGGAATACCTGGCGGGCGATGCGCTGGATGTCGGCGTTGGAGCGCACTCGGTCCTTCTGCAGACCCACGGTCTCGCGGTACGCGGCGCCGGCGATGAGAAACGCGACGCCGAGCAGCAGCCCGAGCAGTACGGCGATGATTCTGGCGGTGCGTGAGCTCATCCGATCTTCCCCGTGAGAAGGGCCGTCGCGATACCGACGACGACTGTGGTGAACGTTCCGAGCACGATCCCGATGAGCTTGAGGTTCTCGGTGCGACCGGAGCGGATGACGTCGTTTGCGGTGGAGTCCGCGCGACGGATCGCGTCTGCTGCTGCGTCCTCGGCGCGCCGGACCGCGGCGGCGGATTCGCGTTGCAGGTCGCGAAGGTCGCCGCGCACGTCGGTGAGCGCTCGCTGGACTCCCTCGACGTCGGCTTCCAGGCCGACGACCTGGCCGACGACGGGAGCGAATGTGCGCACGTCGAGCTGAAGCTCTTCGAGCTGCTTGTCGACGTGCTTGAAGCGATCCTCGAGGCGAGGGCTCCACTCGTCGTTGGTCATGGTGAGAGCGGGGGTAGCGGCACGGGACCGGCCTCTCGTGGCGGCGGGCGGGACAGGCCTCGAGTGAGGCGCTACGGGGCGCATAACCCCACACTTTCTGCAAATTCGAGCGGCGCCCGGTGGTGGCGTGCGAGGGTGGGGCGATGAGACGACGCCTACCGCTCGCCCTGCTGCTACTCGCGCTTGTCGTGCCGGGCACGGCATCGGCTGCGATGCCGACCAGCCCGGACCAGCGCCCCTGCACTCGCATCCTGGTGATCGACGAGTACGGGCGTGATGTCAGCCCGTGCCCGCGCAGCCGGATCATGTCGGCTGACCGGATCATCGCGATCACGCAGGGCGTGCTCGCTACTCGGTTGCGCTAGACGCCCATATCAGCGACGATCGCGTCGATCGTCTTGGAGGCGGCGTCGGCGTTGATCGTCAGCTCCCGGGAGTCCTGGTTCCACGAGGCCTCGTAGATGACGCGGATCGGATCGTCCTCGTCTTCCTCGACCAGGACCGTCTGGGCGGCGCGGGTCACCCAGCCCTGGTGCCAGTTCTCCGCGGCGTCGCGGATGTGCCCAGTGATGGTGAAGCGCCCTGGGGTGCGCTGGCGGTTGAACTCAGTGAGTGCGGCAGCGGCGATCTTGGCGGCGCCGGCGGGGGTGTTCGGGTTGGGCAGCTGGATCGGTTCCCAGTCCTGGATCCCGGCACGGTTGGCGGCGAGGCGGCTGTCGGTGGCGGCGAGCTCGGGATTGGTCGTCGGGTCGATCATGGAGGCTTCGCCGGTGAGGATGTTCTGGAAGCGGACGATGACCCCGTTCTTCGCGCCGTCGGTGGTGGGTCCGTCGTAGCTGCGGCGCAGGTTGTTGCGGTGGTCGGTGCGCAGCACCCAGTCGGCTTCCTGCACCTGCGTGATGTCGGGGAGCGGCTCGTAGACGAGCCGCTTGCTGTCCCACACAGCGATGTTCCACCGCTCGTAGGCGTTGGTCATCAGCCAGATGTCGTAGGCATCCGTCGGGTCGCGCACCACGAACTGGTCGATCGCGTGCGATGTCGCGAGAACGCCGCTGGTATCGAGCAGGGGGGCGGCGAGCGCTGCCGTGCGCTTGATGATGTCCGAGCCCAACAGCCCGTAGGGCCCGGCGCCCTGTAGCGGGAGGTCGTGGCGTCCGATCGCCTGCAGGGCCGTCCAGTCGACGTTGTACTGCATCTCCGGGGTTCCGCCGGCGGCAGCGTTGTAGAGGGTGACCCAGCCATAGCGGTGGTCATGGGCGACGCTGACGTCGAATCTGCCACCGTCGGGGCCAGCGGCCTGGAGGCTTGGGGTTCCCGCGGGGTCGGCGAATTCCCGGGTGGCCGCACCGCCGACTGCCCAGACCCAGCCGTCGCCGCTCGCGGTGACGTTGAGACCGCGTTCCCAGGCGTAGTACACGCTGCCGATGTACTGGCCGGGGCCGGCGTCATACCAGGCCTCGCAGATGGGCAGCTCACCGAAGATCCAGGCACCGTCGAAGGATTGGCTGAGCACCTTGTCGTCCATCACGGTGCCGGGCCCCTTCACCGCGAACCCGCCGACTTGTAGTCCGCTCTGCCGGGCCGCCGTCGGCTGTACCCAGGCCGCCATGTCCTGGTCGACGCCGAGAAACAGGATGGGCTTGTCGCGGGCGTGTGCCATCCACCCGACGGCCTCCGCGGTGATGCGGTGCTGGGTGCCTGCCTCTCGGGGATACCGGGATCCGCGGCCCTCGTAGGCGACGCGGCCGTCGACTCCGACGAACCGGATCGTGTCGTAGAGCCCGAGGTCGGGGTAGCCGCGTGCGATGCGCCGCGCGAGCGAGCATCCGCCGGAGGCGTAGCCGTTCATGAGGGTGGATGCGCACGAGATCGCCAGCGGCCGGTCCTCAGGGTCGCGCGCGTTGGCGTCCCAGCGGTATTGCTCGAGGCCGTCGGCTGTGTCGATCTCGGCGTGCAGCTCGAGCGGTGGCCTGTCACTCATGGGCTGGTCGGCATGCGGTAGCGCGGCCTCAGTGACACCTTCAGCTTCGTGGCGTCCGCGATGTGCGCATCCGCCACCGTCGCGATGTCGTTGCGCCGCGCCTTGCACCACAGCCGGTAGGCGCGGCCCTCGCTTCCGGCGCACGGGACCAGTGCGCGCCCACCGGGCGTCAGCTTCGGCTTGCCCCACAGCGACCCGTCGGCGCTCTCGCGTTCGGTCGAGTCGTGGCGAAACTCGATCGCGCGGTCGGGGTAGATCGCGATCGGCTCGGCGGGGGGTGTCGCGGCGTAGAAGTCGCGGTAGTGCCTCGTACCGTTTCCTCCGCCGTCGCGATCGTAGATCCCGGCCTTGCCGCTCTCCAGGACACCCCCGGTGCTGAGGGAGCTGTGCTCTCCAAGCAGCTCGTGGGACTGCTCACTGGAGCTGAGAAAGCGTGTTGCGATGAAGGTGCCGTCGGAACGAACGATCAGACGAGTCGTCCCATCGATATCGCGGCCGGCTCCGAACTGGCCGTAGTCGTGGCTTGCCACGACCGTCTCGGCGCCGGCGATCCGGACGATCACCTGAAAGAGCCTGGAGCCGAAGCCGTTGGGCTCGAACGTCGCGCGCACGTAGTTGCTCGTGTTTGCGTACCTGGCGACGACGCCCTGCTCGACGTCCTCAGACAAGCTCGTCGCACCGTCGATGCCGGCGGTGATGCTGGCCTCGCAGTCGGTGACGCTGCCGCCGATCACAGCCAGGCGCGCAGATGAGTCGACTGTGGCTCGCGCGATCGATTCTTCACCGCTGGCGGGGTAGTCGTCGGCGGCCGCGAAGTCGGTGGTCGCTCCCGTGGTCGTCCAGTTGCCACCGATCTGCGCGGCGGTTCCGCCGAGCGCGGCGCCCGCGGTACGCCCGGTGAAGCCGTCGAGCGCCGTGAGCACACCGGAGTGGTACTGGTACGCGGCACGCGCGGCCATCCATCGCTCGGACGGCAACGGCTCGAGGTAGTCGACGTCGACCGTGTCGCCGGCGGTCTCGCTGTAGGCCTCGATCCGAGCGTCCCACTGCTGCGCGCCGGCACGGACGACGCCGACCGTGATGACGCCGAACGCGACTTCGCAGAATGCGTCCTCGACGACCGGCGCCACCCAGGGCGTGTAGCTGTAGGACCCGTCGGCGGTGCGATACGCCAGGCGCAGGCGAATGTTCAGCGACGTCGCCCAGATGCGAGCCTTGGGACGCATCACGCCGACGTGCCCGAGCTCGCCGGTGCCGCAGATCGCTTGGGTCTGAGTGGCGAGCGTCGCTCGGATGACATCCGAGCCGTAGGACCCGGTCCGCGTCGTGCGCGCGCCAGCGAACCCGGTGACCTTCAGCCCGCCGGCCGCGGAGTCGACGAGGAGCGGCGCGGCGGAGTTCTCGCCCAGGCCGACCTCGACGTGGCGTCGCGCCTCGCCGGCGTCGTCGGTGACCGTGATCGTCGCCTCGGCATCGACGTGCCCGGGCACGTTGTCGAGAAGCATCGAGAAGACGGGCGCGCTGCTCGTGACCTCGTCGTACTCCACCAACTCGCCGTCGCGGTAGAGAAACGGGTCGCACGTCAGCACGATCGTGAACCGCGGCGCGCGCAGGAGATACCCGATCGCGTCGCCACGCGACGCCATCGGCAACTCCGCGATCTCACCGGAGCGGACCGTCAACAGCCACGAGGATGTCGCGTCCTTCGGCGTCCAGACGTGCTGCAGACCGTCGCGGCTGCGACGGGTCGCCTCGAGCTTCGCGACGATCACGCCGAGCTTGTTCCACGCGTTGTCGGCGCTGGTCTGCTTCTGCACCCTGAGCGGGAGCGTCAGCGTCGCGTTGTCGCTGTGACCGGTGTCCAGCGGGACGCTGCCGTCGGCGTCGATGCCCCCGATCCAGTCCAGGCGCAGCGGCGCCGGCGTGAACACCGGCGCGTCGGCGAGATCGAAGATGATGCCGTCAGCGAGCTCGATGCCGTCGAACTCGTGTGACTCGCGCGTCGATGGCGTGAAGGTCGGAATGACGAGCGGCACGGCCTACACCTCCTGCTCGATCGGACGCAAAGCGATCGTCACGACGGCATCAGTCCACGCGCCCGCAGAAGCGCCTTGACCTGGTTGACCTCAGTCTCCAGCGTCGCGAGCGACGCGCCCGACGTGTCGGGGTTCGCCGCGCCGAGGCCCGTGTCGATCTCGTTGTGGATCCCCGTCGCGGCGTTGAGGATCGCGGCGTTCTCGTTGCCTGCGTAGCGGTTGGAGCGGCCGAGGCGGATGTAGTCGCCGCCGCCGCCCGCGACCAGGACGCCGTACTTCTGGTGTCCGGCGGGGCCGGGGTTGCCGACGACGTCGGGCATCGTGAGCACGCCGTTGCCGATCGGGCAGTGGTCGATGTCGATGTCGGACGCGTCGGCTGAGATGGAAACGCCGGACCCGAAGGCCTGGTTGGTCAGGTTGTTGCTCAGGATGTCGGTGCCGAGGATCTTCGTGTTCGCGGCCCCTTCGTTGATGACGATGCCGTCGCCGTCGTTGAAGTTGACGTTGCCGCCGAGCACCCGCACGCTGTTGGCCGACGGGCCGACTCGCAGGCCGGGGAGCGTGGCGTTGCCGCAGCCCTGAATGCCGCACGCGGTCAAGTCGAGGGAGGAGCACTTCTGGATGTTGAAGCCCTCGCTGTCGAGCGTGTCGAGCACGAAGTTTGTGAACTTCGGATTCGTCACGCTGCCCGGCGCGCCATCGACACCGATCACCGCGCCCAGATCGCCGCCCGTGAACAGCGAGTCGCCGAAGGACAACGTGTCCACGCCGTTGCGCACGAATAGCCAGCGCGCCATGTCCGCAGGGGACGCCCCGGTCCCGACGAAGCGCGTGCAGGTGACGTCGCTGAGCAGGTCCGCGCCGCTGCCCACCTCGATGGCGTACATGCACCCGGCGACACCGTTCCAACGCACCCTGTCGAGCGTCCAGATCCCGGCGGGCTGGCCGGGCACCATGAACAGCCCGTAGTAGAGGTTGTCGCCCAGCCAGATGTGATCGACGGTCAGGTTGTACTCGGCGTCGGTGAAGTCGAGTGCGCCGCCCGCTGCCTGCGGCCCGCCGGCCGGCCCCTGAAACCAGACGTGCGCGACCCGCGACTGGTAGCTCGGACCGCCGCCCGAGAGGCCGCGCAGCCCGAGGATGAAGTTGTCACCCGAGGCGCGGAAGATGGTGCTCGCTCCCGCCCCGATGATGCTGCACCGGGGTGGCAGGTCGACCTTCGTCGCGAACGAGTGTGTCCCGGCTCGCGCTTCGATGACGTCACCGCCGCGGGCCTCCGCGTCATCAAACGCGTCGGCGAGCGCGGGACTGTCGTTCCCGCCGGTCGGCATGGCGTAGTTCTTCGTGAGGATCGGCAGCGCGACATTCGGGGCCCGCGCGGCGATCTCGACGTCCTGCGCAACTTGATCGCTTTCCAGCGCACCCACTCGCGGCGGCAAGGTGCCGCTCACCGCAGGCGCGCCGTAGTCGTCGTCGTCGATCGTGAGTATCCAGTCGCCCTCGTCGACCCACCCGGGGAGGGTTCCGTCGCCGCCCGTGTAGAAGTTGCCCGGCGTGACCTCCGTCCCGCCGCTGGAGGCGGCGTAGACGGTGGTGTCGATGGATGCGAGTTGCCCGACCTGGACGTTGCCGTACAGGTCCCAAAGCGTGCCCCAGGACTGCGAGCGAACCTCTACACGAGCCATATGGGGATCTCCTTCGGCTACATGGCGGGCACCATCGGTGCGCGCCGGGCGCTCATCGCTTCGATGACCTCGCCGTTGCCGATCGACGCGAGGTAGATCGCGGTGACGCCGAGGTTGGCGTGCCCGAGCTGGCGCTGGATGAGGTGGATGGACATGCCCTCGCGGGCGAGTTCGACGGCGTGCGCGTGACGGAAGCCGTGCGGGTTGATGCGCCGGCGGACCGCGGAGCGCTCGGCCGCGTGGCGCAGCGCTGACCTGGCGCCGGACGAGCTCCACCGCTTCCCGGCGGACGCGCCGAGCACGATCGGAAACACGGTGCCGACGGGAAGGGTCTTGCGGACCTCGAGCCAGGGCCGGATTTCCTGCCAGCCCCAGTCGTCCATGCCGATGATGCGGCGCTTGCCGCCCTTGCCCTTGCGCACGAGGATGGTGTTCTCGCGCTCGTTGAGGTCCTGCTCGCCGAGCGCGAGCGCTTCGCTGATCCTGACGCCGGAGCGCCAGAGCAGCACGATCAGCGCGCGGAGGCGCTGTCCGGCGAGCGTGTCGTCGCACGCCTTCATCACGGCGACGATCTCGCTGATGCTGGGCGGATCGGCCGGATAGGTTTGCCCGGCGTTGCCGGGGCGTCGGCCCTTGTGGAAGTCCGAGAAGGTGGCGGGCGAGCGGCGGCGCCCGCAGATGTCGAGCAGCGCCTGGTCGGACGCGGTACGTTCGGTGAGCATCGGGAGTGCAGCTCCTTGTGCCATGCCCCCGGGCCGCTCCAACGGTCGCGGGGGCGTTTCTATGGGCTCAGAATCCTGGCAGGCGGGCGTATCCGGGCTCGACGGGTGATCGGCTGCGTCGTACGCAAAGCAGCAATCCGGCGATAGGGTCAGGCGAGTGACGATTCATCCGCCAGCGCTCGCGCGACTCTTTGCCGAAGGACGAACGGCTGGCGAGGACAGCGTCCCTCTGGACTTCAACATCCCGCTCAGCTACGCCCAGGCGATTCAGCGGTGCATCAAGGCGCGGCCCGTCCGTCAAGCACTTGAGATCGGGATGGCCTACGGAGTCTCGGCGCTCGCGATCCTCGGAGCCAACGACGACGTGCACCTGGTCTCGATCGACCCTTTCCAGCGCGAGCACTACGCGGACCGGGGGTGCCGAGCGATTGAGGCCGCAGGAATGGCCGACCGTCACGAACTAGTCGCGGGCTTCGACTACGCCGAGCTGCCGCGCCTGTTGGCCGACGGCTTGCGGTTGCAGTTCGCCTACATCGACGGCTACCACACGTTCGACCACACGCTGCTGGACTTCTTCTACGTGAACAGGATGCTCGACGTTGGCGGCGTCGTCGCGTTCAACGACTGCGCCATGCCAGCCGTACATCGCGTGTGTGGCTTCGTGGCCTCGCACTACGACTACGACGAGATCAACGTGGGCTTGCAGCCGACGTACACCGGAATCTCAAGGCGAGACACCCTCAGACGCACATGCCAGGGCCGCCGGAACGAGGATCGATACTTCGCGAAGGTCAGCGACGCTGCGCCCGCATGGGACTTCTACGCGCATTTCTGAGCTTCTAGAGCGGCGTCAACGTCCACTTGCAGCGCGTGTTCGTCGCCTTCGCGACGGCGTCCGCTGCGGACCCTGAGACGTGCCCTACGTAGCAGGTGAAGTTGGCAACGTTATAGCCCGCCGGGACCCGGACGGCATAGGCCGTCGTCAGCGTGATCCTGGAGGCCACACCGCCACCAACAGCCTTCGGCACCGTCAGGGTCGTGCCATCCATTGTCTGACCGCCCGGCGCGCTGATCTGCAACGAGTAGACGTTGCCAGCCGTCAGGATGTCGATGTCGGCCGTCGCGATCATCTCGCAAAGCATCGGGATCGGGAACCGCAGATCCACGGAGCCGACGGCCAGGTTCGTCGCCGTGTTCGGAGCCGAAATCGCCGTGTCCGTTGCCAGGATGCGCTCAACGATCAGTGGCGCGACGCGCTCGGGGAAGGTACGCAGCACGTCGGCGACATCGGCGCGCCGGACGTAGATCGGAGTGCCGTCTGGCACTGACCCAGCGCCACCCGTGCATCCCGTGAACGTCACCGCCGTCTTGCCCGTGTAGGCGATCGTGTTGCCGCCAAGCTCGAACGTGCCCGACGAGGGGAACGCCGGGCTGTCCTGCGTGCCAGCGCCGGCCGTCGAAACAACGGTGATTGTCGCGGCGGGAAGGCTCAGTGCGGCGCCATTGTTCAGGGTCGTCCGAGCGTTCGTGAACAGCCCCCATGTGTTCGCCGGGGCACCCGCGACGTCCTGATCCGCGAGTGCCCAGTACAGACATCCGATGACCGACGGGTGGCTCGCGAACCAGTCGCGGAACGACTTGGCATGTGCAACACGCTGCCCAGAACTCTGAGACTGAGAGGCGCCAAACTCACCGATCATCAGCGGCTTGGGATGGGTGGACGTGTAGTAGCCGCTGCCTGGGATGTTGTTCAGGCTTAGCTCTGTCACGGTGCTGTAGCCGTGCCCATCGAAGAAGTCCACGATCGGATCGAGGGCCTGCACGGTCGCGACAGCGTTGAAGCCGTTGACGGCCGCCATGCTGAAGGTCATCGGCAGGTTCGGGTTCGCGGCTTTGCAGGCGTCGCGCACGATCTTGAGGTTCGCGATCCGGCCCGAGGTCGCGTCGGGGATCTCCTGAAGAACGTCGAGCGCGATGACGTTCGGGTACTGATTGACGAACGAGGCGTAGGCCGCGATGTAGGCCGCCACCTCGGCGTAGGACGCGCCACCGAAGTGCAGCTCGCTGCCTCCCGTCGCGTAGACGTAGAGATTGTTGGCCGCGCAGTACTCGATGAGCTGCGCCCAGTGCGCGAGGTAGGTCGCTTCGCTGTAGTAGCCGAGCTTGAGGCCGAACACGTCGCCGATCTGGCGGATGCCGTTCATGCCCTCGTAGATCGCTCGGTCGATCTGCGGCTTGATCCAGCCCGTCCAGTCCCACTCCTCGTAGTAGCGCGCCCATGCGCCCTGGTTCGTGAAGCCGCTGTTCGTCAGCGGATGGGAGGGCTTGACCACGAGGTTGGCACCGCGCAGTTTCACGCCGTTGGGCAGAAACGACCGTGCTCCGACGGCGGGGACCGGACGCACGACGGGGATCTGCCCGGCGGGCACGCGCCCCACGGCGTCGAGCGTTGCCACACCGCCGACCGCGCCCTTCTCGTTCGCGCCGAGCGCGATGGGAGCAGTCGGCGACGCGGGCGCGATGCTGAGCTTGGTGAGGCCCTTGACCGTCGCGGAGGCGTCGGCGGACGCGCCGCCGGACGGCGGTCGCCACGCCGGTATCCCGGCGTCGATGGTGAGGACGTCGTCCTCGGTGAGGTCCTCCCAGGCACTACCGCTTTCCACCGATTGCGCAAGCGCCTGGGCAGTCGCTGCGGCCGCTGCGATCGTGTTGTCGGCAGATGCTCGCGCAGTCGCTTCGGCTGCGACGGCGGATGCCCGAGCGAAGGCCTCGGCGACCACCGCGGCGGCGGCGGTGGCGCCCGCATCAGCGCGGGCCGGCAAGGTTCCGCCGAGTGCCGGCGCCGGGAGGTCGAGCGTCCCAACGGTGAGTGTCCAGTCGCCTTCGTCGACGAATCCGGGGAGCCGGCCGTTGACGTCAGCGACGAAGAGGCTGGGCTCGAGCTCGGTCTCGCCGGTGGCGTCGGCGTAGATGGGGGTGTTGATCTCGGCCTGCTGGCCGGGGATCACGTTGCCGGAGCGGTCCCACAGGGTTCCCCATGGCTGTCCGCTGACCTGTACTCGTGCCATGCCGTCTCCGTCCGTTAGCTGACGATCGCGGTTGTCGCGGGGTTGCCGGCTGTCATGCGCCGGCGGTGGGAGTGCTGGCCGCCGCGTTCGAGGACGTGGTCGGTGATCTCGTTCATCACGCCGGGCATCCCTGACTGGCGCATCGCGCGGATTTCCGCGGTGAGGTCCTGCAGCTGTCCGACCAGGCCGACGCCGTCGGGGATGAGTGCTTCGCCGCCGAGCGCCGTGATCGACGCGGGGGCGCCGGTGGGCCCGCCGACGATCCCGCCGGTGTGGAAGGTGCCGCGGTATGGGGGAAGCCCGCCGAACTGGCCGCCCTGCCTGAACCACGAGACGTGGGAGTGCAGACCAGATCCGAAGTCGTGGTTGTCGACCCACTTGGCGCCCATCTTCAGCGCCTCGGCGAGCAGCTCGCTGCTGGCCGGCACGAAGTCGTGAGCGCCCGGGTTCGACGGTGAGCCCTTCTTGTGGCTGGACCCGGCCGCGCCGTTGGCGGCCGCGTTCTGCGCCGGGGTCCGGTAGGCGCTGGTGATCGTCGCGCCGAACATCCGCGCGAGCTTCTCGGCCTTCGCGTTGGTACCCGTCATGACGCCCGGGCCGCCGGAGGACCCGCCACCACCGACGAGCCCGGAGACCTTGTCCTTGATCCAGTCGCCGGCCTTGCCGAGGACGTACTTGCCCGTCCCCTTCAGCCAGTCGGGGAGGTTGCCGACGCCGGGCAGCTGGTCGAGGAGAAAACCGGCGCCCTTGGACAGGAGGTCGCCCATCACCCCGCCAACGGAGCTGATCGCGCCGCCGATCTTCCCGAGCAGCCCGCCACCGTCGTCGCCGTCGAGGTAACGCTTGTACGCGCCGGTGTTGTAGACGACCCAGGCCGTGAGGCCCTGCATGTCCTGGACGATCTTCATCATCCGCGCGTTCTGGCTGGGGTCGTAGGCGTTGCTCAGGCCACGGCCGGTCATCGTGCGGGCCCACACCGGCCACTCGATCTGCCAGAGGCCGCGGCCATCCGGAGGGCCGTGTGCAGCCGGGTCGCCCGAGGACTCGGCCATGCCGATTGCGCCCATGATCCGCGGGGCGCTGGCGCCGACACCCTTCGCCAGCGCGGCCATGTCGTCAACGCTGTAGCGGCCGCCCTTGGCGAAACCGATCGTGCCGGCGACGTGTGCGAGCAGTGCGCGAGCGCGGTCGCGGTAGGCCGGGTTCGTCGGGATGACGATCTCCGGCCAGCGTGGGGCCTCTTCGCCCATCAGCGTGATCGGGTGGTTGATCAGCCCGCCGGTGCGCCCGAAGGCGCCGCCGCGAGCGAGCCGCCCGGTCCCGTTCGGGCCGCCCGTGCCACCGCCGCTTGTGCCGCCGCCGAAGGTGCCGCCCTCGGCGAGCTTCTCGATCTCCTTGATCTCGGGGACGCCGGGGATCTTGTTGATCGCCCAGATGATCTTGTTGACGAAGCCGATGACGAGGTTCGCGGCGCCCTTGAACGCCGCCTCGATCTTGTCCTTGACGTCGCCGGCGAAGTTCTTGACGCCCTTGGTGACGGTGTCCCAGCCCGTCTGCACGCGGTTGACGAGTCCGCTCATCACGTCGGGGATCAGGTCGCGGGCCGCGCGGATCGGAGTGAGGACGAGATCGCGGATGGTGGCCCACGCCGACCCCGCCGCGCCCTTGATCGTTTCCCAGCCGCTCGCGAGGCGGTTGGCGATGCCGGTGACGACGTCGCCGATGATGTCGCGAGCGAGGCGGATCGGTGTGACGATCGCGGTCTTGATCGCGTCCCAGGTCGTCGCGGCCGCGGACTTGATCGCGTTCCACGCGGTCTGCGCGGCGATCTTGATCGTGTCCCAGTGCCGCGCGATCGCGAGCACGGCGAGGCCGATCGGGCCGGTCAGGATCGCCAGGACGAGCGGCCAGTTGGTTTTCAGCCACCCGAACACGTTCTGCGCGGCGTTCAGAACCCAGCCGAATGCCATGGTGACGCCTTTGAACGCGGCGTCGATGATCGCTCGGAACGTCTCGGACTCGTGGTAGGCGTAGATGAGGCCGGCGACGAGCGCGACGAGCGCAGTGATGACGAGCCCGATCGGGTTGGCGCGCAGCGCGACGTTCAGCGCCCATTGCGCAGCCGTCATCACTCCGGTCTGGATGGCGGCCGCAGCGATCAGGATGCGCCAGCGCACCATGTTGACCGACTGCACCGCGAGCGCCGCGTTGTGCAGCCAGACGGCGCCGGTCGCGATCTTCGTCGCGAGGCCGGTCGCGATGACCGCGAGCTTGTATGCGATGAACGCCGTGGTGGCTTCGTCGGCGTATGGACCGAGCAGGTTCAGGACGTGTGCGAGCGGCAGTGTCTTGAGCACGAGCGCCGCGATCGCCGAGGTGATGCCGCCCATGACGGGCAGCAGCGCTGCGGCGAGCTCGCTTGAGCGCCGGAAGAAGTCGTGCAGCGCGGTCTGGCCCTTCGCGCTGTTCGCCCACGCGTCGAAGCGGCCGGCGGCGCGGTCGATCGACGCCCAGATCTGGTCGCCGCTGACCTTGCCGGCCTTGCCGATGCCGAGCAGTCCGCTGGTGAGGTGCCCGATGATCGATCCGAGACGCTCAGCGATCGCGCGGGTCTTCTCGAAGAACGCGGCGAGCCGGCCCGACTCGCGACCGGCCTTCGCTGCCTCCGCGGCGTTGAGCGCCCACTTGTTCGCGGTGTCGGCGAGCCATTGGGTGAGCGGGCCCGCGGCGACCATCACGTGGCGCAGGGCGCTGATGACGTGGCGGAGTGCTTCGCCCATCGTCTCGATGACCTTGGCGTTGCGCCCGCCGATCGTCTCGATGTCGCGGCCGAACGCGGGGCTCCCGACGAGCTCGCCGCTCTTCTGGGCGGCATCACCGAGCACGCTTGAGGTCTGCGCGACCACCTTGTTGACGCTGGTGAAGCTGCCCATCGCTGCGCGCAGTCCGGCGGTAGCGCCGGGGAAGAACCCGTCGGCTGCGGTGGTGCGCAGCTCGTCGAGGCGCGGCTTCATCGCGATGAGCTGCTTGACGAACGCCTGCGTCGAGGCGGGGAGGGCGTTCATCTTGTCGTTCATCGCCGCGGTCGCGGCGGCGCCGCTGAGCATCGACTCGTTCGCGGAGAGCTGTGCGTCAGACAGAGCCTGGTGGGCGCGGACAACGGCGCGCTGAGCTTCGACGACGTCGCGCTGCGCGTCGGTGACCGCGCGGTGCGCGTCGCGTACGCCGCGCTCGGCGTCCTGCACCCGCTCGTCGGCGGCAACGATCGCGGCCTTCGCGTCGACGACGTCCTGGGAGCCTTCGACGCCGGCCTTGTCGGCCGCGGCCGCGTCCTTCTCCAGCCGGATGCGCTCGCGGCGAATCTCGGCGAGGCGAAGCTCGGCCTGCTCCTGCTCGAGCAGCGCGCGCTGCTTGTCGTCGTCGCTCGGGCCGGCCTGCAGCGCCGCGAGCGCCTTCTGGGTCGCGATCGCGTTGGCTTGCGCGGCCACGAGCGCGTCCTGCGCGCTCGTGACGTCCTGAAGTGCTTGCGCCTTGTCGGTGTTCGAGGCGGCCACCGCGGCGTTGGCCTCCCGCGAAGCGGTCGTCGCGTCAGCGAGCAGCTGCAGCGCGCGGGTGCGCTCGTCGTAGGTCGCGTTGATGTCGGCGTCGACGCGTCGCTGATGCTCCTGCGCGCGGGTCAGCGCGGCCGCGGCGTCCGCGCGGCGCTGCTCGTTGCCGGCCGCGCGTCCCATGAGCTCGTCGAGCGATTCCTGCGCGCGGTGCAGGCTGATGACGGCTTGCTCCTGGTTGTGGATCGCCTCGGTGACCGCGCGCGACCCGTCCGCGAGGTCGTCCTGGGTGGGACCGGTCTGCAACGCGGCGAGCGTCTCGGCCGCGTCGCCGAGCTCCAGCACCGCGGTGCGCTCGTCGAGGATCGCTTCGGCGACCGCGGCGTGCATGTCGACGAGTGCGCGGCGAGCCTGGGTCCGCGCGCCGCTCAGCTTCTTCTGGACCGCGACGGCGTCACGCTGCGCATCGGAGAGGTCGTGCTCAGCGTCGGCGAGAGCTTCGGCGGCGTCACGCACCCCGTCGTGTGAATCCTGCACGCCCGCGAGGGCATCGCGAACACCGTCCTGGGCGGACTGGATCGTTCGGGCGGCCGAGCGCTGCTGGCTGGCGCTGGAGATCGCGGCGCTCGCGACCTGCGTCTGGTTGGTCGTCTGCTCCTTCAGCGCGTCGGAGATGCCGGCGGTTGCCAGCTTGAACACGCCGAGGCCCTGGGCGGCGGCAGCGAGGCCGTTGCCGGCCGCCGCGGCAAGTCCGATGAGCGGCCCGAGCGATGACGCGGCCGCGATCGCCGCGCCGGAGAACGACACGAGCACGGGGATGATCGCGCCGATGGCGATCTTGAAGCCGCCGATGGTGGCGGTGGCGCCGCCGGCGGCGCCGCCGAAGTCATCGAGGTCGCGGGCGAATCGGTTGACGTTGTCGCCGCCGCCACCGAACGAAGCGGCGAGTCCCGAGAAGCCCTTCTGCGCCTTGCGGGAGTCGCGGTCCAGCCCCGAGAGGCTGGACCGCAGTCCTGTGACGTCGCGCTGCGCACCGCTGAAGCCGTCGCCGAACGCTCTTCCGGCGGATCGGCCGGCCTTCTTGAAGCGGGCGTCGCCGCCCGCGAGCTCACGATCAATCTGTCGCCAGAACGGCGTGAGGTCGGCGTCCACGCTGACGTAGCCGGTACCGATTTTCGTCAACGTGTCTCACCTCCTGAGCTTGCCGAAGAACGCGGCGATCTCGCCGCGTGTGGACATGCGCGCGGGCACGTCGGGGTTGGCCGCCTGCTGACCGGCGGTGCGGTCGGGGTGCTTGATCGGCGCGACCGGCGGGACCTTCTCGACCTTGCGTCCCTGGCCGATCGCGAGGACGCGCATCCACGCGTCGTTGCGTTCGATCGCGATCGCCGCGAGCTCGTCCTGCTGCGACCATCGTTTGCCCTGCCGGCACCACGCAGCGTCGGGTGGCAGGCTCCTGGTGAGCGCCCACAGCCGCCGCGGCGTGGTGGCCTGGATCTCCACCCGGAGATCCAGGCCGTAGTAGCGCTGGAAGTCGGCCTCGAGGAAGTCCCAGCCGGTGGCTAGGGCGTGCCCGAGGCTGTTGATTCCCCCAGCTCCATGCTGGTGCCGTTGAGGATCACCGACAGCAGCTCGCCGAGGATCTTCGCGCCGCCGTCGTCGCTGAGCTCACCGGCGATGGCGTTGCGCACGGCGCGCCACTGGTCCTCTCCGATGACGGACTTCACGAGGGTGCAGGCCATCCCGATCGCTTCGGGACGCTGGTTGAGCTGCATCTCCTGCATCTCCGCGAAATCCATCATGAACGTCTGCGGCAGCCGCGCCGGCATCGTCAGCTGCACGCCGTGGAACTCCTCGACGCTCTCGGCGTTGGTGTCGTTGATCTCCGCGGCGGCGACCGCCGCGGCGCGCCGGGGCGCCTTGCCGTTCGGCGGCTTGGCGCGCGGCTTCGCCGACGCGCCCGCCATCAGGAGCCGGCGGCGAACGCCGCGTCGTCGTCGGTGAGAAACGCCGCGATCGACTGTCCGTCGATCTCGAGGGCGGCGAAGGAGATCGGCAGCGTCGACATCGCGCCGCGCTGCATCGTCGTCTCGACGCCCTCGGTGACGCTGCCCGACGGGATGATGAGGCGCTGGTGCACGTCGCCGTCGACGCCGTCGATGACCATCGCGCGCTCGTTGAGCGCCTCGCTGCCGATCGGGAAGTCGTAGCGGTACACGCCCGGGCTCGGCTCGGTGATGACGCCGCCGCCGAACGCGAACGGCAGGGAGGCCTCGTTCCACTGCAACATCTCGAACGCGGCGGTGAAGTCGATGCCGGTGACCTCGCGGCGGACGACGCCACGGACCTGCCACGCGCGGAACTCCTCGATGCTCGGGGCGTAGTTGAGGCTCACGCCCTCCTCAGAGAGCAGGCCGAGGCCCGTCCACGCGGACGGCAGCACGCTCGTCGGGTTCGTCGGCAACGAGGTGCCGACCGGTGCGATGTACACCTGGCCACTCGCCAGGATGCGGATCTCGTCGCTGTCATTCCAGCCCATTGCGAACTCCTCTTCTGGAGGGATGACGACCGGCATAGGGCCGATCCCCCTTCCGCTTGCGGTTTTGAACTTTCGGGGGTCTTGCGGGGGTCACCCCGGCGCCGGGGGGCGCTGGGGCTGGTGAAGGTGGGTCAGCTGATGCCGGGCATGTACTGCTGGCCTTCGCCCGGCGCGTCCTCGAAGCGCAGCCCGACCGCGCGCACCGATCGGCGGACCGGGGCGTAGGCCGGGTTGTTGACCGACCCGTACTCGATGAGATGCCAGAACGGATCGAGCAGCACAACGCGGCTGCGGCGCGCTCGGACCCGACGGTCGAAGTAGCCAGTCTCGTGCGGCGGCGCGGCGATGATCACCGCGGCGAGGATCTTCGCTCGGTCACCCATCCCGGCCTGAAAGTCGGGCTGGCCGCGAAGTTCACGCTCGAACGTCTTCCTAGGCCGGAAGCGCATGCAGCCGGATCGTCGCGGTGAGGATGACCCGCTCGCGGGCGGGTTCGAAGTCGGCGTCGGGAATCCGCGGCATACCCTGGAAGGTCACCTTGGAGATGACCACTCCGTCGCGGGCGCGCCCCTGCTGGGCCTTGAGGACGGCGCGCGCGGCACGCGCGAGCGCGGATGCCTCGGCCTGCCCGGTGTGCGCCTTCATCGCGTCCTCCCCGGCGTAGCAGTCCAGCTGCAGCAGGTAGTCGATGAGGTGCTCGATGCTGGCCACCTCGTCGTCGTTGGCGTCGAACTGCGTCAGCCGGATCCATGGCTTGCGCTGAGCGGCGGGGCTGGGGGTTCGGCCGGCGACGCGCGCGTCGAACGCCTGGATGTCGGGGTGCTCGCGCAGCCATGCGCCGGCGAGCACTTCGACGTCGGGGATCACCGGGAGGCTCATGACCCTCCGTCCTGCGCCGCGGCGGTGAGACGCACGGTCGCCTCGAGGTGCGTCACGACCTGGGTACGCGGGTTGCGCGCCTCCCAGGGCGCCCCGATCAGCTCGTACTGCACGCCGGCGACGGTGATCGTGTCGGCGGTGGCGATCAGAGTGCCGGGTGGCAGGAACAGCGCCCAGGTGCTGTCGCTGGTCTCGCCCTGGTCATCGGGTTCGTCGCGGCGGCGCTGCTGCAGCTCGCAGACGGCGTCGACGAGATCCTCGCCGAGGATCTCGTTGCCGTAGTCGTCATCGGTGCCGGATTCCTGGCGGCGCGTGATCGTGCATGGCCGGTTGATGAGCTTCGCGAGCGACACGCCGTCCCTCCTCGATCAGCGCGGCCATCGCCGCGGCGTTGCGCTGCGCGCGCGCGTAGCGCTTGCGCAGCTCCCAGCTGGCCATGGAGCCGCGAGCGCGGGTCGCGCGCTGCTGCGGCGGATGCCACAGATGGATGAGCGGCACTTTGCCGCGCCACGGCGCGCTGAACATCGTTCGCAGCGCCATGCCCCACGACTCGTCTTCGGAGCCCCAGCCGATGAACCGCGCGTCCAGCGGGCACGCGTCGTACACGTCGCGGCGCATCACGGTGATCCCGCCGCCCTCGACGCCGCGGTACGCGCGCTCATCCAGCTCAAGGTGCGGCCACGCGCCGCCGGCGGTGTACTGCAGGGTGGAGGCCTCGGTGAGACGATGCACGCCACGGTGCGGGACCGCCCACGCCGCGCCTTGCTCGACGGCGCTGACCGCCAGCGCGGTGTCGTCGCACCATACGTCGGCGTCGGCGATGACCAGCACCTCGGCGGCGGTGTGGCACAGCGCGTCGGCGATCGCCGCGGCCTTGCACCACCCGTCACCCTCCGTGCTGCCGAGCACGAGCTCCCAGGCGGGGTGCGCGGCCAGGTAGCCGGCCTCGACGTGCTCGAGCGCGCGGGCGCGGTGCGCGCACCCTGGTCGCCACGGGATCAGGACGGCGACGGACACCCGGTCGGTGCGGGGTCGAAGATCAACGTGTCGTCTTCGGCGGGCGCGGCTGACCAGAAGTAGGTGTGGAAGACGTCGGCGATCGCCCCGGGGCCTTGCGCGTGCAGCAGCCGGCCGTAGTCGCGCCAGTGCTTGCCGGCGTCCTCGGGAAGATCGGTCGCGGCGTACGCCACGGCGCCGTTGCGGACCTTGCCGACGAACTGGTCCACGCAGCGGTAGGGGAAATGACGCACGACCAGCAGCCCGTCGAGGCTCAGCGCCGTCCCGGCGATGCTCGCGCCGTGGTTGCCCTGATGGATGGTGAGGCCGGGCCTGACTGCGACGGCGACCTTCGGCAGCGCCGCCGCCGCGCGGCGACGCCAGCCGATCCGGGCGACCGGGTCGGGCCCGGGCGTGTCGTAGGCGGTCGCGACGTGGTCGTAGAGCTCGGCGGTGAAGATCGTGACGAGGTGCGCGTGCTCGGCGAGGACATCGGCGACGCGACCGAACGGCGAGTACCAGATCTCGTCGGCGTCGAACGGGACGATGACGTCGGCGTGGTGATCGACCGCGGCCTGCTCGGCGAGGCGTGTCATCGCGGCCGACTGGTAGTAGCCGACCGTTGGGTCGTGTTGCAGCTGCACGTCGAGCTGCTCGAGGATCTCGATGGTGCCGTCAGTCGAGGCGTTGTCCTCGACGATGACGTGGTCGACCTGCGTGAGCATGTGCGCGACCGTCGCGGCGATGATGTCCGCCTCGTCCTTGACGCGAGCGATCGCGACGATGCTCATGAGGGCCGCGCTGCGATCAGCGCGCGCATCGCTTCCGGGTTGCCGCTCGCGTCCAGGTAGTCGTTCATCAGGTCGTGCTGGTCGCCTGGCTGCGCGTCGAGGTGGGTGCGTGGATGCCAGCAGTGCATCGCGGCGCCATCGCATCGCACGACCGGCCCATGCAGCGTGTTCATCGAGCACGCGAACGTGACGTCGTCGCCGCCCCAGAACGCCCAGCGCTCGTCGTAGCCACTGACCGCTTCAAAGCCCTCTCGCGGCACGACGACCAGGCCCGACCAGGAAACGCTGTCTCCTCGCCATCCAACGTCGTACGCGCCGATCGGTCCGGCTGGGTCACCTTGCAGCAGACGCGTGGTGGACTGCTCGGTCAGCTGGTCGTAGTAGCGCGGCAGCACCCAGGGCGCGTCGCCGTCGGCCACCAGGCCGGCCGCGGCGCGGACCCAGTCGGGATCGAAGGCGGTGTCCGCGTCGGCGACGACGAACACGTCGCCGGCGGCGCGCTCGGCGGCGCGGTTGATCGCCCACGGGTGATTGAACTGCGCGGGGGTTGCACCGGCCGGCGCCTGGTGCACCACGATCTCGACGTCCGGAAGTAGTGCGCGCCAGCGCCTTTCGATCCACGCCCACGCGCGGTCTCGGTGCCCGTGATCGGGCCGATACGGCACGAGGACGGAGATGTTCACGACGACCGTCGCGCGTCGAAGAGCACCGGATGCACGACCGGCCACATCGGGGTCAGCGGCGAGTCAAACAGCGCCGGTAACCGTTCGGGGTAGCGCGTCGCGACGAGCAGGTTCTGGCGGTACCAGTTCTCGACGCGGTCGTCATTCCAGATCTGCCAGCGCAGCGCGCCGGAGCACACAAACTGCTGCTCGGCGAACAGGTCGACCCAGTAGGCGGGCCACTGCTCGTTGAGGTGCCCGGTGCCGCCCTGCCCTGGGATCGCCGCGGAGAACACGATGAGGTCCGACAGGCCGCACAGCTCGGCGATGAACGATGGTCCGCGCTGCGGCGAGAGATGCTCGGCGACCTCCAGGCACAGCGCGAGCCCGAAGCACCCGATCGCGGGGAGGGGCTGCTCGAGGTCGTGGTCGCGCACGGTGATCTCGGTGTGGTCGGGGTTCGCGTCGATGCCCTCGGCGGCGAACCCGGCGGCGGCGAACTCCGCGCCCCACCATCCCTCGCCGCATCCGACATCGATCAGCGTGCGCGCCGGGAGCGCCGACTCGAGCGCGGAGGTGAGGATCGGGACGACCGCGCCGGCGGACCGCTGGATGCCGGCGCGGATAGCGTCGAAGAACCCCGCGTCGTACGCCATCAGTAGCCCGCTCCGGCGCGCACGTCACCGATGTGCTGCACGCGCGGCGCGTCGAACTTGGCGCCCCAGATCGCGAAGCGCCAACCCTCGTCACGCAGGCTGGCGGAGAAGACGCCCTCGGAGAACGCGACCTGCGGCCACCCGCGGTGGCAGAGCGCGGCAGGGTAGACGGACGGGTTGGTGGTGAAGCACACCGCGTGCTCGGTGACGCCGTCGACCTCGCGGTAGCTGTCGGGCTGGCATTCCACGAAGCCGCCGGCCATCACCTCCGCTGCGTTGACGGGCTGACGCTTCAGGCTGACCTGCGCGAGATGTGGCCGCGCGTGCAGGACGCCGATCATCCCGGCCAGGTTGATCGGCTCGAGGTAGGTGAAGTCCAGTTCGGCGTGGAAGATGTGCGTCGCGTCGGTGCGCAGTGCCTGGCGCCATCCCTCGGCGATCGCGCCGGCGAACCCGAGGCGGTGCTCCCGATCATCGATCTCGACGGTGTGCTCGACGTCGGGCAGCATTTCGCGCAGGGACGCCCACGAGTGCGCGTGGTAGCGGTCGCGGCCATCTCCGATTGCGAGCAGACAGACGCTCACGAGAGTGGCCTCTCGTGGCCGGCCTCGTGGTACATGCGGCTGTAGAGCACGAGCTCTCGATCGGTGTCGGGCTCGGCGATCCAGTCGGCCGCTGGGTCCGCGGTCCAGTCGCAGTGGGGGAGCATCGGTCCGATGACGCGCGCGAGACGATCGACGGTGTCCTCCCAAGCGGTGATGGCATTTGCGCAGATCGCGTCGTAGGTAGAAACACCGACGAGATCCTCGACCGGACGCGACCACGCCCACCACGGTGCCTGCAATGGAATGTGCAGCAGTTCGTGCGTGACGACGTAGCGCACCCAGTCGGGTCGCTCCTCGGGCGCGGTCGGCTCGATCCAGATCCGCGCGTGGGTGTGGCCGAAGGTGACGTGGCAGTGCCCGGAGGTCCCGGGGCCGGCGCCATCAGGCCGGTCGTGGATGAGTACGAGCTTCCACTCGACGAGGCTGAGCGTGTCGGCGATTTCGCGGACGTACGCGCCGAGAGCACGCTGCTGGGCGGCTGTCATGTGGTTTCGCAGAGCTCCGAGAAGTTCGCGGCGTAGATCGCGTGGTGCGCGGCGAGGCGCGCGGCACGGTCGGGTGCACGATTGCGGCTGTCGGCGCGCACGTGCGCGCGGTAGATCGCGCTGGGCAGCGGCTCGATGGTCGCGCCGGCCAGCGCGCACCGCAGCCAGAGATCCCAGTCCTCGCTCCACGCGAAGTCGCGGAAGCCGCCGATGCTGCGCACGAGCTCGGTGGGTGCCCACGCGCCGATCACGATCCAGTTGCCGTGCTTCAGGCACGCGGCGGTGCAGTCGTGGGTGTGCCCGGCGACACGCGGGACGTATGGCGCGCGACCGCGGCCGCGGGGCGTCACGTAGCGCACCGCCGGGGCTCGCAGGTCGGCGCTGCCGGCCGCCATGGCGCGCAGGTAGCCGGGCTCGAGCTCGTCGTCGGCGTCGAGGAACACAACGTGCGCGGTCTGCACCTGCTCGAGCGCGCTGTTGCGCGCGTCGTGCAGCGTCTCGCCGTGCTCGTGGATCCATGGCACCCCGGCCGGGACGGATGCGCCCGCGCGTGTGTTCGCGAGGTGCTCCCAGGAGAGGGCGCCGTAGGTGCCGGTGACGACGGTGACGTCTAGATCCACAGTGCTGACCTCCTGCCGAACGTCTTGCGGTCCTGGCGAAACTGGGCGCGGCCGCGGCGGTACGTCTCGTCGTCGGCAGCGGTGCCGTTGACCCAGTGCAGATGCTTGACGAGCGACCGGGGCTCGTAGGCGTATGCGTCGCGCGCGGTGGCGGTCGCGATGAGCTCGTCGTCGACGAACGAGTGCGAGTACGCCGTGCTGAGCGGACCGGGCTGCCCGTCGGCCGTCGGCTGCTGCGCGTACGCGCGGGTCATGAGGAAGTGGGTGGCGTGATCGGGGCGTCGCTCGCGCTGCAGGCCGTCGTTGACACCGACGACGTGCACCTGGTCGCCGAGCCGCGCTGTGGCCGCCGGCAGCCAGCCGGCCGTGAACCGCAGGTCGTCGGCGCCGAGGAAGACCAGCGTCTCCGTGGTCGCGCGGATGCCGGCGTTGATCTTGCTCGCGTAGCTGCCCCCGGAGAGGATCGCCGATCCGCCCTCACGCGCGATCGCGGCGATCTCGCCGGTGTCGTCGGGGTCGCAGATGAACAGCACGCGGTACGGGCCCGGTGTCGTCGCGTAGATCGACTCGAGCAGCGGCGCGACGTTCTGCGGGCGATCGAGCACCGGTACGAGGAGCGCGAGGCTCACGCGCTCGCCGTCTCCTCGGCGCTGTCAACGACGGTGATCTGGCCGCTGTCGGCGCGACGCAGGTCGTCGACGAGTGATGGCGGTCGGACTGACGCTGCGTTGGTGCCGTAGATGGCCCGTCGGACTTGGCGGCGCTCGTCGTCGCTGAGGAAGATGCCGATGTCGGCGCTGCGGGGGAAGGTCTGGGAGTGCTGGTAGGCGCCGAGCTGCTCGGACTCGGATGCGAGGTTGTGCGGGTTGACGATCACGCCGATCGCCTTCTCGATGCTCAGCGACCTCAGGAGCCTGGGGACGGTGGTGGCCGGCATCCAGTCGGCTGCCTTGCCGCCGGCCTGGCGGATGAGCTGAGCGACGTCGCCGAGCGCACCGTCGATCTGGGCGGTCTCGGCTTCGGTCAACGCCCGCCCGAGACGAGTCGCGACGTCGGCGCTGGTCGCGAACGCGAGCGGAGTGTCGGGGATGACGACGGGGGTCATGAGGTCGCCCGGTGACGGGCGCCCGGTGCACGGCGATGCACTGGACGCCCGTCAGATCGGATCACTGGCTCAGGAGCCCTGCGCGAGGTCGAGCTCGACAGCGCCCTGCGGCCGGACCGCGCGGACGCCGTAGAGGAAGTCCACGGAGACGACGGTCTGCTTGTAGGTGATGTCGTAGTCGTAGACGACGCGGAGGCCGAGGCCCTTGTAGTTGGCGATCGCGGCCTGCGCGCCGACCTTGCCGAGCGGCTTCTCGAGCGTGCGGGTCGCGAGGGTGATCGCGTCGCGATGGAACGCGACGCCGTCGGCCTGGCCGGGGAGACCGGGGCCATAGCCGAGTGCCTGGGACTCGTAGCTGTCGAACCCGAACTTGCGGCCGATCGCGGCCTCGATGAGGCCGTCGGTGTCGCCGCGCCTGTGGGCCTCGTGCATGATCGGGTCGCCGAGCATCTCCCCGGCGCCCTCCGGCGACAGGACGGCGTAGCGATTCATCGTCGGCAGCTTGGCGCGGCTGAGCCGCGTCTTGGCCGGGATGAGCACCTTCGCGGGGTGCTCCGCGTCGGGGCTGGTCACGACGCCGCCGCCGGCCTGCTGCTCGACGTAGTCGCCGGCCGGGTTGGCGACCTGGTTGGCGGCCGCGACGAGCTCGATCGCGAGGTCACCGTCGATCTTCTGCGAGATGGCCTCCATCGCCGGGGCGAGGAGACGCTCGGCGAAGTCGTCGATGACAAGCGTCATGTCCTCCGAGGTGACGGCGAACGAGACGTCGGCGATCTTGTCCAGGACGACGGGGAACGTGTCCTCGGCGGGGTTCTGCAGCTGGATGCCCTGCGCACGATCGAACTCGTTGGCCTGGAAGACAATCGGGACGCGCACGTTGACCGTGTCGCCCTGCTTGCCGGCGAACGCCGGATCGAAGTCGCGGTGCACGACGCCGGCGAGGACGGTCGTGTTGTACAGGGTCGCCAGAGCACGGTTCGCGATCTGGGGCATCGTGAGAAAGTCAGGCATGGGGAAGCCCTCCGAAATGAATGGGTGATGGGAGAAGGCCGCCCTGCGGCTGCCGGGGGTGGACCGTGCGGTCGGGGTGCCGAGCCGAGCTCAGGCGTGGGGGGTGCGACTGGCTGGCCGCGCGCTGCTCTCGTGCGAGAGCTGTTGCGCGGCCAGCCGGATGCAGCGGGAGGAGCCGGCTGTGCAGCTGGCTCGAACGATGTGGTCTTGCGCTACGCGTCGCCCTTCGCGGGCTTGCCGTCGGCGGTGAGCTGCTCGCCGTCGACGTGCCCGCCGGGCGGGTGGTTGCCTGGCGGGGTGAGCGCTGCCTCGCGGTAGGCGGAGTCGTTCTTCATGCGCTCCTTGTGCTGCTTGAGCACGCCCTTGCGTTCGGCCATGGGTGGTTGCTCCTCTCGGTTCCGGGTGGGTGAGCTACTTCGTGGCCGGCGCGTGCCGGCGCACCTTGGCGAAATGCGATTCGACGCTGTCCTCACCGCTGCCGCTCGAGCCTTTGCCGGCGTCGGAGTCGCCGTTGCGGGTGCCTCCGCCCTTGCCGGCGCCGGCGGCGGCACCGACGAGCCATCCGGGCTTGTCCTCGGCGAGCTCGGCGAGCTCCTCGGTGAGCGCTTCGACGCGGACCTTGCCGTCATCGTCGTAGACGTCGTTGGCGTCCAGCTCGCCGCGGGTGATGCGCCGCTCGAGGTACATCAGGACGTCCTCGGGGTCGGCGAACTTCACCTTCTTGGCGTCGTCGCCCTCACCGATCGGCACGCCCTTCGTCGCGAGGCGCGTGACGGCGACCTCGAGGCGGTCGGCGCGGCGGGTCTTCTCGAACTCGCTGACCGCTTCCTGGCGACCGGCGGACTTCGCGTCGTCGATCGCTTTCTGCTCGGCGGACTTGCGGCCCTTCTTGATGCCGGCGAGCTCGCGCTCGACCTTCTCGCGGGCGGCCTTCTCGCGCTTCCACCGCCGCTCGTGCTTGCGCGACTCGCGCTTGAGCTTGACCTCGTCGTCGTCGTCGGACTCGTCGTCAGTGTCCTTCTCGTCGTCGTCCTGGTCGTCGTCGACGTCGGCATCCTCGGTGTCCTTCTCGCTGTCGTCGTCCTGGTCGTCGTCGGACTCAGACTCGTCGTCGTCTCCTTCGAGGCGCGGGTGCCACGCGGGGATCGCCGCGCTCTCGTCGGCCCATGCGGGCCGTTCGAGATCGGCGAGCGCGAGCGCGAGCGCGAGCATGTCGGGGTGGACGGCGGGGTCCGTCGTGGCCATGCGGCCTCCTTCGGGGTGGTGACGCCATGCGGCGTCGGTGGACGTCAGGCGATGTCTGCGAGCGAGGTGAAGGTGTGCGCGCCGTTGACGAGCACGGGGCCAAGCTCGCCGTGCTCGACGACGGCGGCGGTGACGCCGTCGCGCGTGATGCTCAGGTCGTTCTCGGGGTTGCCGGTGAAGTCACCGCGGTTGGCCTCGGTGATCAGGTCGACGCCGCAGCCACACCGGTTGTGGACCGGCATGAGCTGCTCGGTCGTGTAGCGCTGCCCGGCGATGAGACGACAGAAGGCGCACGCGGAGGCATCGGGGACGCGGCGGTAGCCGAGGATGTCGTCGGTGCGCTCCCCGATCGTCACCAAGGTCTGGCGCATCGCGAGCTGAACGTCCATCGCGGCGGTGGCCTGCGCGCGCGCGCGTCCCGCGGCGACGGCCTGCTGGTACGGCGTCCCGGCCTTCAAGTCGGTCCAGACGGTCACGAACGGCCGGCGGTACACCTCCTGCGGTGTCGTGCCCGGGCGCAGCGCGGCGATGACCTGAGCAGCGCTGATCGGGGAAGGCTGGTACCCCAGTGACCGCGAGATGAACGCGGCCGTCAGAGCGATTGATGCGCGCTGCGCGGCGGTGACCGTCGCGACGGCGGGAGTGACGAAAGCGGAGACGTCCGCCTCGTTGTAGCTGGCCAGCTGCGCCCAGAGCGTGGTGATCGCGCGTTCTGTCGCGGCGCGGGTGCGGGCCTGCGCCTGGATGTGCGCTTCGGCGAGCGCGGTCACGCTGGCGGCGGGGGCGCGAGGAGAAGGTCGCTGGCGCGCATCGTCTCCCAGCGCGAGATCTCTTCCTGCGTCGCGTCGAACGCGATCTCAGCGACGGCCTGCCACGGCATGACGGTCGCGAGCTTCACCGCGGCGTCGGCGCGTTCGGACAGCGACCGTGACTCGCGGTTGACCCAGGTCAGCTCGGCGCGCGGGGAGAGCGCGATCTGCGGTGCGGCGGTGAGGCCCATGACGCGAAGGACCTCCTCCCAGTCCTCGCCGATCGCGGGCTTGTGGTCTTCCAGGCGCGCATTCAGCGGCGCGTCGGTCGCGCGGATTGCGTCCGCGGAGATGTTCTGGATCGGGATCGATCGCAGGTAGTACGCCGGGGTCATCGTGATCCCGGCGAGCGTTTCGACGTCGTGGTCGATGGCGTCGCCGAAGGCCTTGAGGTCGAACGCCTTGAGCTCGACGAGCTTTGTCTCGGGGTTCTCGAACTGCGCGATGATGTCGGCCGCGAGCTTGAACGGCGCGATCGGGTTTTCGTCGTCGTCGCGGAGGATCTCGTCACCGATGACCGCGCGGATCGGGAACCCGGCGGTGAACGCGATCACGAGCCGTAGGAACTCGAGGACGTTGATGCGGTCCAGCAGGCCGATGCTGCCCTCGAAGTCGCCGCTGGCGTCCGGGAACCGGCCGGTGCGCAGCTTGCGGTTGGTGTTCAGCTCGACGACGGGCACGACGCCGGCGTCGTTGACGATCGGCCAGTCCTCGTCCGGGACGGTGCGCTTCTCCCACTTGGAGTCCAGGCCGCTGTCCTTCTTGCCCTCGAACTTCCAGGTGCCGTCGGGGCGGTAGAGCGTGACGTAGGGGATCCCGTCGTCGTCGATCCAGTGGCGCATCGCGGCGACGCGATCGTGGCGGGAGCCCTCGCGGTACTCGACGATCATCGTGTCGGGTCCCTCGATCGTGATCTCGGGGTTCCCGTCGGCACCGGGCCAGATCAGCGCGAACGCGCGGCCGTGGGTGAGGATGCAGTCGTGCGCGAGGCGCGACTCGGCGTCCAGGCGGTTGTCTTGCCAGATCCCCCACAGCGCCTTGTCGGTGGCCTTCTCGCCGGAGCGGATGCCGCCGACCTGCATGCGCGACGTCGCGGCCTTCACGATCAGCCGGCCGTAGTTCGTCTGCGCGAAGGACATGAGCATCTGGTAGGCGGTCGTGACACGCGCCTGCTCGATCGCGGGCGGAAATGGGCACTGCCCTGTGAAGTAGCCGTCGAGCTTCTTGTGGGTGACGATGCGCTTGGCGAGCTCGGGGCTCATGCGCTTGACCTGCTGCAGCAGCTCTGGCTCTTCGGGCACCGCTCACCTCCTGTTTCACCATGCGGCACGCGAGAACTTGCGCTTCTGGAGCGCCCCGCTGCGCAGCGCGTCGCCGCGTGCTTCCCATGACAGGCACGCGGCCATGGCGAGGTCGATCTTGCGGCGGGACTTGGCGCTCTCCTTGCGGATCAGCCAGAGAAATTCGTTACGGCCCTCTTCTTCGCCGTCCTGCTCGACGCGGATACGCGTCCACTTCTTGACGGCGTTGCCGATGTGTTCGGCGAGCAGCGCGTCGCCGTCGTGCGACATCGCGCCGGGGCGCATGTCGCCCTTCCAGGCGCGCAGCGCGTAGCCCATCGCCTTGTCGCGGTTGGTCCACCAGCGCACGACGCGGTCGTCGCCGTACTGGCCAGCCCAACGGTCCAGCGCGGTCTCCCAGTACGGCGGGTCGCCGTAGAGCCTCCACACATTCCAGCGGGTGAAGGCGTCGTCGACGGCGGCGTTGACGTCGCTCTCGTCGATCTCCCAGTCGTCTTCGTCGCCGAGGTCGAGCGGGCGAACCCACGCGCCGGCGACGAACTGGTGGCCGGTCTCGACGTCGGTGCCGACGAGGCCGGTGGAGTCCTGGCGCCGCGCGCCATCGAAGCCGAGGGTGATCAGCCGGCCGGCGGCGACGGTGATCTCGGGGGCGGCGAGCGGTGTCCAGAGCTTCGCGACGTCGAACGCCTTGTCCGAGCCGGAGACGACGCGGTTGCCGTAGAAGCGCTCGGCCTGGCCGGGGTCGCCCTTGGCGGCGAGGCGGACGCATTCGGCTTCGATGCGGTCGACGTCGACCCACGGGGCGCCGCGGTAGGCGAAGCGCAGGATCTTGCGGCGGTCGCGCTTGTTGCCCCACGATCCGGTCGGCGACTCGGGGAAGTCGACGAAGACGTCGGGAAGCTTGGACTCGACGTCGACCTGCTCGACGGACTGCTCGGACGGGTCGTAGGCGTTGCCGGTCGCCGACCAGCGGCCGCCCATCCCGGCGACGTTGCGGCGCATCGTGTCGGCGAGCTTGTCGCCGCCGTTGCGCCGGGTCATGAGGTGCGGCTCGTCGAGCTCGAGGTAGGTGGTACGCGCGCCGAGGCGCGTGAGTGCATTGCTGGTGACCGGCTCGATGAGGCCGCCGCCGCGCAGGTTGATGCGGTCCAGGCCGGTGTCGGGGATGAGCTCGGCGAGCGGACCGAGCTCGATCATCGGCTTCAGCGCGCGCCAGATGTTCTCGGTCTGGTCTTCGGCCATCGCCGCGACCTGGATGTGCGGTGTCGCCCACGGCCGGCCGACCGGCTGGCCGTAGGAGTCCCAGCCGTCGAAGAGCACCGGCCCCTCGGCTTGCGCACAGATCCGCGCGGCGGAGAACGGTCCCTTGCCCCACTTCTGAGAGCGGATGAGCAGCGAACCGACGTAGAGGAACGCCGCGGCCGGCCGATCGGCGTCGAACGTGGCGCGCGGTTTGAGCCGGTACTGCCAGAGCAGGTGGTTGGCCTGCTCCTCGGAGAGCTCGAGGGGTTCGCCGGCGCGCGCGCGGTCGGGTATGACGCAGAGCTCTTGGATCCATTCCCAGACGGAGTAGCCGAGGGTCGGGAAGTCGCCGCAGTCCACGCACGTGCCTTCACCAGTCCAGTCGGCGCCGTCGCAGTGCGGGCACCGCGCGCGAGCCACGCGCTTACCCCGCGGCGGCGGTGGGGTCGCGCGGCCGCAACTGGCGGACGTTGGACTTCCGCGGCGGAGGCGCGGCGGGCCGCTTGGCAGCGGCCTTCTCGTCGACGATCGTCCAGCGCAGCTCGGCGAGCGCCTTCGGGTTCAGGCCGAGGCGGTTGTCGAGTTCGCGCATCTCGCGCATGACCGTCGCTGAGCCGCCCGCGGCGTCCTTCAGCGCGCGCAGAACCCAGTCGATGCGGTCCTTGAGTTCGAGCAGGCTGGCGTCGTCGAGGTCGGTGAGGTCGAGCTCGGGTGGCGTGTTGATCGCGGCGAGCTGGTCCTCGAGCTCGGCGCGACGCGCGATTGCGTACAGCGCTCCGTCGTCCCAGGCGGCGGCCTGCGGCAGCCGCCACGCCCACTTCCACCAGGCCTTGCCGGCCGGCCCGAGGTTGTAGGAGACCGGGGCCACCGGAATGCGGCCCTTGCGGCCACCGGCGGGCAGACTCGTCGTGGGGATCGTCGGCGCGTTGCGCCGCCTGGCGTTCCCGGTCGGGAGCGGTCCGTTGCCGGCCATGCGGCCTCCTTCGTGACGGCCGTGCGGCCGGTGTCAGAACTCCCAGACCCGTACGTGGTCGGAGGCGCAGCCCTCTTCGGTCCCGGCAGGAGGCCGGAGGGGGTCACCCCCCAGGGGTCGCGAGCTGCTCGGCGGCGAGCTGCGGCGCGAGCGCCCTGAGCACCGCCGCCGCGAGCGAGTCGGCCTCGCCGTAGAGCTCGAGCGTCAGGCTCAGCGACCGGTCATCCGGTGCGTCAACGTCCGTCTCGGCCGCGATCTCGATGACCACACGGTGATGCGTCATGCGCTGGCTCCTCTTCTCGCTCGTGCTGCCTCGGCCTGCGTCTTCTCGAGGTGGCAGGGCCGTGAGTGGATCGGTCGGAGGTTGGACTCGTCGTCGGGTCCGTCCGGGTCGACGTGGTCGACCTCGTCAGCGCCGGGCTGGTCGCAGACGTGGCACACGCCGCCGTAGCGGCGCATGACACGCTTGGCGCGGCGCTGCTGTTCCCATCCACTCGTCGTGTGCTTGCGGCGCCGCGTGCTCGTGCTCCAGGGCGCCAGCGTGTGGTCGGGGCACGGCATGAGGTGAGGGCAGCGCGGCGCCGCGCACGCCTTGCCCGCCCGCGCCACCCCGCGTCAGGCCTGGGCGCTGCGGTTGCTGCGCATCATCGCGTCGAGCTGCTCGAAGTTCAGGTGATGAGCCGACGGTGGCGGCGGATGGCCGTCGCTGTCGCGGCCGCAACGCGAGCGGGCGGTGAGGATGTCGGCGGTCGTGACGTGCTCGATGCGCGCGACGTCGTCGGCGCTGACGCCTGCGTAGAGCGAGAGGACGCGCCGCTCCTGCTCGCCTGTCACGTGCTCGGCGCATTCGTGCTCGGCGCCTTCGGACTCGTCGGTGCGACGAGCTCCTCGAGCGCGTGGTCGCACAGCTCGCGCACGAGCCCCTGGTCACGCTCGTCGCGTGGGGCCGCGAGGTAGGCGTCGTGCGCGGCGAGGAACGCGTGGGCTGCGGGTGGGAGCTTCTTCTCGGGCCGGCCCATCAGTGGGTGTCGCTCGGGTCGTGGTTCTCACCGCGTGGCAGCCAGCCACGCGCGACAGCCGCGTCGATGAGGCGGCGGATCCACTGGCGCATGACGCTCGACCTCCTGGGTCAGGTCTGCCGGCGACGTCGCCGGCGTGGGATGTCGGGCAGCTCGGCGCGGCGCCGGCGCGCGGGCGGTCGCTGGTAGCCGACGATCACCTGCAGCGAGGAGGCGCGCCACTTCGTTCCGCCGCGCACGGTGAGCCAGCCCTCCTGCTCGAGGACCCGGGCGATGGCGCTGAGCGGCATGCGGGTGGCGTGCAGCTGCTGGATGCGGGCGACGAGCTCGGGGTGGTCGGCGATCGACGGGCGCCCGGTGGGTTGGCCGCGGGCGCGCAGCGCGGCGAGCGCAACCTTCGTGCGGTCGCCGATCATGCCTCGCTCCATCTCGGCGAACGCGACCATCACGTGCGCGACCGCGCGGCCGGCCGGCGTCGACGTGTCGACGTCGGGCTCGAGCATGACGAGCGGGGCGCCGGCCTCCTCGAACCAGTCGACGATCTCGCAGAAGTCGCGCATCGATCGGGTGAGCCGGTCGAGCTTGGAGACGACCAGGCCGTCGACGTCGCCGGCGGCGATGCGCTCGAGCGCGTCGCGCAGGCCCGGCCGGTTCAGGGTGCTGCCGCTGATGCCCTCGTCGCGGACGAGCTCGGCGAGCTCCCAGCCGCGGTACTCGAAGGCGCGGTGCAGCAGCGCCTCCTGCGCCTCGAGGCCTAGACCGCTCGTCGCCTGCTCGTCGGTGCTGACGCGCAAGTAGGCGATCATCCGCTGCGGCTGGGAGGCTGAGTCCATGGAGGCGACCTCCGACGAGCGGGTGTGCGTGGTGTGCGGCGGGTCGCTCGCGGACAAGCGCAAGGACGCCCTGTGTTGCTGCGGGCCGTGTCGCGCCGAGCGTGGCCGTCTGCTCGCGATACTCGAGGGCCGCGAGAGTGGTCCGTACGGCTGTGTCGTGGCCCGGTTGGATGCTCTCGCGAATAGGGCGCGCGGAGCGACGGGCGGTGTCCTGCGCCGTGGTGCCAGGCCCTGACCCGGTGATCCGTACAAACGCCTGTGGCGCGGTCTGAGACGGGCAGTTGAGAGGGCGCGCCGACGGCCTCGCGCCCACCGTGGGAGGGGCGGTCGGCGCAAGGTCGCGGCGCGTGGATGAAGTACGGCCCGCGGCGCGGCGCCGCGGGCTACCCGGCGAGGTGGCCGGAGGGGGCGGCGCGTGGCGCCGGTGGGGCAGGCAGATCGGGTGTGACATGACCGCCGTCAGACGTGGCACCATCCAGTCTGTGAGCGTGTGGGACGCAGTCGCGATGGGCGCGGCGATCGGTATACCGAGCTGGGTCTGGATGGGTCTGTTCCTGCTGCTGGATCGGCCGTATCGGCGCGCCGATCTGAAGAGCACGCATGGGCGCCTGCGGCGCTAACGCAGGCGCCCAGTTGCGTAGCCGCCCGAGCGTGCGTTAGGCCGAAGTCCGACCGCGACGTACAGGCTCGTCGGCGAGCTGCTCGCGGTCGAGCTCGCTGCGGTCGGGCAGGTCGTCGCGCTCCTCGTGCAGGATGTCGCGCGGGTCGAGCGGATCCACGTAGCCGACGTCGATGAAGAAGAACTCCGGGTCGCGGTTCACGCGGGCTCGACGGCGCCGGGCCTCGCGGGGCCCTTCGTGCGCTTGACGGTGACGCGCACCTGCGGGGATCCCGCGCTGATGTGCGGCTCCATCGCCTTCGTGATCTTGCCGCCGGCCTCGCGGTAGCTGGTGAGCGAGAAGCGCTCGCCGCCGATGAAGCGGGTCAGCCGGATCTGCCAGCCGCCGGCGCTGCCGACCTTGACGTCCTTGTCGGCGTCCTTCGGGTCGGTGCTCGGCTCGAGGCGCTCCTCGTAGCGGAGGCGCATCTCGGTGCACTTCTCCTGCGCGGCGGTCAGCGCGGCCTTCGCTTGCAGGGCGGCGACCTCGGCCGTGGCCCAGGTCAGCGCCTGGGCAGCCGAGAGCTTCTTGCGGGTGGCGGTGCTCACGGTCAGCCCTCCTGTGCGGCGCGGACTCGGATGATGCTGGCGGTCGCTGCGTGCGCGATGTCGCGCAGCGCCTTGACGAGGTCGTCGGCGTCGCCGAGCTCCTGCGCCACACGGGCGCGAATGAGCGACGGCTGCAGCTGCGGCGGCCTGCCGCCCATCGACGCGGTGATCTGGATCTGGCCGACGAGCTCGCGCAGAGCTTCGTCGAGCAGGTCACGTGGCGGGCTGCCCTCGACGGTGTTGATCTCGAGCATCTGTCTCGCTCCTCGATCGCGGTGGCCGCGGCTCCCACGGCTGGCGGGCCGGCGCCGGCGCTGGCGTCGGGTCGCGCCTCGCCTCGCACAGCTCAGCGTGCCGGGAGCTCGTTCGGTTCAGGCCGCACTCCGGGCACGTGCCGGCGACGAGGCGCCGCGCGAGCTCGGGGAAGCCGGCCTTGGCAATCTGTCGGATCTCCGCGGTCGTGAGCGGCCGCGGCGGCTCGGGGTCCTTGCGGAAGAAGTCGGCAGCGCGGACCGTGGGCAGCTCGTCTGACACCAGTGCGCGCCTCCTCTCGTCGGACGCGCGCGCAGGGGCTGTGGGCGCCGAGGTGGCCAACTCTACACCTAAGGTCCAGCGTTAGGCGTACGCTGGACGAGCGTTGACCAGCATCGAGACACGGATGGGTGATGTGCTTCTCCAGCTGGCGATGTGCGCGGCCGGCCGAACCGCGGCGTTCGACTCAAGCGGCGGCGGGACCCCGGACTACGTCCTCGTCGACGACAACGGACGTGGCAAGCTCGGCGTCGGCGACGCGCCGCACCTGCATTACGCCGCCGAGTGGGACGCTGCCAGCGACGACGGCGCGCGCCAGCGCGTGCTCAACGCGGCGCTCAAGGAGCTCAGCAGCATCCGCAAGTCCAGCGGCGACCGGACTCTGGAAGAGAGCGCCGCAGACCGTAACCGCCGGATCATCAAGGAGGGCCGCGGGATCGCCGCTCACGAGGTGGCCGTCTCCGTCCGCTGCGGCGTCACGGATGTGTGGAAGGCGCGGCGCGCGGCCGGTGTTGACACGGAGTTCGGCCTCGAGTCAAGCAACGGGCGCGAGCTCACACCGCGGCAGCGCGACGATGAGATACAGCGGCTCACCGGAACCGGCATGAACGCCGCTCAGGTCGCCGGCGCGCTGCAGATCAGCGCGTCGACGGTGCGCCGAGCGCTCGGGCTGAAGCGCTGAACGGACTCAGCTCCAGCCGTTGCAAAGCGAACGTCTCTCGCGGGGCGCTGGCGTCGAAAGCGGTCATCGACGCCCCCAGATCAGGAGGCAGCAGCCGAACGGTGGGCGCTCGTTCGGGCCGACCTCCGTCGAGCCGACGC